>Ga0207690_10000011_pt1 | contig 295252 bp, 253 predicted proteins | sample KBSC23metaG_FD_184315 | JGI IMG/M metagenome (GOLD analysis project Ga0207690, IMG submission 184315) | Corn rhizosphere microbial communities from Kellogg Biological Station, Michigan, USA - KBS C2-3 metaG (SPAdes) (version 2) | ecosystem: Host-associated > Plants > Roots > Rhizosphere >...
GCACTTCGGGCACTTCGGGCACTTCGGGCACTTCGGGCACTTCGGGCACTTCGGGCACTTCGGGCACGTCGGGTACTTCGGGCACCTCCAGCAACGTCACCCCGCTCGGCAACGTCCTCCAGCAAACCGGCACGCTCGTCACGGCATTGGGCACGACGGTCGCGAACGGCGGTAGCCAGATCGGCGGCGTGCAGGTCCCCGGCACGAGCCCGACGACGGCCACCAGCATCGGCAACGCCGTCACGAGCCTCGGCAACGGCGTGCAGTCGCTCGGCAGCGGCGTCGCGGCCGGCCTCGGGTCGATCGGCGTGTCGCCGAACCCGCTCGGCCCGACGCTCACGTCGACCACCGGCCTGCTGACCGGCGCCGGCGGCGCGGTCAACAACCTCGGCAACGCGGTGACGAGCCTCGGCAGCGGACCGCTGTCGCCGCTCGCGCCGGCCACGACCCTGGTCGGCGATCTGGTCAACACGGTCGGCACCGCGGTCAACTCGACCGCATCGGCGCTGAACACGGCGCTGAACAGCGCGCCGGTCCAGCAACTCGAGACGCAGCTCGGCAGCGTGATCAACCCGATCACGAACACGCTGACCGGCGGCGCCACGACGCCGGGCGCCACGCAGACGCTCGGCAACGCAACCCTCCTCGGCGCCCCGCTCAGCGGCCTGCTGAGCACGCTCGGCAGCGGCCTCGGCCTCGCCGGCTCGCAGGTCGGCAGCGCGACCGGCAACCCGGTCGGCACGAGCGCCGGCGGCAGCGTGTCCCAGCTCGGCAACACGGTGGCGTCGGCCGGCGGCCTGCTGTCAAGCGGCAGCTCCAGCAGCGGCACCAACCCGCTCGCACCGATCACCGGTCTGCTCGGTACGCTGACGGGTGGCCTCGGCGGCGGCGGCAGCTCGAGCGGGTCGGGCGGCACCAGCGGAACGAGCGGCACGAGTGGTACCAGCGGCGGCCCGCTCGCACCGATCACCGGCCTGCTCGGCACGGTGACGGGTGCGCTCGGCGGCCTCGGCTCGAGTGGAACGAGCGGAACGAGTGGCGCCGGCGGCACCAGCGGCTCGGGTGTCGGCGGTCTGCTTGCGCCGGTCACCGGCCTCGTCAACTCGCTGACCCCGCTCGGCGCCAGCCTGACCGGCACGGTCACGACGCCGGGCGGCGGCCTGACGGGCACCCTCGGCGGTGCGCTGACGAGCGGCCCCGTCGGCACGCTGACGGGTTCGCTCACGTCGCCGGCCGGCGCGTTGGGCGCGCTCGGCACGGCCAGCCCGAGCGGCGCGGCCGGCACGGTGACGACGCCGTCCGGCAGCAGCGTCGTCACGACCGGCCTGACCGGCAGCTCGACCGGTGCCGCGGGCGGCACGAACAACCTGCTCGCGCCGGTGACGAACCTGCTCGGCGGCCTGCTCGGCGCCACCCCGAAGAAGTAACGCTTCACCTATCAAAACCACAGGCCAATGGCCGGGCGCGTACCAGTCCAATGCCCGGCCGACGGCCGGCGTCACCCGCCAAGCGGGGGCGCCGGCCCTCATCCCGACGAGGATTCGATCATGAATTCCACCATCGACGGCATCGCCGCCGTCCAGGACCGCCCGCCCCGTTCCGCCACGCCATTGCGCGCCGGCCTGCTCGGCATCGCGGCCGGCCTGTTCGCGCTGTGGATCACCCGCGACCAGCCGATCCTCGATGCGGCCACGCGCGCGGTCATCGCCAGCCTCGCGATCATCGGCACGATCGCGCTGCACGAAATCTTCATCTCGCGCGTCTACCTGCGCCCGAGCGCGGGACTGTCGCGGCAGGCCGTGCGCACGCTCGGGCTCGCCCGCGTCGCGACGCGTCTCGGCGCGCTGACGTCGATCTACGCCGGCATCGGCCTGCTCTACTGGCTGCTGCCCGAATATCACGGCGCGTTCTACCTGCCGTTCTGGTCGCTGCTGCGCTCGCTCGCGCCGTACGTGATCGTCGCCGCGCCGTTCTACTTCGCGTGGATGGATCGCCACCAGCGCGAGACCGACGACGCGTACCTGCTGTGGGGCCGCTTCCTGTTCCGCCGCGAGCAGCCCGCGAGCTGGCAGCCCGTGCGCGAGATGCTCGCCGGCTGGGGCGTGAAGGCGTTCTTCCTGCCGCTGATGACCGTCTACCTGTCGAAGGACGCCGATCACCTGAGCGCGTCGCTCGCGAACGCGCTGCACGCGCCGATGACGCTCGCGACCTTCGTGTTCCTGTACGACCTGTCGTTCACGATGGACCTGATGTTCGGCACCGTCGGCTACCTGTGCACGTTCCGCATCCTCGACAGCCACGTGCGCACCGTCGAGCCCACCACGCTCGGCTGGGTCGCCGCGCTGATGTGCTACCAGCCGTTCTGGTCGCTGATCTCGAACAATTACATCCGCTACGAAGGCTCGCTGTTCTGGGACAACTGGCTGTTGTCCGCGCCGACGCTGCGCGTGATCTGGGGCGCGGTGATCATCCTGCTGCTGATGACCTACGCGCTGTCGACGATCTCGTTCGGGCTGCGTTTCTCGAACCTAACGAACCGCGGGATCATCACGTCGGGCCCGTACCGCTTCACGAAGCATCCGGCGTACATCGCGAAGAACCTGTCGTACTGGATGGTGTCGGTGCCGTTCGTCGAGCCGCTCGGCTGGCAGCTCGGGCTCATGCACTGCGCCGGGCTCGTCGCGGTCAACCTGATCTACTACACGCGGGCGAAGACGGAAGAACGGCATTTGATGCGGGATCCCGACTATCGCGCGTATGCGGAGTGGATCGCGCGGCACGGGCTGTTCGCGCGGATCAGGCGGGCGTTTGGGGGCCGGCAGGCGGTGTGAGGGTGTGTCGCGCTCATCGGTTCGATGAGCGCCTCGAGCATGGCAGCCCGGCGGAACGCGTGCGATCGCGGCAGCGGCTAGCGTGTCGTGTCGCGAACGTGCAATACAAACACACTCGCGATGTCGCACGCCGAGCGCTGTTCACGCAGACCCATTGCCATCACACGCCGCTCGCTTGCGGCCAATTGTCGCGAAACACGCCGATTCCCCGCGTTTCGTCGCTTTTCTCCCACCGCCAGATTGCCCGCCCCGTATCCGTCGCGTATGGTGCTGACCGTCCGCGCGCGCCTGTCGCCGGACCTCCGACCGTCGTCGCGCACGACGGCCGCGCGGGCCGTGCCCGCCGTCACCGTCTCCGCGGCGCCGTCCTTCGGCGCCGCGCGTTCATGAGGAGAGAGGCGTGATCCACAAAGTCCTGATCCTGTTCGCACTCTGCATCGCGGGCCTCGCCGCGATCGCCGCCGGTTTCCAGCACATCCCCAGCTGATTCGCGGCCCCGGCTCGCGCGTCGAGCCCGGGGGCCGCTTTCCTGTCCCTTCCCCATTGCGATGAACCCCTTTCTCGATGCGCCCGGGACGGGCGCCTTTTGCCATGCGTATCGACGTACAGCATTCCCAGCACGACATCGACGATGAACTGGACGCGCTCCACGCGCGTCTGCACCAGCCGGGCCATCGCCTGCACGGCCTGCCAGCCGTCGCGCTCGGCGACTCGGGCCTGCTCGTCCGCCACCGCGAGGCGGACGGCGAATACTTCCTTTACGTCGAGGATCCGTCGGCCCGACAGCTCGCCGGCTACACGATCTTCAACCGGTTGCCCGAACTCCCGCGCCGCGCGGACCGCTACCTGCGCGCCCCGCATACGCGGCTGCGCGGTTCCGCGCAGCGCAAGGGCATAGCGACGACGCTGTATCGCTGGGGACTCGACGCGGGCCTGTGCCTGATCAGCGGCGCCCGGCAGTCGGTCGGCGCGGCGCGGCTGTGGACCGCGCTCGCGCACGACTACCGGCACGGCTTCGTCGACGTCGAAGGCCGCGCGCTGCGCCATCTCGGCGAAGCCGTCGCGGACGACGTGCACGGCGCGCTGCATACGCGACGGCTGTTGCTCGGCAACGGGTGGACGCTCGATGACCTGGCGCGGGCAACCGGGATGACGGACGTCGCTGGCGCAAGGTGCCATGACGTGAGACTTCCGGAGGAGGGACGCGAACTCGCCCATCCGCACGGCGCCGCCAACGCGCATCGCGTCGCTCACACCACTCACGTCGCTCACGCCGCGATGCGATAATCCGGCGGATCCGCGCGACGCCACCGCGCACGCCACCTACCGACACGCGCTCCGATGGCTACCGAACCCCGAACCGATTCCGAACGCCGCATCGATATCGTCGCGCTGTGCGGCAGCCTGCGTGCGCAGTCGTACAACGCGGCGCTGCTGGATGCGGCAGCACGCGTCGCGCCGCGCGGGATGCGCATCACGCGCTTCGATCGTCTCGGTGAATTCCCGCTGTTCAATCCCGATGACGAACATCCGGAGCCGGCCGCGGTGCGCGACCTGATCGAGCGGCTGAACGCCGCGGACGGCGTGCTGATCGCGAGCCCGGAATACGCACACGGCGTGACGGGCGTGATGAAGAACGCGCTGGACTGGGTCGTGGGATGCGAAGCCGTCGTGGACAAGCCGGTCGCGGTATTGAACGCGTCGCCGCGCGCGACGCATGCGGACGCGGCGCTGCGGGAAACGCTGTCGGTGATGTCGGCGTGCATCGTCGAGCGCGCATCGATCGCGTTGCCGATCCTCGGCAGCCAGCTCGATGCGGCGGGCATCGCCGCGCATCCGCCGTTCGCGTCGGCGCTCGTCGACGCGTTGCATGCGCTGCGCGCGGCGATCGACGCGCAGACGCCGCGCCGCTAGACAACGATCGGCGCGGCCGACCGCGTGCGTTATCGCGCCTTGGTGCGCGTGGTCTTCCTCGCCGGCTTCGCCGCCTTCGCGCGCGGCGCTTCCTTGTCCGGCTGCGCGCCGCCGCCGGCCAGATCCTCGAGCCACGCGAGCGCGTCGATATACGACATGAATTGCTGCAGATATTCCGGCGACAGCTCGCGCATGGTCGCGAGCGACCGATGCACGAGGCTGTTCGAATTGAGCGGCCCCGCGTTGCGCGGCACTTGGTCGAGCGACTGGCGATACTGCTGTTCGGTCCGGACCTTCGACCACATCGTGCGGAAGTAGTCGATCAGCTCGGGATCGACACCGCGCCGGTCGGCCTGCGCATCGCGCGCGAGCTGCTCGACGAGCCCGCCGAGCGCGCCGCGTGCAGGCGCCTGCGCGCTTGCTTGCGCCGTCTCGCTCGCGGCTGCCGCTTCACCGGCGCGCGCGAGGATTTCCGCAAACCCTTCCAGCAGCGTCGCGAGCCGCGCATCGAGCAACGCGCGCGCGTCGCCGTCGAACGCGGCCGCGCGCTTCTCGAGCGCGTCGAGCCGATGGAAGCGCACCGGATCGAGCCGGTCGGCGCCCTGCTCACGCCACGCGTCGAGCGTCGCGCGCACGTGCGTCGCGTCGTCCGTCACTTCGGCCTCCCTCCGTTCGATGCGGACTTGCGCGGCACCGGTGCGATCTCCACGCGACGGTTCTTCGCGCGGCCTTCGTCGTCCGCATTCGAGCTGACCGGCTGCTCGGAACCGAACGCGGCCGCGAACACCGACCGCGCCGGCACGCCGGCGTCGATCAGCGCCCGCGTGACCGTTAGCGCGCGCTTGGCCGACAGCTCCCAGTTGTCCGCGAACTGGCGGTTGCCGGCACGCACCTGCTGGTCGTCGGCGAAGCCGCTGATCATCAGGATCTCGTCGCGCGTCGTCAGGTAGGCGGCCAGCGGCCCGGCCAGCGTCTTCAGCAGATCGCGGCCGTCGGGCTGCAGCTGGTCGGAGTTCAGTGCGAACAGCACGGCGCCGCTGATGCCGATGCGGCCGTTCACGAGCGTCACGCGGCCGGCCGCGAGCGGCCCGGCGAGCGCCTGTTCGAGCGACTTGCGCTGCTGCGCCTCCTGCTGGCGCGCACGCACGGCCTCCTCGAGCTTCGACGTGAGCTGCAACTGCATGCCGATCACGCCGACGAGAATCAGCACGAACGCACCGAGCAGCACCGACATCAGGTCGGCGAACGCGGGCCACACCGGCGCGGCAGACGCGCCGTCGTCGATTTCGTCATGCATGCGTCACACTCCGACCGATGCGCGCCGACCGGCGATCTGCTGGAGATCTTCGACGATCTGCTTCTGCGACATCATGCTCAGGTCGATCACCTCGCGCGCCTGCGCGACGTAGTACTCGAGCTGTTCGTCGCTGCGCGCGAGCGACTTCTCGAGCGCGGCCTCGATGCGCTGCAGGTGGTTCAGCAGCTTGTCGTTCGATTCGCCGAAGATCTGCACGGCCGCGCCGAACGCATCGCCGAGGCTCGCGACCTCGACCGCGCCCGCCGTGACCTGCGCGGCCACCGCATCGAGCTTGCGCGTTTCGGCATCGACGGTGTCGTTGAAGCGTGCGCCGACGCGATCGAGCAGGTCGGCCGACGTGCTGACGAGCGCGTCGATCGCGGTGCGCTGTTCGGTGGACGCGTGATTGACCGCGCCGAGCAGCGTTTCGAGCGTCGCGAGCAGGCGGCTGCGCTCCTCGAGCATCGCGGTGTCGCGCACCATGCTGTCGGACAGGCGCTGGCGCAGCTCGGCGACAACGTCGGCCGCGGCTTTCGGCGCTTCCGACGCGGCCTGCACGAGGCGCGAGATCTCGTTGATCGTGTCGCTCGCGTGCACCTGCGCCTGCGCGGTGATGTCGTTCGCCGTGCGGGTCAGCGTGTCGCAGATGTCCTGCTGGCGCGTCGCGGCCTGTTCGCTCGTGCGCGCCCATTCGTCGCGCAGCGCGGCGGCCATCGCGGCGAGCGAGTCGTTCCAGGCCGACAGGCGTGCTTCGTCGCGCGCGGCCAGTTGCGTTTGCAGGCCCGAGTGCGAATCGCGGATCGTCGACAGCAGATCGTTCGAGCGTTGTTCGAACGTCGCCGCTTGCGTGGCGAGATCGCGCGTCGTTTGCGCAAGCGCGTCGCAGATTTCCTGCTGACGGCCCGCGCTGTGCACGCCCGCGCGCTGCCATTCGTCGCCGAGCTTCGTCGCCATCTCCGTGAGCGAAGCATTCCACGTCGCCAGACGTTCTTCGTCGCGCGCGGCCAGTTGCGTTTGCAGGCCCGAGTGCGATTCGCGGATCGTCGACAGCAGCGCGTTCGAGCGTTGTTCGAACGTCGCCGCCTGTGTGGCGAGATCGCGCGTCGTTTGAGCGAGTGCGTCGCAGATCTCCTGCTGACGGCCCGCGCTGTGCGCGCCCGCGCGCTGCCATTCGTCGCCGAGCTTCGTGGCCATCTCCGTGAGCGAAGCATTCCACGTCGCCAGACGTTCTTCGTCGCGCGCGGCCAGTTGCGTTTGCAGTCCCGTGTGCGAATCGCGGATCGTCGACAGCAGCGCGTTCGAGCGTTGTTCGAACGTCGCCGCCTGTGTGGCGAGATCGCGCGTCGTTTGCGCAAGCGCGTCGCAGATCTCCTGCTGACGGCCCGCACTGTGCGCGCCCGCGCGCTGCCATTCGTCGCCGAGCTTCGTCGCCATCGCGGTGAGCGAAGCATTCCATGCCGACAGCCGTTCCTCGTCGCGCGCGGCCAGTTGCGTCTGCAACCCGGTATGCGACTCGCGCATCGCGGCGAGTACCGCGCCCGAATGCCGCTCGAACGTCGCGGCGGCGTCGCCCAATGCCTGCGCATGCTGGCCGGCCAGCGTCTCGCCGACCTGCTCCTGACGCGCGAGCGCGTCGCGCCACGCGTCGGCCAGGCAGCTTTCGGTCGATTCGAGGCGCGTCGCGACGCCGTCGAGCAGGTCCGTCGAACGCTGCGCGAAGGTGTCGGTGAACTGGCCGAGCGTCGTCTGCAGCTGCTGCGCGACGGCGTCGCCCGTGCGGCGCTGCTCGTCGAGCGCGCGGTTCCATACGGCCGTCACGTTTTCAGTGGTCTTCTCGAAACCGTCCGTCAGCCCGTCGAGCTGACGCTGCACGGCGCCCGTCACGGTGTCGCGCAGGGCAGCCATCTCCTGCGCGAGGCCCGTCATCGTCGCCGCGACGACCGGCTGCAGCGCGGCACCGGCCACGCGCGCGCTTTCGGCGGCGCTTTCCTTCAGCGCGTCGCCGACGTTCGACGCCAAACCGGCATACGCGCGCTCGGTGCGATCGAAGAACGCCTGCTGGCTTTCGATCTGGCGATCGTGCAGCGCGACGCTGCGCGCCTCGAGCGTCGTCATCATCGTCTGCAGCCGGTCGACCAGCGCCGGCATCACGTCGGCCTGGCGCTGCAGCAGCCGGAACGATTCGTCGCGCTGGTGCGCGGACGAATGCACGCGCAACGTCGTCGCGATCTTCGCGTCGAGCTGCTGGCCCGCGTCGACGCGTTCGCGGCGCACGAGCGCGGACAGCAAGCCGAGCATCGCGGACGTCGCGACACCCGCGATCGACGTGCCGAACGCGAAGCCGAGGCCCTTCACCGGTGCGATCAGCGATGCGCGGATCGCGTCGAGGTCGGTCGCGCTCTCGAGCGCGGCGCCGGTGCCCTTCAGCGTCACGACCATCCCGAGCAGCGTGCCGAGCATGCCGAGCAGCACCAGCAGGCCGACGAGATACGGCGTCAGCGACGGGCCCGGCAGCGCGACGCGCGCGCCTTCGACCCGTGCCCGCACCGCGCCGCGCAGGGCCGGGTGCAGCGTATCGAGCCACGTGTCGAGTGTCGCCGGCGGTTGGGTCAGGCCGGCCACCGCGCGCGACAGCGTGGCGGTCGCCTGCCGGTAGCGCAGCAGTTCCCACGCACCGGCGACGTAGCACGCGCCGATCAGCAGCGTGACGGCGGTCGCGAGCGGGTTCGACGCGACATAGCCGACGCCGATCCAGCAGACTGCGAGCAGGCCGGCGATGAAGACAACGAGATCAAGACGAATTCTGGACATAGCATAGGGTCTGTTTACATATGGAACGCGCATGCGTTGCCACGAGAACGGCCGCTCGCGAGGCGCGTGACGCCGCGAATACCGACGTATCGCCAAGGAGCGCAACGCGGCGAGCGGCCGTTCTCGTGGCAACCCGAAATTAAAAAGACATTCCAGGGGAATGCCCGAAATCGCCCGTATGGCGGCGTCGCTCGTCGCTTGTTTGGCGCGGCCAAACGGCGCTTCTCACTTCTTGCCCTACGCGCGATTTCGGGCATTCGCATGTGCGTTCCATATGTAAACAGACCCTAAGGATTAGCAGGTACGAAGGGCTGCGAGCAGCCCGTCTACCGTTTGAAACCGGACTTCGAGTTCGGCGAGCAGGATGCTTTTCATCTCGTCGCGGAACGTATCGAGCCACGTGCCGGGCACGATCGCCGCGGCGGACGGCGCGTCGTCGGCGCCGGCTTCGGCGGCCGCTTGCGCGTCGGCCAGCGCCTGCCGTTCCGCATCGCGCAGCCGCTCGAAGCGCGTGCCGAGCAGCGCGGGCACGGCGGACAGCAGGCTGCGCTCGCGCGCGCCGAGCACGCGCTCCATGATCGCGTCGAGCGCCGCGAGCCGCGCCATCCCCGACGAGCGCGCGGCGAGCGCGACCCGCAGGCGGCCGCGCAACTGGCCGATCGCTGTTTCCATCTCCTGCTGCAGGGACAGATAGCTCTGGCGGAAGTCCGCGAAATCGGCCGTGTCGGCGGGCGGCGGCGGCATCTCGCCGGGGCGCCGCCGCATCCGCGGGCGGTGGGCGGCCGTGATCGCCTGCGCGAGGTCGTGGCGCACGCGCGCGCCGTCGCGCTCGGCGTCGTAACCGCGCACGCCGGCCGCGACGCCGGGCGGGGTCGCATTCAGCGCGGACGACAGCGTGATCGCGTCGGTCCAGCCGAGCCACTGGCTCAGGCGGTCAGACAGCGGCTGCCGGGATTCCGCGACGTCGGCATCGGTCAGGCGCGCGAGCAGCCGGACGAGCGTCGGGCCACTCAGTGCCGGGCGCGGAGGAGCTTGCACCATGCTGCAAACCGTCAAAAAGGCAGCAGTTTACACGTCGGCGGCAGGTCGACCGCCAGAATCGGGGAAGCGCGCCGGCCCGGGATGCCGCGCAATCGGCGCGAACGCCCGCCGCACAAGGCTCCCGGGCAGATCGCCGGGGTGGCGGACAGTCGGCGCGGTCGTGGCGACGTGCCCGGCCGCCCGCCCAGTTCGTGCGCGGGCCTCGCGCCGGCATTCCTCATTGACGTCCAGCAACACCGCCTTGGCGCCTTCGACCACCATCGTGCGCGCCACTGCGGCGTCCGGCCCGCCGGCCGCCGATCTTCACCGGCCTACTATTTCGCCACGCAGGTGCGGTACCATCGCGACACCCGCCGCGCGATCGCGCCCGCTGCGGCCCGCGCCGCGATGCACCCGGCGCGCGGGCCGCCGGACGCGTGACGGATATCCGGCCGATATCCGCGGGCCACAGTCGGCGCCCCCGGCGAGACGGGTGCCGCCGCCCATGACAACAGAACCAATAACAGACGGGCCCGCCCGACCGCTCACGATGCTTTCAGACTTCGTCGCGCGCCTGCGCGAGCGTTTCAGCAAACCGCCGACCCGGCAGGACTTCGCCGAACGCCTGATCGCCGCGCTGCGGGCGACCGGCGACACGCGCGAGTGGCTTCACGAGGACGACAAGGGCCGTCTCGTGCAAGCGGATGTCCCGTCGAACATCATCAACCTGCACAACCTGTTCCGCGATTACGCGGGCGCGAAGCCGGCCGAGCGCGAAGCGACGCTCAAGCGCCAGGCGAACGCGATGATGCAGCACGAGATCCCGTCGAACTTCGCGGACGTCCGCCCGCGGCTACGCCCCGTGATCCGCAGCGCGACCGAGCGCGGCGTGGTCGCACTGCAGCTCGCGGGACAGCCCGGCGCGTCGGAGGTCGCGTTCCGGCCGCTGTGCGAGAACCTCGAAATCGGCATCGCATACGACGGCGAATTCAGCGTCGCGCGGCTGACGACCGCGCGGCTCGCCGAATGGGGCGTCACCTTCGACGACGCATGCGACGTCGCGATCGACAACCTGCGCGGCATGTCGTCGGCGCCGTGGGCCGCGCTGCGCGACGGCGTGTTCCTGTCGCAGTTCGGCGACTACTACGACGCGGCGCGCTTGCTGCTGACCGACCTGTTGCACCGCCAACCGATCTCCGGCGCGCCGGTGGTGATGGCGCCGAACCGGACGGTGCTGTTGCTCACCGGCGACCGCAATGCAGCCGGGATCGCGACGATGGTCGAACTCGCCGAACAGGCGCGCGCACAGCCGCGCCCGCTGCCATCGCTGATGCTGCGCTGGGACGGCGCCGCGTGGCGCAATTTCGTTCCGCCAGGACTGGAGGCGAAGCTGCATGCGCTGCGCGTGGACGAATTCGCCGGCGACTACCAGGATCAGCGGGCGCTGCTCGACGAGCTGCACAAGCGCGACGGCACCGACATCTTCGTCGCGACCTACACCGTGTACCGGCGGCAGAACGGCGAGCTGTTCAGCGTCAGCGTGTGGAGCGACGGCGTGCCGACGCTGCTGCCCGAGACGGACATCGTCGTGCTGTACCGGGAAGCGACGCGGCAGTCGGCCCACGTGCCGATGGCCGCGCTGCGCGACGCATGCGGCGACCTGATGACGGCCACCGCGCACCGGCCGGTGCGGTATGAAGTGACGGCGTTTCCGGATGAAGCGCGGTTCGCGGCGCTGATCGAGCGGTTTCCGGCGGCGTGACGCGCGCTTGCGCGCGTCGGTTGGACGGCTGCCCAATCGCCCGCCGGCATGAACGGCCGTGATGGCATGCTCGACAGGAATGAAAACGGCGGTGCGCCCCCGCGACACCGCCCGTCGTCAGATCCCGACCTTCGGCGCGTTCAGGATCAACCGCAGCCCAAGCAGTGTGATCGCGCCGGCCGCGACGCGATCGACCCACTTCTTCGCGCGCAGGTAAAGCTCGCGCGGCCGGCGGGTCGAGAAGCACAGCGCGACGATCGTGTACCAGCCGCACTCGACGCCGAACACGAGCGGCGGCAGCGCCAGGTAGCACCACAGCGGCGGATGCTGCGGCAACAGCGCCGCGAAGATGCTGCCATACCAGATCGCCGTCTTCGGGTTGCTGAGCTGGGTCGTGAGGCCGATCCAGAACGACTTGCGCGCGCTGCCGGCGATGGCTGCCTGCGGGTCGTCCATCGCGATCGGCCGCTCGGCGCCGCGCCAGATCTTCGACGCCATGTAGATCAGGTACGCGCCGCCCGCCACCTTGAGCCCCACATACAGCCATTCGACCGTCTGCAGCAGCGTGTAGAGCCCGGCCAGCGCGACGCCGCCGAACGCGATCCCGCCGACGCCCATGCCGAGCGCGGTGGCGAGCCCGTCGCGGCGCGACAGCCCGATCGAATTGCGGGCGACCAGCACGAAACTAGGGCCCGGAATCATCGCGCCAAGCCACAGCGCGGCCAGAATGGCGAGTACCGCAGCCGATGCAGTCATCGAAGTCTCCTTGATCAGCGACACCGAAGCGCCGGCGCCTGCGTGTCGGTATCGTGTCGATTCCCGACGGTGAAGTCGCTGATTCTGGCACGCTTCGCGAGCCGCCGGAAGGACCGGCGCGCTGCTATGCTGGCTGCCGTTCCCGCCATCCCGCACCACCCGCCGTGATCGAGCTGCCCGAATTCGCCGCCGCAAGGCAACTGTATGACTTGCTCGGCTTCACGCCCGCGCCGCCCGTTGCGTTCGATCCGGTGCCCGGCACCGCGTTTCCCAGGCGGGATCTGTGAGGGGCACGATGCGCGCGCCGGCCGCGGCGGTTCATCGAGCCCTCCTCGTTCCGCTGTTCGCCGCGTGGTGCTGCCATGCGCAGGCAGCGCCGCCGCTGCCGCCGTCGATCGCCGCGCAATTGCCGGCCGGCTATCAGCCGTTCGTCGCGCAGCCCGGCCCGGCACTCGGCAACGGCCGGCGCAGCCTGCTCGTCGTCGTGCATCGCGCGACCGACACGCGCGAGCAGCCGTCGCCGCGCCCGCTCCTGATCTATGAGGAACTGGCCGACCACACCTATCGGCTCGCCGCGCGCAACGACGACGTCGTGCTGCGCGCGAACGACGCGCTGCAGTGCGACCCGTTCGATCCGGAATCGGCCGCCGAGGGCGGGATCGCCGTTAAGGGGCGCTATTTCACGGTGCAGAACGACGTCGCATGCGGACAGCACTGGAGCGACTACGTGACGTTCCACTACGACCCGCGCACGCACGGGTGGGTGTTTTCCAGCCAGATCCACATCGAATCGTTTCCGGTCGATCCTGGCAAGCCCGACTTCGTCAGCGCGGTGCGGGCCGACGCGCGCAAGCCGGTGTCGTTCAGCCAGTGGCGGCGCAAGGAATGAAACCCGCGCGCTGCGAGCATGTGCAGGTTTCGTCATGCGCATGTGCGTGTTCCTGATACGCCGCGACTAGCGCACATTCGATTGCATGCCCGGCGCGCTCGCCTGCGTGTGCCGCTGCGGCGCCGGCGGTCCCGCGTCGCGCGCGTCCACGACGATCGACTCTGCGCCGGCGCGACGATCGAGAACGGCCCGGGCCTTGTGGAGGTCCAGCGCCCCTTCCCAACGCGCCACCACGACCGTTGCCACGCCATTGCCGATCAGGTTCGTGACGGCGCGCGCCTCGTTCAGGAAGCGATCGACGCCGAGCAGCAGGACCAGGCCCGATACGGGCACCTGATGCATGGTCGACAAGGTTGCGGCCAGCGCGACGAAACCCGCACCCGCGACGCCCGCCGAGCCCTTCGACGTCAGCAGCAGCACGCCGAGCAGCAGAAGCTGGTCCCAGATCGACAGATGGATGTTGAATGCCTGTGCGATGAACAGCGACGCCATCGTCAGGTAGATCGCGGTGCCGTCGGCATTGAAGGTATAGCCGGTGGGCAGCACCATCCCGACGACCGGACGCGAGCAACCCATTCGCTCCATCTTGAGCAGCATCTGCGGCAGCACGGCTTCCGTCGATGCCGTGCCGAGCGTGATCAGGATCTCGTCGCGGATATAACGCAGGTATTGCCACAGCGACAACCCGCACACGCGCATGACGAGGCCGAGCGCCACGACGACGAACAGGATCGACGTGAGGTACAGGCACAGCATCAGTTGTCCGAACTGCGCGAGCGTGCCGATCCCGTATCTGGCGATGGTGAACGCCATCCCGCCGAATGCACCGGCGGGCGCCACATGCATCACGATGCGCACGACTCCGAACATCCCTTGCAGGAACATGTCCAGCATGTCCACGAGCGGCGCGGTCCTTGGGCCGAGTTTCGCGAGCGCGACCGCGAAGATGACCGAGAAGAAAATGATCGGCAGTATCTCACCGTTCGCGAAAGCGCCGACGACACTCCCCGGCACGATGCTCATCAGGAAGTCGAGCGTGCCGTGATGCTGCGCCGCGTGCGTGTAGCTGGCGATTGCGGCACCGTCGATCTTCGCCGGATCGACATTCATCCCGCTGCCCGGCCGGACCAGGTTGACGACCGCCATCCCGACCACGAGCGCGACAGTGGACGCGGCTTCGAAATAAAGCACGGCCTTGACGCCCACCCGGCCGGCTTCGTGAAGATCGGTCATGCGCGCGATGCCGACCACGACCGACGCAAAGATGATCGGCGCGAGCAACATCCGGATCAGCTTGATGAACAGGTCGCCGAGCGGCTTGAGCTGGGCGCCGATATCGGGGTAGAAGTCCCCGACGAGGATGCCGGCGACGATGCCGATCAGAACCTGGACGTAGAGTTTGGAAAGCGTTCTGCGAATGCGTGATGCCAGCATGACTGTCTCCTGTGCATGGCGTCCTGTTTCTCCGGAAAGCGCACGCGTGCCGGCGATGCAGCCGATCGCCGGGCACGCCAGTGCCGATTCCGCCTGCCCGATTGATTGTTTTGTAATGTGATACGGTGCGCCGTCGAGCGGCCGGCGCACCCTGCCGACAACGCTTATGCGGACAGTTTCCGCATTTGCGCGTACAGGTCGGCCTTGCCTTCGAAGCCGATGCCCGGCAGGTCCGGCATCGTGATGTAGCCGTTGTCGACCTTCACGCCGTCGGGGAAGCCGCCGTACGGCTGGAACAGGTCCGGGTACGACTCGTTGCCGCCGAGGCCGAGGCCGGCCGCGATGTTGAGCGACATCTGGTGACCGCCGTGCGGAATGCAGCGGCTCGGCGACCAGCCGTGCTGGCGCAGCATGTCGAGCGTGCGCAGATACTCGACGAGGCCGTAGCTCAGCGCACAGTCGAACTGCAGCCAGTCGCGGTCGGCGCGCATGCCGCCGTAGCGGATCAGGTTGCGGGCATCCTGCATCGAGAACAGGTCCTCGCCCGTCGCCATCGGCTTGTCGTAGTAGTTGCGCAGCGTCGCCTGCAGCTCGAAGTCGAGCGGATCGCCCGGTTCCTCGTACCAGAACAGGTCGTATTGCGACAGCGCCTTCGCATAGCGGATCGCGGTGTCGAGATCGAAGCGGCCGTTGGCGTCGACGGCGAGCTTCTGGCCATCGCCGAGCACGCCGAGGATCGCGTCGATGCGTCGCAGATCTTCGTCGAGCGACGCGCCGCCGATCTTCTTCTTCACGACCGTGTAACCGCGGTCGATGTAGCTGCGCATCTCGTCCTTCAGCTTCTCGTGATCCTGGCCCGGATAGTAGTAGCCGCCCGCCGCATAGACGAAGATCCTGCGGTCGGGCCGGCCGTCGCCGTAGCGGTCCGCCAGCAGCTGGAACAGCGGCTTGCCTTCGATCTTGGCCACCGCGTCCCACACCGCCATGTCGATCGTGCCGATCGCGACCGAGCGCTCGCCATGGCCGCCCGGCTTCTCGTTGGTGAACATCGTCGCCCAGATCCGGTGCGGATCGAGGTTGTCGCCGGCATCGTTGACGAGCGCGCCGGAGTCGGCTTCGAGAATGCGCGGGATGAAGCGCTCGCGCATGAGCTTGCCCTGGCCGTAGCGGCCGTTCGAATTGAAGCCGTAGCCGACGACCGGCTTGCCGTCGCGGATCACGTCGGTGATCACGGCGACGAGGCTCAGCGTCATTTTGCTGAAGTCGATGTAGGCGTTGCGGATCGGGGAACTGATCGGAACGGTTTGTTCGCGAATCTCGACGATTCTCATGGCGGCGTCTCCTGGACTGGCACGTTTGCGGGTAGCTCGATTGCATGCACGTTGCTGCAACGAGACGGAGCATAGTCCGCGGAGAGCGCCCTATAATTCACCTCAATTCATTTCATTTTTTACCCAAAGTGAGAACTGATTCGACCTCCGACTTCGAGTTCTTCGTCCAGCTCGCCAAACTGAAGAGCCTGTCGGGCGCGGCCCGCTCGCTCGGGATCACACCGCCCGCGGCAACCAAGCGGCTCGGCATTCTCGAAGACCGGTTCGGCAAGCGGCTGGTCAACCGGACCACCCGCAGCGTCAGCCTGACGCCGGAAGGCGAGATGTACGCGCGGTACGCCACGCAGATTCTCGACCAGGTGCGCGAGATGGAGGACGCGATCGCGGGCACGCCCGCGGACCCGCACGGGCGGCTGCGCATCAATGCGACGCTCGGTTTCGGGCGCACGACCATCGCACCGCTGGTGTCGGAATTCGCGAAGCGCTATCCGAACGTCGATGTCCAGTTCGTGGTCACCGATCGCCCGGTCGACCTCGTCGAAGGCGCATTCGACATGGCCATCCGGTTCGGCGAGCTGCCGGACCAGCGCTTGAGGGCGCGCCGCCTGATGAGCAATCGCCGGTTCCTGTGCGCGTCGCCGAAGTATCTCGAGCGCAACGGCGTGCCGCAGTGCAAGGAGGATCTCGCGCATCACCGCTGCATCATCCACACGCAGAACGACGATGCGTTCGGCGTGTGGCGCTTCATGCAGGAGGATCACCTCGAAGCGCTGAAGGTGAGCGGCTCGCTGTCCAGCAACGACCGCGACATCGTGCTGCGCTGGGCGCTGGACGGTCACGGCATCCTGATCCGCTCGGAGTGGGATCTCGCCAAATACATCCAGAGCGGCCGACTCCGTCTCGTGCTGCCCGACGTCGTCCTGCCGTCCGCCGACCTGTTCGTCTACTATCCCGGGCAACGCAACGAATCGACGCGGGCCCGCGCGTTCATCGACTTTCTCGTCAAGCACTTCGAGGCACCGTTCGTTCCGGTCGACGTAGCCAACGCGGCGCCGGACCGCAAGCGATCCGCTCGAGCGAAGCGTTGACACCGCGCCGGCCGCCGGGCACTTCCGGCCGCGGGCGGTCGATGCAGGGACACATCACGGAGCCGCGTTGCCACGGGGCGGGAAGCCGCCAGCCCGGCCGGGAATGAAGCATGTTCCGTCTCGCGCGCATCCATGCAACTCGCACGCCCGCGCCAACCGGTCTACCATAGGCGCTCGTCGCCGTTCAGGCGCGCGCCGGCGCGGCATGCGGCTTGCGCGCCGCCCTTCCCACGTTGAACCAGCGCAGGAGGACGTCATGACGCAACAATTCGACGCGATCGTCATCGGCACCGGGCAAGCCGGGCCGCCGCTCGCGGCGCGGCTCGCCGGCGCCGGCATGAAAGTCGCGGTCGTCGAGCGCGGCCGCTTCGGCGGCACCTGCGTGAACACCGGCTGCATTCCGACCAAGACGCTGATCGCGAGCGCGTACGCGGCGCAGCTCGCGCGGCGCGCGGAAGAATACGGCGTGTCGGTCGGCCCCGTCAGCGTCGACATGAAGGCCGTGAAGGCGCGCAAGGACCGGATCTCCGGCCGCTCGAACCACGGCGTCGAGCAATGGGTGCGCGGGCTCGACAACACGACCGTGTTTCAGGGCCATGCCCGCTTCGAGCGCCCCGATGCGGTGCGCGTGGGCGACGAACTGCTCGAGGCCAAGCGCATCTTCATCAACGTCGGCGGGCGCGCGCAGATCCCGCAGATGCCGGGCCTCGACTCGGTGCCGTACCTGACCAACTCGACGATGATGGACGTCGACTTCCTGCCCGAGCATCTCGTGATCATCGGCGGCAGCTACGTCGGGCTCGAATTCGGCCAGATGTACCGCCGTTTCGGCTCGAAGGTCACGATCGTCGAGAAGGGCTCGCGCCTGATCCATCGCGAGGACGAGGACGTGTCGCAGGCCGTGCGCGAGATTCTCGAGAACGAAGGCATCGACGTGCAGCTCGACGCGAACTGCCTGAACGCGCGGCGCGACGGCGACGGCGTCGTGGTCGGCCTCGATTGCGCGGGCGGCGGCCGCGAGGTCGCGGGCTCGCATCTGCTGCTCGCGGTCGGCCGCGTGCCGAACACCGGCGATCTCGGGCTCGAACAGGCCGGCGTCGCGACCGACTCGCGCGGCTACATCACGGTCGACGATCAACTGCGCACCAACGTGCCCGGCATCTGGGCGCTCGGCGACTGCAACGGGCGCGGCGCGTTCACGCACACCGCGTACAACGACTACGAGATCGTCGCGGCGAACCTGCTCGACGGCGATCCGCGCAAGGTGTCCGACCGCATCGCCGCGTACGCGATGTACGTCGATCCACCGCTTGGCCGCGTCGGCATGACGCTCGCGGAAGCGAAGCAGACCGGCCGTCGGCTGCTGGTCGGCACGCGGCCGATGACGCGCGTCGGCCGCGCAGTCGAAAAAGGCGAGAGCCAGGGTTTCATGAAGGTGATCGTCGATGCGGACAGCCATGCGATTCTCGGCGCGTCGATCCTTGGCGTGACGGGCGACGAGGTCGTGCACGCGCTGCTCGACGTGATGGCCGCCGGCGCGCCGTACACGACGATCAGCCGCGCGATGCACATCCATCCGACGGTGTCGGAGCTCGTGCCGACGCTGCTGCAGGACCTGCATCCGGTCGAATGAAGGGCGGCGGGCGCGCGTCGCCCGCCGCGCGTCCACGCCGAACCGGCGTGGAACCCTGTGCGAAGATGGCTGATCGCTACGACATCCGGAAGCGCCATGGACCGTCTGCAAACGATGCAGATCTACGTACAGATCGTCGAACGCGGCAACTTCACGCAGGCCGCCGATGCGCTGCAACTGCATCGGCCGGCCGTCACGAAGGCCGTGCAGCAGCTCGAACAGGAACTCGGCATCCGGCTGCTGAACCGCAGCACGCGCAACCGCGCGGAAGCTCGACGCGGGCGCCGCGCACGTGATCGCCGGTAGCCCCGCGGACCTGCCGCAACAGGTCGCGGAACTGACGGGCGGCCGCGGTGCGCGCATCGCGTTCGATCCGGTCGGCGGCCCAGCCGCGGCGAACCTGCTACGCGCGCTGCGCACGAACGGCACGTTCTTCCAGTACGGCGCGCTCGACACGCGCGACATCCCGGTGCCGGTGATGGACCTGCTCGCGCGCCATCTGACGCTGCGCGGCTACGAGCTGTTCGAGATCACCGGCGACGCGCAGCGGCTTGAACGCGCGAAGCGCTTCATCGTCGACGGGCTCGCGGCCGGCGCGCTGAAGCCGTCGATCGACCGCACGTTCGCGTTCGACGACATCGCGCAAGCCCATCGGTACATGGAAGCCGGCACGCAGGTCGGGAAGATCGTCGTGACCGTCTGAGCAGGGGCGCGCCGGGCGTGCCGACCGGAAACGACGGCACGCCGCACGCGCGCGTCAGGTTTCGAAATACCGCGGCCGGTCGATGTCGGCCAGCAACCCGACCTGCGTCGGCGCCCAGTCGAGCCATGCGCGCGTGCGCTCACTCGTTGCGGGCGCATCCATTCCCGCGAACATCGCGAACCAGCCGAAGTGCTCGTCGGCTTGCGCGGCCGATTTCGACACGACCGGCACGTTCAGCCGGCGACCGATCACTTCCGCGATCTCGCGGAACGGCACGCCCGTATCGGCGACCGCGTGATAGCGCGCGGCCGGCGCACCGCGTTCGACCGCGAGCCGGTACACGCGCGCCGCGTCGAGCCGGTGCACGCCGGGCCAGCGGTTGCTGCCGTCGCCGAGATACGCCGATGCGCCCTTCTCCCGCGCGAACGCGATCAGGCGCGGCACGAAGCCGTGATCGCCATCGCCGTGCACGGACGGCGGCAGGCGCACGACCGACGCGCACACGCCGCGCGCGGCCAGCGCGGCCGCGGTGGCTTCGGACGCTCGCGGATAACCGGCCGATACCGGCACGTGCGCATCGTCCTCGGTCGCCGCGCGGCCCGGCGCGACGAGCGCGAGGCCCGACGTGACGATCAGCGGTCGCGTCGAGCCGGCGAGCGCCGCGCCGATCGTTTCGATCGCGCGGCGGTCGAGTTCGCAGTTTTCCGCGAAGCGCGAGAAGTCGTGATTGAATCCCGTGTGGATCACCGCATCGACGCCCTGCGCACCGCGCCTGAGGCTGTCGATATCCTCCAGCGACCCGCGATGCACGTCCGCGCCCAAGGCGGCGACCGATGCAGCAGCCGCGTCGGAACGCGCGAGGCCGAGCACGGAATGCCCGGCAGCCACGAGCTCGGCGACGACCGCGGAGCCGACGAACCCCGACGCTCCCGTAACAAAGACACGCATGTTCAGCACCTCCGGATGAATGAGAGGCTTACTATCTGTCGAGCGTCGCGCACGGTGAAGACGTGACGGTTTACCGGTAAACGAACTAACAGGCTATGGCTGACGCATCCGACAACCTGCTCGGCGCGTACCTTCGGGACCGCCGCGAGAAACTCGATCCGGCCGCGCTCGGGCTGCCCGTCGCGCGCCGCCGCACGCCGGGCCTGCGCCGCGAGGAAGTCGCCCAGCGCGCGCACGTGAGCGCCGCCTGGTACACGTGGCTCGAACAAGGGCGCGGCGGCGCACCGTCGGCCGACGTGCTCGAACGGCTCGCCCGCGCGCTGCTGCTGAACGACGCCGAACGCGAGCACCTGTTCCTGATCGGCCTCGGTCATCCGCCCGAGGTGCGCTATCACGCGAGCCGCGACGTGACGCCGCGCCTGCAGCACGTGCTCGATTCGCTCGACGCCAGCCCCGCGATCGTGCGCACGGCGACGTGGGACGTCGTCGCGTGGAACGCCGCGGCCGCCGCGACGCTGACCGACTACGCCACGCTGCCGCCGCCCGCGCGCAACATCCTGCGGCTGATCTTCATCGATGCCGCGGTGCGCGACGCGCAGCCGAACTGGGAACGCGTCGCGCGATTCGCGGTGGGCGCGTTTCGCGCCGACATCGCGCGCGGCGGCGCGACGCAGGCCGTGCAGGCATTCGTCGACGAGATGCGCGCGGCGAGCACGGAGTTCGATGCGATGTGGCGCAGCCACGACATCCATTCGCATGACGAAGGGACGAAGGAAATCCGTCATCCGCAGGCCGGCCGGATCGCACTCGAATACTCGGCGTTCTCGGTGACGGGCCGCCCGGATCTGAGCCTCGTGGTCTTCACGCCCGCGACGCCGGCCGATCGCGCGCGGATCCGGACGCTCGTCACCGCCCGTGAACAGGCCCGCGAACACGCCCGCGAGCCGCACGCGCCGACCGCGTAGCAGCGCGTCGAAGGTGCGCCCGGCATCCCACCGAACCCGCCGCGCCGCCCGTGCAACGGCCGCCACCGTGCCGGCCTCGCCCAGCCGGCCCCGTCACGCCGCGCCGTGCCATCACGATCCGCACTGACACCCAGTCGAATATTTAATTTTCCGCGGGGCAAACGCGCCTTTACCCTTTCGGCATCGCATCACAGGGCCACCGGCCCCTTCCGGAGCATCCCGATGACCGACCCCGCCACCGCGCAAGCCGTTCCCCGCACGCACGCGGCTTCCGCATCCTATGGCGCGCTCGCACTGCTGGTGCTGGCCGGCCTCAACCTGCGTCCGTTCCTGACCGCGTTCGGCCCCGTGCTCGACCTCGTGCGCGCCGACACCGGCCTCGGCTTCCGCGCGGCCGCGCTGCTGACCACGCTGCCGTTCGTGCTGATGGGCGTCGTCGCCGGCGTCGGTGTCGGGCTCGCGCGGCGCGTCGGCGAGCAGCGCGCGCTGACCGTCGCGCTGGCGCTGATCGCCGCGGGTTGCACCGCGCGCCTGTGGACCGGCGGCAGCACCGGGCTGGTCGCCACCGCGATCGTCGCGGGCGCGGGCGTCGCGGTGATCCAGTCGCTCGCACCCGGCCTCGCCAAGCGCTGGTTCGTCGACCGGCTGCCGCTCGCGATGGGCCTCTATTCGGCCGCGCTGGTCGGCGGCGGTGCGTTCGGCGCGATCGCGAGCCCATGGCTCGCCGCGCATGGCGGCTGGCATCTGTCGCTCGCCGTGTGGGCCGTGCCCGCGCTCGTCACGCTCGCGCTGTGGCGCGCGAAGGCGCCGCGCGACGCGGTGCACGCCACGACGGCATCGGTGTCCGTCACCGCGTTCGCACGCATTCCGCGTGCGTGGCAGCTCGCGTTGTTCTTCGGCCTCAGCAACAGCGGCTATGCGAGCCTCGTCGCGTGGTTGCCCGCGTTCTATCGCAGCGTCGGCACGAGCCCGCAGGCGAGCGGCAACCTGCTCGCGTGGATGGCGCTGTTCCAGGCAATCGGCGCGCTCGCGATGCCGCTGCTCGCGAAACGTTCGCACGATCGCCGCGCCGTGCTGTGGCTCACGCTCGCGTTGCAGACGGCCGGCTTCGTCGGCTTCGCGACGATGCCCGCGTTCGCGCCGTGGCTGTGGGTCACGAGCGTCGGCCTCGGGCTCGGCGGCTTCTTCTCGATGAGCCTGATCGTCACGCTCGACCATCTGCCCGACGCGCGGCTCGCGGGCGCGCTCGCCGCGTTCGTGCAAGGCGTTGGCTTCCTGATCGTCGCCGCGAGCCCGTGGTTGATCGGCTGGCTGCGCGACGCGGGCGGCGGCTTCGCGATCGCATGGTGGCTGCACATCGGCGTGATCGCGTCGACGGCCGCGTTGAACGCCACGTTCTCGCCGGCCGGCTACCGGCGCAGCATGGCGCGCATCACCGGCGCCGCGCGCTGACTCGCCGAATTCGTTCGATATCCATCATTGACCGATGCGAGCGGGAAATGCAAAGGGGCGTCGTGCTCGCGTGCACGACGCCCCTTCTTCGTTTCAGGCAACCGTAAAGATGCTCGGAGCCGCACGACAGGGCGGCGCTCCGAGGACACGTATCCATTACCGAGCGAGTGCGGTGGCGCCACCCGCAGCACAACTGACGGTATCGACGATTACGTCGTGGGTTCAAGCAGACCCGTTGCGAAGGACCTCGCATGCGCGACGGCCTCTTGCGGGTCGGGGAACACGCCAAGTTCCTCCCACTGCTCTTCGGCCGCGTAGGTTCCTTTCACCGCGAGCGCGCGCTGAACGCGCAACTGCGCCGCGTATCTGCCGTCTTCGAGTGGCCGGGCCGTCGCGATGATCTTGTGCGGAAGACCGGATCGCTCCGGCTGAACCAGCGTGACAGGACCGTCGGCCACGCCGATATTCTTCAACTCGTTCCTGGCCTTGCAGTCCGGGCAATAGAAGCACCAGCCCGCGTCCTCATGGCTGGGCTTGACTTGCCCTCGAGCCAGCACGGCACGGCATTCGACGTTCTCGCAGATGAACGGCATGGCAGTCTCCGAAGTTGTTTGTCGGAAATCCTAGCATGTCCGCCGACCATCAACCATCGGCATCGACAGTGCAGCGGTTTCGGCTCGGCGCGGCAGTTGCGTGAGCGCCATCGTCTTGATCGTTGCATACGCACGAAACCAGACTGCATGCTTGCGCCCGCGCAACGATGTCGAAACTCTCCGCAATCCGGCAGCGACTGTCAACTGCGGGTTCGCACGCAACATAGCGCCACGAAGCTGACGGCGCGGCTTCTCGCAATGCATCAATCGTCGATTCGTTTTAACCAACGAGCTGTGCTTTGGCGCCGTTCAATCGTCCGACTACGACCTCGTTGCGCACGAAACGACGAATGGTGCACTGCGCCGAACACGCAGTAGCGACACGCACATGCAAGCGGGCCAGCCCGCGGGCCGCGCGACCGTCGAACGCGCAACAGCATCAGCGGCGGCCAGCATCGAACGCGCGCCCGCAGGCACGAAGGTTGCGCCTTCCGCCCGCTCGCAATTTTCCGCACGGCGAGTGCGCGTCGCTTCGCGGCGGCGATGCGTGATCGGCTGGCCAGCGCCGCATCCAATAACGAAGGAGACGTTGTCATGGACGAGTCGAATGCATATCGCCGCTACAACCGCCGCCGTTTTCTGGCCGGTGTCGCAGCGGTGGCCGGCAGTGTCGCATTGCCGGGATGCGGAGGCGGCGGAGATGGAGACATCAATTCACCGGACGGCAACGCGCCCGCGCCGTCGATCGGCGACACGCCTTCGCCGAATGCCGGCGATCGCTACAGCCTGCCGCGGCCGAAATTGCCCGACCCGGCGAGTTCGGGCATCGATCACATCGTGCTGATCACGATGGAAAATCGCTCGTTCGATCACTTCCTGGGCTGGGTGCCCGGCGCCGAGGGCATGCCCGCGAACCGCCAATACAAGGACGCGTTCGGCGCCACCCACGCACCGTTTTCACTGTCGGCCGATCCCGCATACGGCTATCAGGCGTGCGCGTACCACGACCCGAACCACGGCTACGAGGGCGGACGCGTGCAGCTGGCCTCGGGGGCGATGAACGGTTTTCTCCTTACCCCAGGCACGAGCCAGACGCAGGGCGACCTGCTGCCGATCGGCTTCTACACGGCGGCAGATCTGCCGTTCTTCAACGCGGTGGCGAGCAATTACACCATCGGCGACTTCTACTTCACCGGCGTGCTGACCGACACGATCCCGAATCGCCTCTATCTGCATAGCGGTGCCACCGACCGCCTCACCGACAGTGTCGACAACTCGTCGCTGCGCACGATCTGGGACAACCTGAGCGACGCCAACGTCGGTTGCAACTACTACTACCACGACGTGCCGTTCACCGCGCTTTACGGCACGCGCTATCTCGGCATCTCGCGTCCGTTCTCGGAGTTTCTGTCGAATGCCGCAGCGGGCACGCTGCCGCCGTTCTGCATGGTCGAACCTGTTTTCTCGGGCGAGCAGGCCGGTACGTCCGCCGACGACCACCCGCACGCGGACATCCGCAACGGGCAGGCATTTCTGAACCAGGTGTATGACGCGCTGCGCACGAGCCCGACGTGGAGCCGCACGCTGATGATCATCGTCTACGACGAATGGGGCGGCTTTCTCGAGCACGTGGTGCCGCCGATCCGGCCGATCAGCAACAACGAGCACGCAGTCGGCAACGACGGCAAGCTCGGCTTTCGCGTGCCGCTTGCGCTGCTCGGCCCGCGCGTGCGTGCCGGCACGGTCACGCGCTACCCGTTCGACCCGAGCTCGATTCACGCGCTGCTGCAATGGCGCTTCGGCCTGAAGCCGCTCGGCGTGCGCGGCAGCGATCCGGCGACCTTCAATCTCGCGTACGCGCTCGATCTCAACGGCGCGGCGCGTACGGATGCGCCGGCGTTCACGGTCGCGCAAGGGCCGTTCGGCGGAATGTGTCCGGGAGCCACCGCGCCATCGCCGTCCAGCTCGGTGTCGGGCATCGATCCGTCGCAACTGGCGGCCAACCCCGCCGCCGACCGGTTCGCGGACCTGCGCGCGAAGGCCGCGGCGTTGGGATTCCAGACCGGCGGCTGACGGCAACGCGGGTGCGGCGGCCGCGATCGCCACCGACGCGGCTGCCCACCCGTGCCCTGCCACCTCGACATTCAGTACACTGCCCCGCCGCGCCAACGCATGCCGGCTCCCCCTTCTGTCGCATTCCGTCTGGTTCGCGTCGCGTTCGGATAAAAACTTCCGTTGATCGCCGCCGTTAACTCGTTCGCAATCCCGGCGCCCCGCATCGCGACGCGGCGCCCGTCGTCGTTCGTGCTCCGGAATCCACATCCGCCGTCGGCCGCCCATCGTGCCGCCGGCAAGGGAACGTCATGCGAAAACTCACCATCCGCGGCGGACTCGTCGCGACCATCGCCGGCTATACGGCGCTGCTCGTCCTGGTCGTCGGCGCGTGCATCGCCGCGCTCTATGCCGGCAACGGCTCGCTCGAAGCGATGTACCGCGACGACACCGCGTCGCTGCTGCACCTGAAAACCAGCTCGGAGCGCATGCTCGTGCTGCGCGAACGCGTGAGCGACGTCGCGCAGATCATCAGCGCCGGCCAGCCCGCGAAGGCGGAAATCGCGCAACTCCACACGCTGCTCAAGCAGAGCAACGACGAACTCGACGCCTACACGCGCCTGCATACACGCGACGCCGACGAGCAAACCCTGTTCGACACGCTGCAAACGCGTCGTCGCACGCTGCTCGATCAGGTGTTCCTGAAGGCGATGTCGCAACTCGACCAAGACAACGCATTCGACTTCCTCGACACGCACCGCACCGCGCAACCGGCGCTGTTCACCGCGTACCAGGATGCGATCGACGCGCTCGAATCGTTCCAGGTCGCGCGCCAGAAGGCACGCTACGACGCGGCCGGCGCGCGCTTCCATCGCATCGTGTGGGCGATGGCGGCGGTCGCGCTGTTCGCGCTGATCGTCGGCTTCCTCGCGCAGCGCGTGCTCGCGAAGGCGATCATCGAGCCGATCCATCTCGCCGTCGACCACTTCGACAGGATCTCGAAAGGTGACCTGACCGGCACGGTCGTCATTCCCGGCAAAAACGAAATGGCGTATCTGCTGAACGCGTTGAAGCGGATGCAGCACGGCCTCGTCGAAACCGTGACGCAGGTCCGCACGAGCACGGAGACGATCGTCGGCGACGTCCGCACGATCGCGAGCGGCAACGTCGACCTGTCCGCGCGCACGGAGCAGCAGGCCGTGTCGCTGCAACAGGCGGCGGCGAGCGTCGAGCAGCTGACCGCGACCGTGCGGCAGAACGCGGACAACGCGCGCGATGCACGCACCTACGCGCAAGGCGCGGCCGGCATCGCCGCGCGAGGCGGCGACGCGATGCAGCGCGTCGTCGAAACGATGTCCGCGATTTCGCACAGCTCCGCGCGGATCTCCGGCATCGTCGGCGTGATCGAGAGCATCGCGTTCCAGACCAACATCCTCGCGCTGAACGCCGCGGTCGAAGCGGCGCGCGCGGGCGAGCAGGGGCGCGGCTTCGCAGTCGTCGCGACCGAGGTGCGCGGGCTCGCGCAGCGCTGCGCATCGGCGGCGAAGGAAATCCGCGAGCTCATCGGCAACTCGACGCAGCGCGTGGAGGACGGCAGCGGCCTCGTCGCGCTCGCCGGTTCGGCGATGTCCGAACTCGTCACCGCGGTCGAGCGCGTCAACGCGATCATGGGCGAGACCAGCATCGCATTCGACGAGCAGACGTCCGGCATCGAGCAGGTGAATGCCGCCGTCATCCAGATGGAGCAGACGATGCAGCGCAACGCCGCGCTGGTCGAGGAAGCCGCCGCCGCAGCGCTGTCGCTCGAGGATCAGAGCACGCGGCTCAGCGATGCCGTCGCGCAGTTTCGTGTGGGTGAAGCGGCGCTGGCGTAATCGGCCGTCGGCATCGCCAGCGCACGCTTCGATGATTTCAGCGCATCCGTCGTACAGCATGTCGAAATCGATGTCGCGCGTGTCGCTGCCGTTCGGCGGTAAAACGAAAGCGCGCAGGTCCGCCGGGCAATGCGCGCTTTCGTCAGACGTGAAGAGCCCGCATCAACGAGCCGATGAACCCGCGCCGCGCGACGCGTCTATCCGGTTTTCCCGGCCAGCCCATGCATCGGCCGCCGCAACGCGGCGTCGAATGGATTCGTGCGTGGGCCGATCGCGTCGGCCTGGCGCCTGAGCAGTTCGACGACCATCGGCATCCGGTCGTCGCCGAGGCGCGACGCCAGCGTGCCGACGCTCAGCGCGCCGACCGGATACCCGGTGCGGTCGAGGATCGGCACCGCGACGCCGGCCATCCCGTCGAGCACGCCGCTGTTGCGGCCCGCGTAGCCGAGTTGCCGCACGCGTTCGATTTCGGTGCGCAGGTACACCTCGTCGAGCACGCCGTAGCCGCGGATGCGCGGCACGTTGAAGCGGATCACTTCCTCGCGCTCGGCCTCCGGCAGGAACGCGAGAATAGCGAGGCTGCCCTGTCCGACGCCGAGCGCGATGCGCCCGCCGATGTCGCCGGTAAACGAGCGGATCGGAAACGGCCCTTCGCACAGGTCGAGACACACCGCGTCGAAGCCGCTCTTCACGAGCAGGAAGATCGTCTCGCCGAGACTCGCGCACAGCCGCAGCAGCACGGGCCGGCACAGCGTGCGCATGCTGCTCGGATTGCCGGCCAGCGCGGCGAGCGCGAAGAAGTCGACGCTCAGCCGGTACAGCTTCGACTGTTCGTCCTGCTCGACCATCCCTTCGGCGATCAGCGATTGCAGGATCCGGTGCGCGGTGCCCTGCGTGAGGCCGACGGCCTTCGCGAGGTGCGTGACGCGCACGCCGTCCTGCTGCATGCCGGCCAGGGCGCGCAGGATCGCGAACGCGCGCTGCAGCATGCCGGTGCCCGGCGCGCCGGCCGGATCGGCGGCGTCCTCGTCCGGGCGCGGCGCGCGTGCGGCCGGCGACGTTCCGGGCGATTGCGGTTCTGGCATGCCGGCTCTCCTCGATGATTTCATTGAACGGAATACGGTAGCCGCCATTGTCGTCCGGCCGAAATTGCGCGGGCATCCGGGTGTGCACGGGATTGACGTGTGCTTTTCGCGGGCCGGCCGCCCTTCATTCATCGGAACGATTCCGGCGTGATTCGACATTCCATTCCGCTCATCGGAATTTTTTCGAAATTCCTCCCGTTGAGCAGAATTCCAAATTGACGCTCCGAAATATGGCTGGCTAGAGTCCGCGTCATCGGCGCACCGGCCACGGTGTGCGAACCCGGAGCTCCCCATGTCGTTTCTCACGCTTACGGATCTGACGAAATCGTTCGGCGAGCTGACCGCCGTCGCCGACGTCAACCTGTCGGTCGAACAAGGCGAATTCGTGTCGTTGCTCGGGCCGTCGGGCTGCGGCAAGACCACGACGCTGCAGATGATCGCCGGCTTCGTCGACGTCACGCGCGGTCGCATCGCGCTCGACGGACAGGACATCACGCACATGAAGCCGAACCGCCGCGGGCTCGGCATCGTGTTCCAGAGCTATGCGCTGTTTCCGCACATGAGCGTCGCCGAGAACGTCGGCTTCGGCCTCGACATGCGCGGTGTCGACAAGGCGGAGCGCGCCGAGCGCATCCGCGCGGCGCTCGCGCTCGTGCGACTCGATGCGCTCGCGCATCGCTTCCCGCGCGAACTGTCCGGCGGCCAGCGGCAGCGCGTCGCGATCGCGCGCGCGATCGTGATCGAACCGCCTGTGCTGCTGCTCGACGAGCCGATGTCGAATCTCGACGCGAAGCTGCGCGAGGACATGCAATTCGAACTCCGCGCGATCCAGCGCAAGATCGGCACGACGACGATCATGGTTACGCACGATCAGTCGGAAGCGCTGTCGATCAGCGATCGCGTGGTCGTGATGGAAGCCGGCCGCATCACGCAGACGGACACGCCGTACCGCGCGTACGAACGTCCCGAGAACCATTTCGTGTCGCAGTTCATCGGCAAGGCGAACCTGCTGCCCGGCACGATCGTCGCGCACGACGGCGACGCGATCCGCATCGACCTCGGCCACGATCTCGCCGAAACGGGCCGCACCGCGCACCTGCCGGCGCGCGAGCGCGACATCCGTGTCGGCGACGCCGTGTCGGTCTGCATCCGCCCGGAAAAGCTGCGACTGTGCGCGCCCGGCGCAGGCCGCTTCGCCGCGACCGTCACGAGCCGCTTCTTCCTCGGCAGCCAGTGGCTGTACCGCGTCGACAGCGCGCTCGGCGAAGTGCTCGTGTGCTGCCAGAACGAAGGCGCGGAGCCGCTCGCGGAAGGCGCGCCGGTGGGCATCGACTGGCATAGCGACGCGGTGCGCGTGATGCGCCGGGAGGCCTGAATGGGACAGCCTACCCGCCCGCTACCCGCCGACGGCGCGACGGCCGGCCTCGCACCGCCCGCCGCCACGGGCGATGCGGTGACGCCGCGCGCCGCCGGCGGCCGCGTGCCGCGCGCCACGTGGCGCGCACATGCGCCGCTGTGGCTGATGTGCGCGCCCGCGTTCGCGCTGTTCGCCGCGCTCGTGCTCGTGCCGCTCGCGATGACCTTCGCGCTCACGTTCTACCGCTTCGACCCGGCCACCGGCCCGATCGCCGCGTTCCAGTTCGGCCACTACGCGGAGGTGCTCGGCTCGTCGTACTTCCACACGATCTTCGCGCGCACCTTCGGCATCGCCGCGCTGACCACCGCGATCTGCGTCGCGATCGGCACGCCGGAAGCGTACGTGCTGTCGAAAATGCGCGACCCGTGGCGTTCGCTGTTCCTGCTCGTGATCCTCGCGCCGCTGCTCGTGTCGGTCGTCGTGCGCGCGTTCGGCTGGAGCATGCTGCTGAACACGAGCGGGCTCGTGAACCAGGCGCTCGGCCTCGCGGGCCTCGGGCCGTACAAGCTCGAATACACGACGTTCGCGATCGTGATCGCGCTCGTTCACGTGATGCTGCCGTTCATGGTGATTCCCGTGTGGACCGCGCTGCAGCGGCTCGATCCGCAGACCGAACACGCGGCGCTGTCGCTCGGCGCCTCGCCGTTCACGACGCTGCGCCGCATCGTGGTGCCGCAGCTGATGCCGGGCGTGCTGTCGGGCAGCCTGATGGTGTTCGGGCTGTCGGCGAGCGCCTTCGCGATTCCGGGCCTGCTCGGCGGGCGCCGCCTGAAGGTCGCGGCGACCGCCGTCTACGACGAATTCCTCGGCTCGCTGAACTGGCCGCTCGGCGCGACGATCGCGGTGCTGCTGCTGATCGCGAACCTCGTCGTGATGCTCACCTACTACCGCGTGCTCGAACGCCGCTACGCGCGCAGCCTCGGAGGCGCTTCCCGATGAGCAAGAACGGCCCCTTCGCCCTGGCGTTCCATACGCTCGTGATCCTGTTCGTGCTCGCGCCGCTCGCGATCGTCGTGCTCGTCGCGTTCACGCCCGACGAAACGCTGACGCTGCCGACGCACGAGCTGTCGCTGCGCTGGTTCCGCGCGATCCTCGACTATCCCGACTTCGTCACAGCGTTCGCCAACAGCGTGAAGCTCGCGTTCGCGTCGGCGACGCTGTCGCTCGCGATCGCATTGCCCGCCGGGCTCGCGATCGGCCGCGCGACGTTTCCGGGCCGCGCGTTCCTGAACGGGCTGCTGCTGTCGCCGCTCGTGATTCCCGGTCTCGTGCTCGGCATCGCGCTGCTGCGCTTCTTCGCGCTGATCGGCGCGACCGGGTCGTTCGCATGGCTGGTGCTCGCGCACATGATCGTCATCACGCCGTTCGTGATGCGGCTCGTGCTCGCGTCCGTCGCGGGCCTCGACCGCAGCATCGAGCAGGCCGCGTGCTCGCTCGGCGCCGATCCGTGGACGACGTTCCGCCGCATCACGCTGCCGATGATCGTGCCCGGCATCACCGGCGGCTGGCTGCTCGCGTTCATCAACAGCTTCGACGAGCTGACGATGTCGATCTTCGTCACGTCGCCGCAGACGGTCACGCTGCCGGTGCGCATGTACATGTACGCGACCGAATCGATCGATCCGATGATGGCGTCGGTATCGACGCTCGTCATCCTCATCACCGCCGGCGCGATGCTACTGCTCGATCGCGTGTACGGCCTGAACCGCATCCTGATCGGCCAACACTGACGATGACTTCCGTTTCCCGTTTCACCGACATCGCCGACGACGGCCCGCAATTCGTGCGCGTCGCCGAACGCGAGCGCGCCGCCGTCGCGTTCACGCTCGACGGTCGCCCCGCGCACGCGCTTGCCGGCGACACCGTGCTCACCGCGATCCTCGTCGCGCAGCGCCGCGTGCGCGTGAGCGAATTCAGCGGCATGCCGCGCGCGGGCTTCTGCCTGATCGGCGCGTGCCAGGACTGCTGGGTGCGAACCGAGGCCGGCGCACGCGTGCGCGCATGCTCGACGCCGATCGCAGAAGGCATGCGGATCGTCACCGGAGTGCAGCCCGCCATCGCTGGAGACGCATCGTGAGCGACGCACTGCGACCGGTGATCGTCGGCGCGGGGCCGGCCGGGGTGCGCGCGGCCGAGGCGCTGGTCGACGCGGGGCTGCGCCCCGTCGTAATCGACGAGAACGCGCGCTGGGGCGGGCAGATCTATCGGCAGCCGCCAGTCGACGGCGCGTTCGCCCGCGGCAAGCGCGCGCTGTACGGCTTTGACGCCGCGAAGGCGGACGCCGTGCATCGGACGATGGCCGCGCTGCTGCCGCGGGTCGACTACCGGCCGAACACGCTCGCGTGGGCGTGCGGCGCGGGCCGCGTCGACACGCTGCAGGACGGCCGTGAAACGACCGTGCCGTTCTCGCACCTGATCATCGCGAGCGGCGCGACCGATCGCATGCTGCCGGTGCCGGGCTGGACGCTTGCCGGCGTCTATACGCTCGGCGGCGCGCAGGTCGCACTCAAGTCGCAAGGCTGCGCGATCGGCAGCCGCATCGTGTTCGCGGGCACGGGGCCGCTGCTCTATCTCGTCGCCTACCAGTACGCGAAGGCCGGCGCGCAGGTCGCGGCGGTGCTCGACACGAGTCCGCTGCGCCGGCAGGCGGCCGCGACACCGGCGCTGCTGCGCATGCCGGCGACCTTCGCGAAGGGGCTCTATTACATCGGCTGGCTGCGCGCGCACGGCGTCGCGATCGAAACGGGCGTCACGCTCGAACGCGTGCTCGGCGAGCGGCACGTCACCGGGCTCGCGTGGCGCGCGGCCGGTAACGATGCACCGCCGCGCCGGCTCGTCTGCGATGCGCTCGGCCTCGGCTTCGGGTTGCGTTCGGAAACGCAGCTTGCCGATCTCGCCGGCTGCCGGTTCCGTTTCGATCCGCTGAACCACGCATGGCTGCCGGAACGCGACGCAGCCGGCCGCACGTCGGTGCGCGGCCTCTACGTCGCGGGCGACGGCGCCGGCATCGCGGGGGCCGACGCGGCCGAGGCGTCCGGGCGACGCGCGGCGCTCGCGCTCCTCGATGACGCCGGCATCGTGACGCCATTGTCATCATCGTCGCCGGCCGGCAAGCCCGATGCGGCCACGCTGGACCGCACGCTCGCCCGGCTCGCCGCATTCCGCGCGGGACTCGAGGCGGCGTTCGCGCCGCCGCCCGAGCTTGCCGCACGCTGCCCGGACGACACGATCGTATGCCGCTGCGAGGAGATCGACGCGGGCACGCTGCGGCGCTGCATCCGCGACGGCGCGGCCACCGAGATGAACCGGCTGAAGGCGCTGACGCGCGCCGGGATGGGCCGCTGCCAGGGCCGCATGTGCGGCGACGCGACCGCCCTCGTGCTGGCCGCCGAAACCGGGCGCCCGCTCGCTGACGTCGGCCGGTTGCGCGCGCAACCACCGGTGAAGCCGTTCCCGATCTCGGCCGCGCTCGCGGGCGACGATGTCGCTGCGATTCCCGACGAGGCGCGCGATGAGTGAACTTCGTCACTACGACGTCGCGATCGTCGGCGGCGGCCTCGTCGGCGCGTCGGCCGCGCTGGCGCTCGCCCGGCGCGGGCTGCGCGTCGCGCTGTTCGAGCGCCGCGACTGCGGCGCGCAGGCGAGCGGCGTGAACTACGGCGGCGTGCGCTGCCAGGGCCGCCCGGCCGAGCAGTTGCCGCTCGCGCTGCGCGCACGGCGCATCTGGGACCGCCTGCCCGAGCTGATCGGCATCGACGGCGAATTCGTCGCGTCGGGCCACTTGCGGCTCGCGCGCAGCGACGCCGACCTCGATGCCCTCGATGCGTATGCAACGGTCGCCGGCGAGCACGGCCTGCCGCTGCAGGTAATGCGCGGCGACACGTTCCGCCGCCGCTACCCGTGGCTCGGCCGCGCGGCGCTCGGCGGCTCGCTGTGTGCGACCGACGGGCACGCGAACCCGCGTGTCGTGTCGCCCGCCTTCGCGCGTGCGGCCCGCGCGGCGGGCGCCGACGTGTTCGAGCACGCAGCCGTCGACGACGCCCGGCACGACGGCATGCGCTTTCACGTTCAGGCGGCCGGCCGCGCGTACACGGCGACGTGGCTGATCAATTCGGCCGGCGCATGGGCGAACACCATCGCCGAACGCTTCGGCGAAGCCGTGCCGATGGAGCCGATCTACCCGAACATGTGGGTGACCGAGCCGCTGCCGCCGTTCATCACGCACAACCTCGGCGTATACGGCGGCGGGGTGTACGCGCGGCAGGTCGCGCGCGGCAACTGCGTGATCGGCGGCGGGCGCGGCCGAGGCGACGGCGAATTCGGCCAGCCTTCGGTCGACACGACGCGCGCGGTGATGCGCGACGCGTGCGCGCTGTTGCCCGCGCTGCGCGATGCGCTGCTGATCCGCACGTGGAGCGGCGTCGAAGGCTGCACGCCCGACCACAACCCGATCATCGGCGCGAGCCGCACGACGCCGAACCTGTTGCATGCGTTCGGCTTTTCCGGCGGCGGCTTCCTGCTCGCGCCGGGCGTCGGCGAAGTACTCGCCGAGCTCGTCACGACCGGCGAAACCGCCACGCCACTCGAAGCATTCTCGATCGGCCGCTTCGCGCCGCACGCGCCGATCGCCCCTTTCCGTCAAGAGGAGACCCACAAGTGAAACTGTTCGGAACGATCGCGGCCGCCGCCGCCCTCTGCATCGCCGGCGCCGCCGCGCCCGCATTCGCGCAAACGAAGACGATCTACGTCGGCATGAACGGCGGGCCGATGGAAAAGGCCTATACGAGCCAGGTGCTGCCCGAGTTCGAGAAGGCGAACAACGTGAAGGTCGTCGTCGTGCCCGGCACGTCGTCGGACGTGCTCGCGAAGCTGCTCGCGAACCGCAACAAGCCGCAGATCCACGTCGCGTTCCTCGACGACGGCGTGATGGCGCGCGCGGTCAGCCTCGGCGTGTGCCAGAAGCTCGACGATTCGCCGGTGCTCAAGGAGCTGTATCCGTTCGCGCGAATGAAGGACGACGTCGGCGCGGGCGTGCAGCTCGGAATGACCGGCATCGCGTACAACAAGAAACTGTTCACGGAGAAAGGCTGGGCGCCGCCGACGTCGTGGATGGATTTCGCCGATCCGAAATACAAGGGCAAGGTCGTGTTCCAGTCCGCGTCGAGCAGCACGTTCGGGCTGCACGGCTTCCTCGCGATCAACCGGTTGCTCGGCGGCAGCGAACAGAACGTCGAGCCCGGCTTCAGCAAGTGGGCGAGCACGGTCGGGCCGAACGTCGTCGAGTACATCCCGAACTCGGCGAAGATCTCCGAGATGGTGCAGACCGGCGAGGCCGGCCTGTTCCCGCTGACGCCGACCGGCGTCGGCGACCTGCAGGACAAGGGCATTCCGGTCGCGTATGCGAACCCGAAGGAAGGCCCGGTGCTGCTGCTCGTCGACCTGTGCGTCGTCGCGAACAATCCGGATCCGCAGCTGGCGCAGAAGCTCGCGCAGTTCCTGCTGTCCGCGCCCGCGCAGACAAAGGCCGCCGAAGCCGGCAAGCAGATCCCGACCAACCGCCTCGCGAAGATGCCGGCCGCGATGCAGCAAAGCCTCGGCAACGTCGACGATCTCGTGCGCAAGGTGACGGTGGTCGACTGGGCGGCGATCAACGCGCGCCGCGCGCAGTGGGACACGCGCTGGAACCGGCAGATCGAGCGGTAACGGGCGACGGCGCGCGGGCACGGCCGCGCGCGGCGCGACCATCATCAGCGGGAGTGATGACACTCCACTTTTTTTGTGGATTTGACCGGAGCGGCGGTGCCGACAACACTAGCCCGCAGTGCCGCATGCGTTCTCCAGAGACGGCACGCGTTCGTCCCCCTTCAGAGTCCGCCATGTACCCGACCGACACCGTCCAATCCCCGAGCGCCGCCCGGCCGCTCGCCGACCGGCAACTGCGCCGGATCGTCATCGCATCCGTCGCCGGCAACGCGATGGAATGGTATGACTTTTTCGTCTACGGCACGGCAGCCGCGCTCGTGTTCGGCCACGTGTTCTTTCCGCCTGGCGCGTCGCCGCTCGCGGGCAGCCTCGCCGCGTTCGCGGCGTTCGCGCTCGGCTTCGTCGCGCGGCCGCTCGGCGGGATCGTGTTCGGCCATGTCGGCGACCGCTACGGGCGCAAGGCGTCGCTCGTGTGGACGCTGCTGATCATGGGTGCGTCGACGTTCGCGATCGGCCTGCTGCCGACCTACGCGCAGGTCGGGTTGTGGGCGCCCGCGGCGCTCGTCGTGCTGCGACTGCTGCAGGGCGTCGCGTCCGGCGGCGAATGGGGCGGCGGCGTGCTGATGATCAGCGAGAACGCGCCGCCCGAGCAGCGCGGCTACTACGCGGCGTGGAGCCAGCTCGGCGTGGGCGGCGGCTTCGTGCTGTCGTCGGCCGCATTCCTCGCCGCGCAGGCGCTGCCGGACGATGCGTTTCGCACCTGGGGCTGGCGGCTGCCGTTCCTCGCGAGCATCGCGATCTTCGCGATCGGCATCTATATCCGCCGCCACCTGCCGGAAAGCCGCGACTACGAGCAGGCCGGCAAGCGCGGCGCGCACACGCATTTGCCGATCGTCGAGTGCATCCGCCGCCATCCGAAGGAAATCCTGCTCGCGATGGGGCTGCGCGTCGCCGAAAACGGCGGCGCGTACATCTTCCTCGCGTTCTCGCTCGTTTACGGCAAATATGTCGGCATCCCGAACGGCGTGATGCTGACCGGCGTGATGATCGCGATGATCGTCGAAATGGGCGCGATGCTCGCGTGGGGCCGCCTGTCCGACCGGATCGGCCGCAAGCCCGTGTACCTGATCGGCGCGCTGAGCCTCGTCGCCTGCGCGTTTCCGTTCTTCTGGCTGCTCGACACGCGCGCGACGCCGCTCGTGTGGCTCGCGCTGACGATCGGCACGGCGGTGAGCCACGGCGCGATGATCGGCACGCTGCCCGCGCTGGTCGGCGAGCTGTTCAGCACCGAGGTGCGCTACTCGGGCGTCGCGCTCGGCCATGAAGTCGCGTCGATCTTCGCCGGCGGGATGTCGCCGCTGATCGCGACCGCGCTGCTCGCGCGCTATCACGCGTCGTGGCCCGTGTCGTTGTTCCTCATTGCGCTCGGGCTCGTGACCGTCGCGACGCTGTGCGTGATGCGCGAGACGCGCGGTATGCCCGATGCCGGTATGCCCGATGCCGGTACGCCCGCCGCCAGCACGCGCGGCGACGCGGCATGACCGCGCGGCCGCACGCCGCGCGACGCTCAAGCGCCGGAATCGCGCCGTGCGGCATCGAACGCGGGCGCGAGCCCGAGGTGGTCGAGCAGCCGCGCGAACTCGCCGAGCCGTTGCTGCATGTACGCCGGCACATCGACCTGCGCATAGTCGTGGAACCCGGTGCCCGTACGCACGCCGTCGCGACCGGCCTCCATGTTGCGCACGACGCTCGCGGCCGGCGCGAAGCGCGGACCGATCTCGCCGGCGAGGTACGCCGACGCGTAGTACAGGATGTCGCAGCCGCCCCAGTCGATGAACTCGAGCAGCCCGAGCACCGCGAAGCGCGGGCCGAAACCGGTGCGGATCGCCGTGTCGATGTCCGCGGCGCTCGCGACGCCCTCCTCCACCATCCGCGCGGCCTCGTTCATCGCGAGCGCCTGGATACGCGGCACGATGTAGCCGGGCGCCGGCCCGCAGATCACCGGCTTCTTGCCGACGCGTTCGAGCAGCGCGGCGAGCGCATCGACAACCGACTGATCCGTCGCGTCGCTTCGGCTGATCTCGACGAGCGGCATCAGCAGCGCCGGGTTCAGCCAGTGCGCATTCAGCATCCGCTCCGGGTGCGCGACATGGCGCTGCAACGTGGTGACGACGAACGTCGACGTCGTCGACGCGATGGTTGCACGTGCATCGACATGTTCGCCGAGCCAGCGCAACGCGTCGGCCTTCGCGTCGAGCACTTCCGGCAGCGCTTCGAACACGATGCCGGCGTCGCGCACCGCGTGCGCCGCGCCGTCGCGCGCGACCAGCGCGATGCGCGCGACGACGGCCTCGGCCTGCGCGCGATCGATGCGGCCGAGCGCGACCTGCGCATGCAGCGGCCGCAGGATCTCGCCACGCGTGCGCTCCTCGAATGCGCGCCATCCGTGCGCGTCGCGCGGCTTGAAGTCGATCAACGTCACGTCGAGGCCCGCGAATGCGAACACGAGCGCGATCCCCTGCCCCATGCGTCCCGCGCCGAGCACGTGCACGCGCGTCACGTCGAGGGCGGCCGTCATGCGGCGTACCCCGCATCGAGCAGCGCGCGCAGCGCGTCGCGCGACAGGGCAGCGAGACCCAACCCGTCCAGCGTGCGCCCCTGCGCATACAGGTCGCGGCCGGTGACGGCCGACGCGACGCTCAGCAGCCCCTGCGCGACGGGCGTCGGCACGTTGGCCCAGCGCCCGCACGACACGATGAAGGACAGCCCGAGCCGGGTGTCCTCGAGCATGTAGCGATGCGTGCACAAATCGATCTTCTCGCGCCAGTCGCCGCTATCGGTCAGCTTGCCGTGCGCGCCGCGCCCGTACATCCATTCGTCGCCGTCGGTCGCGTAGTGGTCCGCGAGCGGGAAATGCGGCGCGCGGTAGCCGAGCGCCTCGCGCACGGCGATGCGTTCGGCGTCGAGCGCGTTCGTCACGCGGCGGATCGACGGTTGCGTGCCTTCGTTGTGGATGTCCCACGCGTCGAAGTGTTCGAGCGGCCCGGCGTTCATCAGGATCAGCGGCGGATGGATCACCGGGCCCGCGTTCATCAGCGCGCCGGACAGCGCGTCCTCGACCGGCTCGACCGACGGATAACCGGCGCGCAGCACGTCGAACGCCCAGCCGGCCGCGTTCGCGGGAAACACGCCGGTCGGCAGGCGGGTCGCGTATGCGCTGATCACGACCTTGTTGTCGCCGTGCTTGCGCACCAGGTACGGCAGCGTGCCCGTCTCCGCAAACGCGACGCGCGCACGGTTGCCGGCATCGGCCGCCGCGCGCGCGAACACGAAGCTGCCGAACGTGCCGGGCGGCAGGAACACGACCTGGCCGTCCTCGAGCAGCGGCGCGACCTGCGCGGCCAGCGCGTCGTGCGACACGGCCGGCAGCGGCACCACGACGAGCCGCGCGCCGCGCAGCGCGGCCGCGAGATCGTCGGTCAGCCGGATCGCGCCGGGTGTATCGCCGAGCGGCACCGCGCGCTCGCCGCGATAGTCGGTCACGTGCAGCGCGCCGAGTTCGCGCAGCCGCGCGTGCGGTTCACGGTCGCGCCGCCACCACGTCACGTCGTGGCCCTTCTCGAACAGGTCGATCGCGGCCGCATGGCAGCCGTGGCCGCCGCCCAGTACACATACCTTCATCGTTTTCTCCCGGTGAGTGAGTGTTGCCGAGACTACGCGGCGGCGCGCAGCGCGTCGCTTCAAAACGCGCAACGGCACGCCCGTTCGCGCAACGCAATCGCGGCGATGCGCGTCACGCCGCGCCCACCCATCCGACACGAGGCCACCGCATGGACATCGCCCTCTCCCGACACGCGCCGAACCGGCTCGGCACGCTGCATGCGCCCGACGAAGTCGAACGCGCGGTCGCGCACCGGCTCGGGCCGCACCGGATGGCCGCGCACGGCCGCGATCCGTTTCATGCGGAGCTGTACGAGGTGCCACTGCATCACGGCGCGCTGCTCGAGCTCTGCTACGGCCGCGAAACGCGCATCGATTTCGGTGACGATGCCGATCACTTCCTGTTCCGGCTGACGCTGTCTGGCGCGTGCGAACTGCGGGCCGGCCAGCGGGTCGCGCGAGCGTGCCCGGGCGAGCTGACCGTGTCGTCGCCGGCGCTCGCGAGCCGTCTGAGCACGAGCCCCGATTGCCGCAATCTGGTGCTGCGGCTCGAGCGCGGCGCACTCGAACGCAAGCTGCAGGACATGCTGCATGCGACGCTCACGCGGCCGCTGCACTTCGATCTCGCCGCCGGCGGCAACGGCGCGGGCGCCGCGCTCGTGCCGCCGACGTTCGAGTACCTGTGCCGGCTCGGCGCGCAGCCGGGCGTCGGCACATCGGCGACGACGTTCGGCGCCGATCTCACCGCATGGCTGATGTCGCTGCTCCTCACGCACCTGCCGCATTCGTACAGCGCTGCGCTCGCGCGCGGCACGCCGCCGCTGCCGGCGCACGTGCGCCGCGCATGCGACCACGTCGACGCGCATCTGGGCGAACCGCTCGCGCTCGCCGCGCTGGCGGCCGTCGCGGGCGTCGCGCCGCGCACGCTGCAGCATGCGTTTCGCGCGTTCCTGAACACCACGCCGGCCGCCTACGTGCGCGAGCGCCGGCTGGCCGCGGTGCACGCCGCGCTGCAACGCGGCGACGCGCGCAGCGTGACCGACGTGCTGATCGCGCACGGCATTCATGGCTTCGGCCATTTCGCGAAGGCCTATGCGCGGCGTTACGGCCACGCGCCTTCCGTCACCGCGAGGCAAGCACCATGACGCACTCCGCCACCAGCCGGCCGCCGGCCCCGGCCCGCGCCGAAGCTTCACCGCACGACGGCGATTCGCCCGACGGCCTGCGCGTGCAGGATCTCGATCTCAACTTGCTGAAGACGTTTCGCGCCGTGTACGAGGAGCGGCACGTCGGCCGCGCGGCGCTGCGGCTCGGCGTCACGCAGCCGTCGGTCAGCTACGCGCTCGGCCGCCTGCGGCTGATGTTCCGCGACGCGCTGTTCGTGCGCACCGGCACCGGCGTCGAGCCGACGCCGCGCGCGCAGCGGCTCGCGATCTCGGTCGACAAGGCGCTCGCGATCCTGCAGGACGTGCTCGACGAAGGCTCGCGGTTCACGCCGGACAGCACGCAGCGCGTGTTCCGGCTGCACATGAGCGATTTCGCGGCGAGCGCCTTCCTGCCGACGCTGCTCGCGGCATTCGACCGGCGCGCACCGGGCGCGGTGATCGAGACGCTGCACGTCGACGAATGCCAGCTCAACGTCGCGCTCGAATCGGGCCGCATCGATTTCGCGCTCGGGCATTTCGCGGATGCGTCGAGTCATTTCCAGCGCGCGGCGCTGCTGCACGAGCGCTGCGTGTTGCTGATGCCGCGCCGCACCGCGCAACGCGTCGCACTGCCCGACGATTTCGTGCTCGACGGCGACGCGCCGGACACGCTGCGCTTCGTTGCCGTGACATCGCATCCGCAGTCGATGCAATTGCTCGAGCGGCACGGACTGATGCCGCGCGTACGGGCCGCGCTGCCCGACTTCATGGTGGTGCCGGCGCTGCTCGAACACGGCGATTACGCGCTGATCCTGCCGGAGACCGTCGCGATCACGTTCGCCGCGCGTCAGCCGTGCACGCTGTACGAGATCGCGGGGGCCGGCGAATGGGCCGTCAACGCGTACTGGCACCGGCGCTTCGACGCGGACCCGGGCCATCGCTGGCTGCGTGCGCTGCTGCTGGAGTTGTTCGATATCGGCCGGCAGCCGCCGTTCGACGCATGGCTCGCACCGCACCCGCCCGCCTGCGCGTAGCGGCGCAGGCGGCCAGCGGCAACCCTCGGCGCTCAGAACGACGTGAGGATGCCTGCGACGATCGAGCTGGCGGTCGCGCCGGGTTTCGCGACCGCGACGCCGCCGCCCGCCGCGCCGTTCACGACGAAGCGCGCATGCGCGCCGTTGCGCACCATCGCCGCGCCCGTGTAAAGCACCGTGCGCTTCGACAACGGATAGTCGAAGCGGATGCCGTACGAATCGGCGTTGCCGTCGCTGTCCGCGACCTTCCGGTAGTGGCCGATGCTCAGCAGCAACGACGCGCGGCCGATCGGCACCGTCGCGCTGAGCTCCATCGTGTCGCTGTGCGGATACGCACTCTGGCTGTCGATCGCGGCCGCGACGTCGGGGCCGCCGCGATGGCGCATGTACAACGCGGCGATCTTCACGACGCTGAAGTCGTACGAGATCGCGCCGAGCGTGTAGTTGCCGTTCGCGGCCGGGCTCGTGGCACCGAGCGCGGATGCGGCGACCGGGCTGAACTTCTGCTGCATGTAGTCGACGTCGATCGACAACCCGCCGCGCGCGTAGTTGAGGCCCGCGCCGTACGTGTCGCCGAGCGTCGCCGGCTGGCCGGCCGCGCCATTGGCGCCGCGCGCGGCCATCGCGCGGAGCATGAAGCCGGCGTAGCGCGGCGACGTGTAGCGCATCGAGTTGCGCACGCGCAGGAACGCGGGCCCGACGAAGTTGTTCGTCGCGTTGCCCCACGCGAGGCCCGCACCGAGACCGGGCAGGCTGTACGTGACGAGCGTGGTGTGCAGGATCGTGTAGAGCTCGCCGAACTGCACGCCGCCGAACGGCCCGGTGATGCCGACCCACGCCTCGCGGCCGAACAGCGCGCTGCTGTTCGACAGCGCGCCGCTCGCCGCGTTGAAGCCGTCCTCGAGCTTGAATATCGCCGCGTAACCGCCGCCGAGATCCTCGACGCCCTTCAACCCCCACTGCGACGCCCACAGGTTGCCGCTGCCCATGCGCGTCACATGATTCGGCCCGGTGTTCGCGTATTCGATCGCGGTGTCGACGCGGCCGTAGAGCGTCACGCTCGATTGCGCGAGCGCCGGCAGCGACGCGCACGCGAGGAGCGCGGCAACCAGCGCGGCACGCGGTACGGCAAGCCGGTCGGCCCGCCCGTTCGGATGGTTCATCTTCGTCGTCCCGTAGTCATTCCGGCGCCCGTCGGCGTCGCGCCGCTCGATATGAAACGCGTTCGCGATCTCGTGCGAACGCTGCCGATCAAAACCGGGCCGAGTCTAGGAACGACAATTTCGGACGTCGACGCAATCCGCTCTATAACGCTTATAGATGCGCCGCATGATGCGCGCGCGCCCCGCCGCACGCGCGCTGCGCGCCGGCCCGCGCGCACGGCCTCGGTGTTTTCTTTATCCGGGTCGGTAAAGGTCCGTGTGGCGCGGCTGTCACTCCGGCTATGGCGGCCGAATTTGGCCGACTACGCTGCGTCTCCGACACGTGTCACCCGCACGCTTTCGCGCCGCGACGGCGCCCGGCCCGCGAGGCCGGCGCCGCGCCTTTCCACCGCCCGCTCCTGGAGAATCCGCATGTCCGCACCCACGGCCCGCGCTGCCGACGGCAAGCGCTATACGTACGAATGGTATGTCGTCGTCATCTGCATGCTCGCGTACGTCTTTTCGTTCGTCGACCGCCAGGTGCTCGTCCTGATGATCGAACCGATCAAGCGCGACCTGCACCTGACCGACACGCAGTTCAGCCTGCTCAACGGCTTCGCGTTCTCGCTGTTCTATGCGGTGATGGGGCTGCCCGTCGCGTATCTCGCCGACCGCTACGCGCGCCCGCGCATCATCGCGCTCGGCATCGCGCTGTGGAGCGTCGCGACCGCCGCGTGCGGGCTCAGCCAGCAGTTCGTGCAGATGTTCGTCGCGCGCATGGGGGTCGGCGTCGGCGAGGCCGCGCTGTCGCCCGGCGCGTATTCGATGCTCGCCGACTACTTCCCGAAGGAGAAGCTCGGCCGCGCGATCGCCGTGTATTCGCTCGGCTCGTTCATCGGCGGCGGCGTCGCGTTCCTGATCGGCGGCTACGTGATCGCGCTGCTCAAGCACGCGAGCGCGTTCACGCTGCCGCTCGTCGGGCAGGTGCACGCGTGGCAGGTCACGTTCCTGATCGTCGGGCTGCCGGGGATTCTCGTCGCGCTGCTGTTCGCCGCGACCGTGCGCGACCCGCAGCGCAAGGGGCTCGCGCAGGATCGCTCGGGCGCCGTGCGGCGCGTGTCGATGCGCGATTCGCTGCGCTTCGTCGGCACGCATCGTGCGACCTTCTCGTGCCACTACCTCGGCTTCTCGTTCTATGCGATGACGCTGTACTGCCTGCTGAGCTGGACGCCCGCGTTCTATATCCGCCACTTCGGGATGACGGCCGTCGAAGCCGGCTACACGCTCGGCATCGTGCTGCTGGTCGCGAACACGGCCGGCGTGTTCTGCGGCGGCTGGCTCAACGACTGGCTGCTGCGCCGCGGACGCAGCGATGCGCCGATGCGTGCGGGTGCGATCGGCGCCGCGTGCATGGTGATTCCCGCGACGCTGTTCACGCAGCTCGACAGCCTGCCGGCGTCGCTCGCGATGCTCGTCGTCGCGATGTTCTTCGCGTCGTTCCCGATGCCGACGTCGACCGCCGCGATGCAGACGCTCGCGCCGAACCAGATGCGCGCGCAGATATCCGCGCTGTTCCTGCTCGTGTCGAACCTGATCGCGCTCGGCATCGGCACGACCGTCGTCGCGCTGTTCACCGATCGCGTGTTCGGCGCGCCGGCGGCGGTCGGCCATTCGATGTCGATCGTCAACGTCGTCGCCGCCACGCTCGCCGCGCTGCTGCTGGCGGCCGGATGCCGGCAGTACCGCCGCAGTCTCGAGCGCGAGCGCGGTCATGCGGCTGCGTCGGCCAGCGCCGCCAATGCGGCCGTCGACGGCGGCAACGCGGTCGCCGCACGCTGAGCGCGCGACGATCGGGTCGCGGCGCAATTATCCATCCCACTGATTCCGTCATCGCTTTTTTATCGATTTGATTTATGCGGTGCGCGTCCCTATTCTCGGCTGCATGACGGCGCGGTATCTGCCGCGCCGGTTTCTTCCCTACCCCACGGAACACCCATGCAAGCGAACCGCCACCAGGTCCGGATCGATGCGCTGATCGACGCGGCGCAGGACATCCGCTGTTTCCGGGTCTCGCGCGTCGACGGCCAGCCGTTCGACGCGTACGAGCCGGGCGCCCATATCGACGTCACCGCGCCATCCGGCGTCACGCGGCAGTATTCGCTGTGCGGCCGCCCCGACGAGCGCGGCAGCTATCTGTTCGCGGTGAAGAAGGAAGCGCGCTCGCGCGGCGGTTCGCGCTCGCTGCACGACGACGTGTGCGTCGGCGCCGAGCTGTCGATCGGCGCGCCGCGCAACCTGTTTCGTCTGACGGACGACGCGAGCGAACATGTGCTGATCGCGGCCGGGATCGGCATCACGCCGCTGCTGTCGATGGCGTATGCACTCGAGCAGCGCGGCGCGCGCTACCGGTTGCACTACTTCGCGCGCAGCCGTGAACACGCGGCCTTCGTCGACGAACTGTCGGCCGACCCGTTCGCCGCGCACGTGACGTTCCACTACGGTATCGAGCCCGACGCACTGGCGGCCGAGCTTGGCCGCTGCGTCGAAGCGATCGACGCTCACGCGCATGTGTACACGTGCGGCCCCGGCCCGTTCATGGACGCGGTCGTCGCGGCGGCGTCAATGAGGATTTCCGAGGATGCGATTCATCTCGAACGCTTCGCGGCGGAACCGGCCGCGGCCGATGCCGCCACGGATGCCGCGCCGGCGGAAGGCTTCGAAGTGCGGCTGCAGCGCTCCGGGCAATCTGTGCGCGTCGCGCCCGACACGTCGATCGTCGACGCGCTCGCGCGCATCGGCATCGAGGTCGATACGTCATGCGGCGAAGGCGTGTGCGGCACCTGCATGGTGCCGGTGCTCGACGGCGAGCCCGATCATCGCGACCACTGCCTCAGCAAGGCCGAGCGCGCGAGCAACACGGTGATCTGCTGCTGCGTGTCGCGTGCGCGCTCGGCGGTGCTGGTCCTCGATCTCTGATTCGCTGATGAGCTGACGGCGACGATGCGCGGGTGCGCTCGCGTCGGCCCGCGCTCGATCTCGGATGCACCGATGCACTGACGCGACGATCCGCGGGTGCATCGCGACGGCCCCCGCGTCGATCTCCGATGCGCCGATGCGCTGACGCGACGATGCGCGAGTGCATCGCGACGGCCCGCGCGTCGATCTCGGATGCGCTGATGCGCCGCTGCATCGCAACGGCCCGCGCTGATGCGCTCACGCCTCGTCGAAATGCTCGACGATCTCGGCGAGCAGCGCGCGCATCCACGCGATGCCCTCGTCCTCGTGAAAGTGCTCGTGCCAGTGCATCGTGACCGGCGCGGGCGGCAGCGTCACCGGCAGGTCGTACAGCCGGAACGCGTTGCCGCGGTTCAGGATCTGCGCGAGCCGCCTCGGCAGCGTCGCATAGAGATCGGTGACCGACAGCACGCTCGGCAGCGCGACGAAGTGCGGCACTTCGAGCGCGATGTTGCAGCCCACGCCCTGCGCGCGCAATGCGTCGTCGAGCGCGTGGTGGCTGTGCTCGACCGATTTCACGTTGACATGCGCTGCGCGCACGAACTGCTCGAGGCTCAGCGCCGCGCCGGCCGGCAACCCGCGCCGGCGGCCCGTCATGCACACGTAGGTTTCCTCGAACAGCACCTGGTGGCGCGTGCGCGGCATCAGCTCCGGCAGGTTGCCGATCGCGAAGTCCAGCCGGCTCGCGCGCAGCGCCTCCTCGATCTCCTCCACGGGCAGCGGCTGCACGCTCAGCGTCACGCGCGGCGCGCGCTCGCGCAGCGCCTGGCAGATCGCCGGCAGGTACGCCATCTCGCCCGCGTCCGACAGCGACAGCCGGAACGTACGCGTGCTCGACGCCGGATCGAAACGCTCCGCATAGCGCAGCGCGGCCCGCACCATGTCGAGCGCCTTGCCGACGATCCCCGCGAGTTCGAGCGCGACCGGCGTGGGCTGCATCCCCGCGCGCGTGCGCACGAACAGCGGATCGTCGAACAGCGTGCGCAGCCGCCCGAGCGAATAGCTGACGGCCGGCTGCGACAGCGCGAGCCGCTCGCCGGCCTTGGTCAGGCTGCGCTCCTCGACGATCGCCTGAAACACTCGCAACAGGTTCAGATCGAGATGATCGACCGATGTCATCGTGGCCTCCATCATTTGCCGTATTTATTTGATCAGCAATTTTAGATCAATTTGACGGATATGTAGCGGAAGCCGAGACTGGTCTCCCGACGCTGCGCACAGCGCGGCCCGACTTCGCGACTCTTTCCCCACGACGACGATGAGCGACATTCCCTACCAGACGATCGACACCCGCGCGTTGCACGGCCTCGCGCAGCCCGACCGCATCGCGCCCGCGATGTATCACGACCCCGCGCTGTTCGAGGCCGAGCTCGACCGCATCTTCTACCGCACCTGGATCTGGGTCGCGCACGACAGCGAATTGCCGAACCCGGGCGACTTCATCACGACGACGATCGGCCGCCAGCCGGTGATCGTCGTGCGCGACAAGACCGGCGAGATCAACGTGCTGCAGAACCGCTGCCGCCATCGAGGCGCGACCGTGTGCGAATCGCACAAGGGCAACGCGAAGGGCTTCACGTGCCCGTATCACAGCTGGTCGTACGCGCTCGACGGCACGCTGCGCGCGCTGCCGTACGGCGACGGCTACGAAGGCGTGTGCGAGAAAGGCGACCTGCCGCTCGTGAAGCTGCGCGTCGGCGTGTATCAAGGGCTGATCTTCGCGAGCTTCAACGACGACATCGAGCCGCTCGAGGACTTCCTCGGCGGCGCGAAGCCGTGGATCGACCTGTTCATGAAGCAGGGCGCCGGCTACCCGATCAAGGCGAACGGCGAACACAAGTTCAAGTTCAAGGGCAACTGGAAGATCCAGCTCGAGAACACGACGGACCTCTATCACTTCCCGGTCGTGCACAAGTCGTGGATGAAGTCGATCGACGATGAAACAGCCGCCGCGATCACGAGCTTCATGACGAGCGAGCACGCGTTCTGCCGCGCGCTCGGCAACGGCCACAGCCTCGCGGTGCTGATGCCCGAGCTGATCGATCTCGACGAAGACGACGGCGCGCCGCTGCCCGAGCGCTTCGCGCCGCTCGCGGCAACGCTCGCCGAGCGCCACGCGCCGAACGAAGTGCGCCGCATCGTGCGCTCGCTGCTGGGCGTCGGCTTCAACCTGAACCTGTTTCCGAACCTCGCGCTGTCGATGGGGTTCTTCCGCGTGCTGCGGCCGATTTCCGCGAACGAAACCGAGATCCGCCACGTCGCGCTCGCAATGGACGGCGGCCCCGACGAAGCGAACCGCGAGCGGCTGCGCATCCACGAACACTTTCAGGGCCCGTTCGGCTTCGGCAGCCCCGACGACGCGGAAGCGTGGGAGCGCGTGCAGCGCGGCGCGCATGCGGGCCCCGACGTGCCGATCCTCGTGAACCGCGGGCTGAACCGCGAGACGACCGCCGCGAACGGCGAAAAGACCGCGCATGCGACCGACGAGACCGGCATGCGCGAGGCCTACCTGCAATGGCGCAAGTTGATGGAGCAATCATGATGGACGACCGCAACGCCCTTTTCTCGCAGCAGACCTTCGCCCGCGCGGTCGAATTCGTGTGGCGCGAAGCCGAGATGCTCGACCGCCGCGACTATCGCGCGTGGCTCGACCTGTGGGATCCGGCCGGCCACTACGTGGTGCCGATCGATCCCGACGCGACCGATTTCGCGGCGACGCTGAACTACGTGTTCGACGACCAGGACATGCGCGAGAAGCGCGTGCAGCGGATGCTGTCCGGTTACTCGGCGTCGGCAAGCGACGCGGCGCGCACGGTGCGCACCGTGTCGCGCTTCACGCTGGAAAGCAGCAGCGCCGGCATCGTCGAGCTGAAATCCGCGCAGGTCGTCGTCGCGTACAAGCGCGGCGTCGCGACGCTGTTCGCGGCCGACGTCACGCACAAGCTGCACGTCGATGCCGAAGGCGAGATGCGCATCGCCGAGAAGATCGTGCGCCTGATCGACTCGACCGAAGCGCTCAGCGCGATCGGCTTCCTGCTGTAAGCCGTGGCCGGTTCGCCGCTGCAAGTGCAACGGTGAACCGGTCACCTTCACCTTTGCCGACGACCATGCCCACACTCGAAGTTTTCCTGCCGGCCGGCCACGACGACGCACGAAAGGCCGAGCTGATCGCGCGGCTGTCCGGCGCGACCGTCGACGCGATCGGCGCGCCGATCGAATCGGTGCGCGTGCTGCTCACCGAATTGCCCGCGACCCATATCGGCCTCGGCGGGCGCACGGCCGCCGACGGCGCACCGCCGTCGCTGCCGGTGATCGTCGCGATCCTGATCGCCGGGCGCACCGACGAACAGAAACGCGCGCTGATCGCCGCGCTGTCGGACGCCGGCGCGAACGTGCTCGAAGCGCCGTTGCAGGCGACCCGCGTCATCATCAAGGACATCCCGAACACCGACTTCGGGATCGGCGGCCAGACCGCGCGGGCGCTGGGGCGCTGATCGTGTGCCGCGCGTCGCAGTCCGGCCGTGGCGCATGTAAAGCACGTGAAGCAACGCGGCGGCTACGCCTGCGCGTCGGCGAGCGGCAGCGTCACGCGGCAGTCGAGCCCGCCGCCTTCGGCCGGGCTCGCGACGATGCGGCCGCCGTGGCGCGTGACGATGCTCTTGCACAGCGACAGCCCGATCCCGTTGCCGCCGGCCTTCGACGACGAGAAGCCGTCGAACAGCCGGTCGTGCGCGCCTTCGGCGACACCGGGGCCGTTGTCGATCGCGCGCAGTTCCGCGTGCCCGCCGACGTTCGCGGTGCCGAGCATCAGCGTGCGCGGCATACGCTCGCAGCCGGCGAACGCCTCGATCGCATTGAACGCGAGGTTGAGCACCACCTGCCCGATCAGCACGCGCTCGCAGCGGATCGGCAGCGGCGCATCGGCCTGCACGATCGAGACGGTCACGCCCGCTTCCTTCGCCCGCAGCTCGATGAAATACGCGACGTCGGCGAGAATTTCGCGCAGGTCGGCGAGCGCGACAGCCGGCTCGCGCTTCACGATGAACTCGCGCACGCTCTTGATGATCAGCGCCGCATGTTCGGCCTGCCGGTCCGCGCTGCGCAGCCCCCAGATCGCATCGTCGACGGCGCCGCGCGCATTCAGCCGCCGCACCGCGCCCTCGATGAAGTTGCGCACGGCCGCGAGCGGCTGGCTCAGCTCGTGCGCGATCACGCTCGCCATCTCGCCCATCGCGTTGTAGCGGCCCGCGTATTCGAGCATGCGCGCTTCCGCACGCCGTGCGTCCTCGATCGCGACTTCGTCGCTCACGTCGCGAAACTGCACAAGCAGCCCGTCGAGATCGCCTTCGATCTCGACCTGCCGGCACAGGATGCGCAGCCAGCACGTCGAACCGTCGCGCCGCACGATCCGGTAGCGCTGCGGTTCGGACGGGCACGCCGACGGCGCATCGCGCAGCTGCGCGACGAGCCGGTCGCGGTCGGCCGCGCTGCAGTAGTCGAGCACTTCGCCGAGCGCTTCGTCCTGCGCGAGCCCGAGCACGCGCCGGCCCGACTCGCTGATGAACTGCACGCGGCCCTGTGGCGTCACGACCGCGATCCCTTCGTCGAGATCCTGCATGAACTCGCGCAGCCGCGCCTCGTAGCGGCGCAGTTGCTGGCGGACCGCCTCTTCCGCGCTGATGTCGCGGAACTGCACCATCACGACATCGCGCCCGCGCAGCGGCACGTAGGTGGCGGTCGCCTCCGACAGCATGTCGACACCGGTGCGCGACCGGTAGCACCACTCGTACACCTGCGGGCCGTCGACGAGCGCGCGATCCCACGCGCTCACGGCGATCTCGCGGCGGTATTTCGGTTCGGGACGCGTCATGTCCTGCGCCTTCAGCGGCAGCAGTTCCTCGACGGAAAAACCGAGCGCGATGCACGCGGCGCGGTTCGCCCACACGATCGCGCGAGTCTTCGCGTCGTGCAGCAGCACGCAGGTGGTCAACGCGTCGAGCAGCCGGTGGAAATCGTCTTCGTCGGGAAAACTCATGATCGGATTCGGATGAAGGCGCGCGGCGTCGCGCGGCCGGATGTCCAACATAGCACCGGCGTGCGCGGCCCGCATCTGAAGATTTCTTTAGTCCGGCACGGAGCGACACCAGTCACGCGGCCCTACGCACCAATTGCTGCGGGTTTTCGACGTTTCTAGACTAGGGTCTGTTTACATATGGAACGCACATGCGAATGCCCGAAATCGCGCGTATGGCAAGAAGTGAGGAGCGCCGTTTGGCCGAGCCAAACAAGCGACGAGCGACGCCGCCATACGGGCGATTTCGGGCATTCCCGTGACATGAATTTTTTAATTTGGGGTTGCCACGAGAACGGCCGCTCGCCGCGTTGCGCTCCTTGCGAATACGTCAGTATTCGCGGCGTCGCGCGCCTCGCGAGCGGCCGTTCTCGTGGCAACGCATGCGCGTTCCATATGTAAACAGACCCTAGCCCATGCATCGTCTTGCCCCCGCAACCGAACCCCATCCCCAGGAGACCGCCATGCCCAACGCCGCCCTCGCCATCGACGCCGCGTCCCCCTCGCCGCACGCGATCCGTGAAGCGGCCGCGCGGGTGTCGCCGCTCGACGCCGTGATCGAGACCGTCGCCGCGCGCCGCGACGAATTCGACCGCCTGTCGCACGTGCCGCGCGACGTGATCGCGCTGTTCAAGGAAGCCGGCATCTATCGCGCGGGCACGCCGCGCCGCTTCGGCGGCGACGCGCTCGCGCCCGGCGCGTTCCTCGACATGATCGAGCGGATCGCGACCGCCGACGGGTCGGCCGCGTGGGTCGCGAGCTTCGGCTCGGCCAACATCTATCTCGCCGCGCTGCCGCTCGCCACGCAGGCCGAGCTGTACGCGGGCGGCCCCGACCAGGTGTTCGCGGGCGGGCTGTTCCCGGTGCAGCCGGCGCAGGCGGCCCCCGGCGGCTGGCGCGTGAACGGCACGTGGAAGTTCGCGAGCGGCTGCAAGGGCGCCGACTGGCTCGGCGTCGGCATCGCGGTGCCCGGCGCGCAGGACGCCGCGCCGAACAAGCCGCGCACGGCCGTGTTCCGTGCCGCCGACGTCGAGATCGTCGAGAACTGGAGCGTGGTCGGCATGCAGGGCACCGGCAGCCACGACCTGCGCGTCGACGATCGCTTCGTGCCGGAAGCATGGACCTTCGTGCGCGGCGGCGAGGCGACCGTCGACGAGCCGCTGTACCGCTATCCGACCGTCGCGTATGCGGCGCAGGTGCTCGCCGTGGTCAACCTCGGGCTGGCCCGCGCGGCGCTCGACGTCGCGAACCGGATGTCGGGCGGCCGCCAGACGACCACCGGCGCGCCGCGCCTCGCCGATCGCGCGTATTTCCGCATCGAGCTCGCGAAGGCCGAGGCGCAGTTGCGCTCGGCGCGCGCGTTCTTCTACGACGCGACCGACTCGGTCTGGCAATCGATCCTCGCGGGAAACCCCGTCACGCCCGAGCAGGTCAGCCTGCTGAGGCTCGCCGCCACGCACATCGCCCGCGAAGGCGCGAGCGTCGTCGAGCGCGCGTATCGCCTCGGCGGCACGGCCGCGATCTATCGTACGCATCCGCTGCAGCGCCTGCTGCGCGACGCGATGGTCGTCACGCAGCACGCGTTTCTCGGCGAAGGCAACTTCGACGGCGCGGGCGCGGTGTTCACCGGCGTCGCGCCGTTTCCCGGCTATCTGTAATCCGCGTCGCTTCGTCGCGACGCCGCCCAACGCATTCTTCAGGAGAACCTGTCATGTCCGATTCGAATCCGCTGCCGCTGCGCGTGCTGTTCTGCTGCGGCGTGTCGCAAAACTTCTTCGACCTGCCGCGCGAGAAGATCGGCGAAGTGTGGCAAGCGTATGGCGCGATGCTCGCCGCCGTCGAGGCGATGCCCGGCGTGCGCGTGCTCGGCGTGATGGATGACGACCGCCTCGTCGTCGGCCAGGCCGACGGCGCGCCGTGGACCTTCTACATCATGGCCGACGTCGCCGACTTCGACACGACGGTCGCGGTCTGCAACCTGTATCGCACGACGCCCGTCGGCGAATACAACCTGTGGCGCTACGGCAAGATCGAGGCGCGGGTCGGCCGCGCGCTGACCGTGCCGCCGGCCGCGCGCCCCGCGTCGTGAGGCGCGCGATGACCGGCTCCGATTCGGCCCGCTCGATCGATGCACGCGATGTGCATGAAGTGCTCGGAGCGCTTGAGCGGCGCGTGGCGATGCTCGACGCCGAACGTGCGGTGCGCGCGACGATCACGCGCTACATGGCGCTGTGCGACGTGCCCGAGGATGCCGGCGACGGCCCGGCGCTCGCCGCGCTGTTCACGGCCGATGCTGTGTGGGAAGGCATCGGCCCGCAGTACGCGCGCAAGTTCGGCCGCCTCGAAGGCACGGACGCGATCGTCGCGATGCTGCGCCGCTATCTGCCGCCCGAGCCGCATTTCGCGGCGAACCTGCACTTCCTGACGTCGGAGTCGATCGACGTCGGCGCCGATCTCGCGACCGCGCGCGGCCGCTGGATCATGCTGCAGGCGTCGCGCCACGTGGACGGCACCGCCGAGCTGATCGCCGCGCGGCTGACCGTCGATTTCGCGCCGACCGATGGCGGCACCGCGTGGCTGATCCGCCATTTCCGCACCGAGCGCGTGCTCGACGGCCTGTGGCCGCTCGCCGCCGCGTCGCGGCCTTGAACCCTTTCACTCCGCTCGCACGCCATCGCACCATGACAGGCTTCATCGACACCTTCACGCTGGGCGGCCCGGGCCCGACGATCGCGATCAAGGACACGATCGACATCTCCGGCCATCCGACCCGCGCGGCCAGCCGCGCGCTCGCCGCCGCGCCGCCCGCCGCGCGGCACGCGGACGTGGTCCGCCTGCTGCTCGACGCCGGCTGGCAGATCGCCGGCAAGGCGAACATGCACGAGCTCGCGTTCGGCATGACCGGCATCAACGACTTCACCGGCACACCGGTCAATCCGCAGGACCCGACGCGCATTCCGGGCGGCTCGTCGAGCGGCTCGGCATCGCTCGTCGGGCTCGGCGTCGTCGACGCCGCACTCGGCACCGACACCGGCGGCTCGATTCGCGGGCCGGCCGCCTGCTGCGGCGTGGCCGGGCTCAAGCCGACGTTCGGCCGCGTGTCGCGGCGCGGCGTCGCGCCCGCCGACACCACGCTCGATTGCGTCGGGCCGTTCGCGCGCGACGTCGATACGCTCGCGGCCGTGATGGCCGCCATCGCACCGGGCTTCGACCGCGCGCGCGCGGCGGCGCCCGTTGCCGGCTGCACGATCGCGCACGTGGTCGTCGATGCCGACGCGGCCATCGCTGCCGCGCTCGACACGGCGCTGCGCGCGTCCGGCCTGCGCGTACGCGAAGCCGTGCTCGACGAGCTGCCTGCCGCGTTCGCGGCAGGGCTCGCCGTCATCAACGCGGAAACGTCGCGCGCGTTCGGTCATCTCGTCGCGACCGGCAAGCTCGGCGCCGATCTCGATGCGCGGCTGCGCACGGCCGCGACGACGACACCGGCCGCGCTCGAGGAAGCCGAAGCCGTGCGCGCACGCTTCACCGCGCAGGTCGATGCCGCGCTCGAACATGCGGACGTGCTGGTGCTGCCGACGCTGCCCGCGTTGCCGATCACGCTTCAGCAGGCACGCGACGGCGTGTCGGTGATTGCGATGTCGTCGCTGATCCGGCCGTTCAACCTGAGCGGTCACCCGGCGCTCAGCCTGCCGCTGCCGCTCGCGGGAACGCGGCTGAAGGCCGGCTTGCAGATCGTCGGACGCAAGGGCGCGGACGAACACGTATGCGCCGTCGCCGCGCACTTCGACGCGGCGCTCGCCGCATGAACCACGATGCGGGCGCCGCTTCGGCCACGCGCCCGCGAACCAGGGAATCACGCACCATGTCAGATCGAGTCGTCCTCGTCACCGGCGCCGCGCGCGGGCTCGGCGCCGTCATCGCCGAACGCTTCCATGCGGCCGGCTATCGCGTCGCGCTGGCCGACATCGCCGCCGACGCCATTCAAGCGCACGCGCGCGCACTCGACCCGAGCGGCGAACGCGCGATCGCGCTGCCGCTCGACGTCACGTCGAAGCGCGACTTCGAAGCCGCGCGCGATGCGCTCGTCGCGCGCTGGGGCACGATCGACGTGCTCGTCAACAATGCCGGCGCGTCGAAGGTCGTGCCCGCGATGGAGATCACGGCCGAGCAGTTCGATCAGGTAATCGACGTGAACCTGCGCAGCGTGCTGTTCGGTTGCCAGGTGTTCGGCCAGTACTTCGCGACGCGCGGCGCGGGCCGCATCGTCAACATCGCGTCGCTCGCCGGGCAGAACGGCGGCTCTGCGACGGGCGCACACTACGCGGCCGCGAAGGGCGGCACGCTGACGCTGACCAAGGTATTCGCGCGCGATCTCGCCGCGCAGGGTGTGACCGTCAACGCGATCTCGCCGGGTCCGCTCGACTTGCCGATCGTCTACGAGAGCGTCGCGCCGGAAAAGCTGCGGCAGGTGCTCGCGAGCCTGCCGGGCGGCAAGCTCGGCTCGGCCGGTTTCGTCGCGGATGCGGCGGTGCTGCTCGCGTCGGGCGACGCGCATTTCTCGAACGGCGCGTGCTGGGACATCAACGGCGGGTTGTACATGCGTTAAGCGCTGAGCGTGGCGCGCTTCGGCGCGCATTCGCGCAGCTAGCTGCCAGCAGCTAGCGCGGCGTTTCGTTGTCGCCGCCCCACACGACCATCACGTCGCGCACGAGCGCGGCGATCGACGTCGCGCCGAGCTTCTCCTTGATGCTCGCCCGATGCACGTCGACGGTCTTCACGCTGATCGACAGGTCCGACGCGATCTGCTTGCTGCCCTTGCCGTCGACGACGCCGCGCAATACTTCCTTCTCCCGCGCGGTCAGCGCATCGAGCCGCTGGCGCAGCTCGCGGTGATGCCGGTCGACCGCGTGCCGCTGCTGCGCGAGCCGCAGCGCGCGTTGCACGCGCTCGAGCATCTGCTGCGAGTTGTACGGCTTCTCGACGAAGTCGATCGCGCCGTTCTGCAGCGCGCGCACCGACATCGGAATGTCGCCGTGCCCGCTGACGAAGATCACCGGCAGCGTCGCACCGCGCGCATTCAGCTCCGCCTGCACGTCGAAACCGCTTTTCTCCGGCATCCTCACGTCGAGCACCAGGCACGCGGGCAGGTTCACGTCGAAGCGCGCGAGAAAGTCGGCGGCATTCGCGAATCCTTCGGACGCGATGCCGACCGATTCGAGCAACCACGCGAGCGACGTCCGCATGCCGCTGTCGTCGTCGACGATGTATACGATCGGAGCGGGTGACGTCATCGGGGTGTCTCGCAAAATATCGGTATCGGTATCGCACGCGCCGCATGTCACGCAAGCGTCGTTCGTCGGGGGTATGCGGCACATCATAACGAGCCGAAAATGCGCTGAATACCCCTTCACGTGCCGCGCGAACGCCCGATCGCAGTTTTTTTCGCGCGCCGCGCCGCGCCGCGCATTTAGGGCGTGTTCACGCCCTAGGTAGAACCTTTAGACGCGTTAGCGGGAACGCCAGCTTCAGCATCAATCGTGCGAATGTTCGCCGGCTTTTTCGTGACGTACGCTTGGATCATCGTCGACGATCCGATGCCGCATCGATACCATGCACGATCGCCGCACTCATTCAATCAGGAGCGCCCATGTCCGCCACGACCGACACCCCGCAACCGGCGCGCGCCGAACCGACCGACGCGCAAAAGGCCTTCCGGCAAGCGATGGCCCACCTCGGCGCGGCCGTCAACGTGATCACCACCGCAGGGCCGCACGCCCTTTGCGGAATCACAGCGAGCGCCGTCTGTTCCGTCACCGATGCGCCGCCGACGCTGCTCGTGTGCCTGAACCGGTCGAGCGCGATGCACGCGATCTTCGAGCGCAATCGGCACGTGTGCATCAACGTGCTGCCGGCCGAGCACGAACTGCTCGCGCGGCATTTCGCGGGGCTCACCGAGCTGCCGATGGAGCGCCGCTTCGAGCTGCCGGTGTGGGATCGCGGCGAGCGGGACGTGCCCGTGCTGCGCGACGCGCTCGCGAGCCTGCAGGGGACGATCGCCGAGATGAAGGAAGTCGGCTCGCATTCGGTGATGTTCATCGAGGCGACGTCGATCCGCGTGCGCCACGACGGCGACAGCCTCATCTACTTCAGCCGCGCGTTTCATCGCGTGGCGCGCACGGCCTGCGTGCGGTGATCGGCGCGTGATGGCCGGCAACACACGTTCGCAAGCCCGTCATTGATCGGCGTGAACCGACCCTAGGACGCCCGCAGCGCGCGCTGTCCGGCCGCGAGCGCCGCACCTGCGAACAGCGTCAGCGCCGAATACACGAGCCCGCGCGCGAGCCCCGCGCTGTCCGACACCCAGCCGATCGCGACGGGGCCGGCGATCTGCCCGAACGCGAAGACCGTCGTGAACGCGCTGATGCCTTTCGCCCAGCCTTCCGGCGGCAGGTTGTGACGCACGAACGCGGTGGTCGCCGCGACCGCCGACAGGAACGTCGCGCCGAACAGCACGCCCGACGCGAACGCGGCCGCCGGATGCACGAACAGCGCCGGCATCAGCGTCGCGACGCCGAGCAGCGCGTTGAGCACGGCCAGCGCCTGGCCGCCGCGCATCCGGTCGAGCAGCCCCGACCACAGCCGCGCCGACACGACGGTCGCGACGCCGAGCGTCACGTAGAACGCGGACACGACCGTCCCGCTCATCCCCGCGCCACGCAGCAGCGCGACGATGAACGTCATGTAGCCGATATAGCCGACGCCGAACAGTGCGTAGCCCGCGAGCGCGAGGGCGAAGCGCGCGGGATGCGCGGTGGCGGCCGGCGCGGTGCCGTCGCGCGGCACGGCCGGTGCCGCGTGCGCGCGCTCGATGCGGCGTGCCGCCGACACGGCTGCGGCGGAGAACAGCACGCACGCGAATGCGAGCGCGAACCATGCGGGTTGCCAGCCATGCGCGCGAGGCACGAGCGTCGCCGGCACGAGCAGCGACGACGCGACGATGCCCCACCCCGTGCCGCCGTAATAGAGCCCGAGCAGGAGCCCCGCATCGCGCGGCGCAGCGGACGCAAGCCGCGCCGCCAGCACGCCGCCGCTGATGAAGATCAGCGCGCTGCCGACGCCCGTCGCGAGCCGCTCGACGAGCAGCACGTTCATGCCGGACGTGAGCCCGCATGCGGCCATCAGCAGCGCGGTCAGCGCGCAGCCGGCCGTGAGCAGCGTGCCCGTGCGCCAGCGCCGCGACAGGAACGGGAAAACGAGCGCGCCGATCAGGTAGCCGGCCGCATTCGCCGTGTTCAGCGCGCCGGCCTGCGCGAAGGTCCAGCCGAGATCGGCCTTCATCGGCGGCAACAGCAGTGCATACGAGAAGCGTGCGAGGCCGAGCGCGATCGCGCTGCCGAGCGACAGGCAGATCGCGAGCCGCCATGCGGCCATGCGGTCGGGCTCGGTGGCGCTCGCATCCGGCCGTGCTCGGCCGGCGTGCTCCGGTTGCGGTGCTGCGCGCATCGCGGTGTCTCCATCGTGGTTCGAGGCCGGTCCGGGCCGATGCCCGGGGCCTGGGTTCCGCAACGCCGACGCGGCTTGACCGCCGTGGGCCGCCGGCCGTGATGTCGTCGCTGCGGATTCCGTGTTGTGGCGGGCGCCGGTCCCGACTGCCGGACCCGGTGCGCCGCCCGACCGATGATACTTGACCGGCCGATGAGCGCTGCCTGCGCCGTCAGCAGCGATGCCGTACGACGCCCGCGAACTGCGGTGCGCCGACACCGGGCGTGCGCTACGCACCCAATCCAGCGGTAAAAGCGGTGAAGAGCGCGCGCCCCTCGTCCCACTGCGCCAATCCGGAAGCCGCGTTCAAATGGCCGCGTGCGCCGACCACGAGCGATTTCGCACCGCGTGCCGCCGCCCATCCGATCGCTCGCCCATACGGATCGTACGGATCGTCCGAACTGGCGATCGCCACCACCGGCCGGTCGCCGAAATCCCCGTCCGGCACACGCGCAAATGCCTGCGCGGCGGCCGGAAAACGCGGGCCGTCCGGATCGGGTACCGCCACGAGAAAGGCTCCGTGCACCGGCCGCGCCGCGGCCGCACGCCAATGCGCGAACAACAGGCAGCCGAGGGAATGGCACACGACGATCGGCGGGGTCCGCGCAGCCGCGACGGCCGCATCGAGCGCCGCGATCCAGTCGCTCAAATCGGGCGTGTCCCACGACGCCGGCGCAATGCGCGTCGCGCCAGGAAGCGCCGTCTCCCAGTATGTCTGCCAGTGATCCGCGCCCGAGTTGCCGATTCCCGGCACGATGACGATGCTTCGATCCATTCCCGCCTCCATGAACATGAGGGTCCCAGTCTGGTCCGGACGACTTCCGCGTGGAATGGCAAGTCATCGGATATTGAGACAGAATCCCGATGAATTAACGGAACAGGAATGCCGACATGCCCGATGGAGAACTGGATCGCCTCGACATTTCGATCATCGAAGCGCTGCAGGAGAATGCGCGGATGCCATTGTCCGAAATCGGCCGGCGCATCGGCCTGTCGCAACCGGCGACATCGGAACGCGTCAAGCGCCTCGAGGAACGCGGCATCATCGCCGGCTACGCCGCACGGATCGATCCGGCTGCGCTCGGGTTGGGAATGATGGCCATCATCCGGCTGAGAACGACGCACGAACACATCAAGCCCGCGTTGAGTGCGTTTGCCGAGATGCCGCACGTGATCGAGATTCACCGGATGACCGGCGAGGATTGCTTCCTGCTGAAAGTGCTCGTGCCGACGCCCGGCCAGCTCGAGACCATCGTCGACGCAATTGCCCGCTTCGGCGCGGTCACGACTTCTCTGGTGCTCCGGTCCGAGCCCGTCAAGCCGCTCGGCAAGGCTCTGCTGGGTTGAAACCGGTAACGGTCCGGCGAGGCACGCGTCGTTCGCGAATGATAAAAAACGAAACGATCGGCGCAATTAGACTCCAGATTTAAAAAATCACGCGAATCGATTTATCGATCATGCCCCGATATTCAATAAAAAATCGAGGCCTTCGAAATTCGATTCATGCGCGTCGATCGCAGGAGGTTCAGCGAACGCGCGTGTTTAGCACGCTTTGGCTAAAAACCTTGCAACGCATTGCATTCGGTAAATCGTCAGACTAATATCGACGCCACTCGCCCGGTATTCAAAAAATTCCGGATGAGGGCGGTAATCCCTTTTACCGCGCTTTCATGTTGAATCACTCATGTTCACCACAGGAGAATTGACATGCAGGAAACCCGGCAAATCGAATTGCTTGACTGGATGCAGGAAGACACGCACCCCGAAGCCGTCGACATGATGGTGGAGGATGCCGTGGTGCCGTTCGGCACCGCGCTCTGGCCGGTCTGAGCGGCCAGCCCGTTCTCGCGGAAGGGCTGCGGCCCTTCCGCCGCTTCCGGAGACACGCATGCTGAACCTGCATCGCGCGCTGGGTTTTCACCCCGCGCTGCGCGACAAACTCGCACGCGGCGAGACGGGACAACTGCTGGTCGGCTACGACACCCGCAACCGCGACACCGCATTGCGCGCGTTTTCCGCCCTGCCCGACTCGCTCGACGCGACGACCCTCTGCCTCGAAAGCACCCCGCCCGCGGAAATCACCGCCGCACTCTCGCACGCCGACCTGTTCGTGCTGCTGTACGACTCGTCGTGCCTGCCGACGCCGTCGCCGAGCGGCCCGCCGTTCCTCGCCGCGATCCGTCCCGCGATCGTAGAGCACTGGAGCAAGTCGGTGCTGTTCAAGGATTACGGCCCGCATCTCGACGAGGCGTTCGCCGAATCGCTCGACGACATCGCCGCGCGCAACGGCCGGCTGATCGACGCGGCCGCGCGCGCGTCGCAGATCCGCTTCATCGACGAAGCCGGCAACACGCTGACCGGCTCGCTCGCGCCGGACCAGAAATGGACGAGCGTGGACGGGATGGGCAATCTCGACGTCGTGCCCGGCGAAATCGCGACGCACGTCACCGACCTGCGCGGCTCGATCGTGTTCAGCGGCACGTTTCTCGGCACCGTGCCGTTCGCGATCAAGTACCGTGTGGCGGAGCGGCTCGCGACGCTGCATGTCGAAGACAGCCTGATCGTCGATTTCGACAGCGACGACGCAGGCTTCCGGCGCGACTTCGCGTCGTATCTCGACCGGCACGACAATCACCGGCGCATCGAGGAATTCGGCATCGGCACGAACCTGGGCATCCGCGGGCTGTACGGCCGCAACGCCGGGTTCGAGGAACGCCATCCGGGCCTGCATCTCGGCCTCGGCGGCGGCGCGAACGGCAGTCATCACCTCGACCTGATCTTCGCGCGCGGCACGCTCGCGTTCGACGGGCAGGTCGTGTTCGACGGCGCGTTCGCCGTCTGAGCGTGGAATCAGGCTTCGGCGGCCGCCGCGTCGCCGAGCCACTTGAACATCACGAGGCAATCGACGAAGCCGAGCCGCGCATGACGATACGCGCGCGGCAAGCGGCCGACGATCTCGAAGCCGAGCTTCTGCCACAACGCGACCGCCACTTCGTTCGTCGCGACCACCGAGTTGAACTGCATCGCAAGGAAGCCGCGTTCGCGCGCCACCTGCTGCGAGTGCTCGCACATCAGGCGCGCGACGCCCTTGCCGCGCGCCGCGTCGGCGACCATATAGCCGCAGTTGCACACGTGATTGCCGGGCCCGGCCGCATTCGCCTTCAGGTAGTACGAGCCGAGCAGCACGCCGTCCTCCTCGGCGACCCACGTGCACAGCGGCGCCGCGAGCCACAGCGCGCGGGCGGCTTCGCGCGTCGGCGCCGGATCGAATGCGTAGGTCTCCTGCGCGGCGACGATCGCGTGGTAGGTGGGCCAGAAGCGGGGGAAGTCGTCTTCGGTCATCGGGCGAAGCGTGATCATGCGGGTTCTCTCGCGAAAGGGTTGGGGGATGCGCGTGGCGTTACGCGGCGCCGTTGCAGGCGCCGTCGCGCAGCAGGCCGCTGCGGTAGGTGCCCGGCGGCACACCATACCAGCGCTTGAACGCCTGCGAGAAACTCGACAGGTCGCTGAAGCCGAGCCGCTCGGCGACTTCCGTCAGCGACAGGTGCGCATCGCCGAGCAGCGTCTCGGCCATCGCGCCGCGCGCCTGCGCGAGCAGCGTGCGAAACGTCGTGCCTTCCTCCTGCAGCCGGCGCTTCAGCGTGCGCGGGCTCGTGTTCATCAGCCGCGCGATGTCGTCGAGCGAGAACGGCACGTTGCCGGGCGTCGCCGTCAGGTATTGCCGCACCATCTCCGACGTGCCGACCCGCGCGCGCCGCGCCTCGACCAGCTGGACGCACATCTGCTCGCACATCGAAACCGTCAGCGGGTTCGCATGCGGCAGCGGCCGGTCGAGAAAGCCTCGGTCGAACGCGAGACTGTTCGCACGCGCGCCGAACACGGGTTCGACACCGGCAATGCGCGGTGCGGGTGCGCGTGTGGACGTGGCTACGCTCCCCGCGCTCTCGGCCTGCATCGTGAAGCGCGACAACGCGAAATCGTCGCCGCCGATTTCCTGCAGCAGCACGACGGCGGCCGTCATGTCGCGTTCGACGAGGAACCGGCTCAGGTCGGCATCGAGCTCCGGCGCGCCGAAATTGAGCACGCATGCGTGCGATTCCTCGCGGTACGTGATCACCGTGAACGCATACGTGAGCGGCAGGAAGCGCATCGCGAGCGCCAGCGCGTCGCGCGCGGTCGCGCTCGCGATCAGCCCGTAGCCCCACACGCCGTAGGCGGAGAAGTGATAGCGCTGCCCGACCTCGAACCCGAGGCCCGGAGCACGCCCGAGCGCGCGCAGCAGATTGCCGGTCAGCCGCAGTTCCTGCGCGGCCGTCACCTCGACGTTCGGATCGTCGAGCTGCGCGTCCGCGAGGCCCGTGCCGGCCAGCAGCTTCGTGCGCGACACGCCGCGCTCGTCGCCGAAATCGACCAGCAGCCGGGCACTGGCCGGACTCCGGGTGAAGTCCCAGAAGCTCATGCGGAGAAACCCTCGAAGCGCCGATTTGGCCCAAATACTAAAACAATTGTCCCGAAGCAGCATTGGTGTTTTCCCATGCGGCCCGCAGCATCGGCGTCATCAGTCGTCGCCTGAACGACACTCACGCCCCGGAGGAGACACCATGCGACCGAGTCGCCCGCCCGATCTCGCGGCCCGCTTCGAACGCAAGCGCGAAGCATTCGCCCGCGACCCCGCCCCGCCGCTCGCGATCCGCCTGTCGCGGCTCGATCGCCTGCGCGTGCTGACGCGCATCGCATGATCCATCGACCATCGGGAGACGATTCCATGAGCAAGACTTTCGACTACATCGTCGTCGGCGGCGGTTCGGGCGGATGCGTCGTCGCAGGGCGACTGACCGAGGACCCGGCCGTGACCGTCTGCGTGCTCGAGGCCGGCGGCCGCGGCGACAACGCGGTCGTCAACGTGCCGACCGGCTCGGTCGCGATGCTGCCGACCCGCGTGAACAACTGGGCGTTCGACACGGTGCCGCAGCCCGGACTCGGCGGGCGCATCGGCTATCAGCCGCGCGGCAAGGCGCTCGGCGGTTCGTCCGCGATCAACGCGATGGTCTACATTCGCGGCCATCGCGTCGATTACGACGGCTGGGCCGCGCTCGGCAACGAAGGCTGGTCCTACGACGACGTGCTGCCGTACTTCTGCTTGAGCGAGCACAACGAGCGCTTCGACGACGCCTTTCACGGCCGCGACGGCCCGCTGTGGGTCAGCGACCTGCGCACAGGCAACCCGTTTCATGCGCGCTATCTGGAAGCCGCGCGGCAGGCCGGCCTGCCGCTCACCGACGACTTCAACGGTGCGCAGCAGGAAGGTGTCGGCATCTATCAGGTCACGCAGAAGCATGGCGAGCGGTGGAGCGCGGCGCGCGCGTATTTGCTGCCGCACGTCGGCCGGCGCGACAACCTGACGGTCGAAACGCACGCGCAGGTGTTGCGCATCCTGTTCGACGGCACGCGGGCGACGGGTGTCGAGGTGCGGCAACACGGCGAAGTGCGCACGCTGCGCGCGCGGCGCGAAGTCGTGCTCGCGGCCGGCGCGCTGCAGACGCCCCAGCTGCTGATGCTGTCGGGTGTCGGTCCGGCCGTCGGACTGCAGCGACTCGGCATTCCGGTGCGCGCCGACCTGCCCGGCGTCGGCCGCAACCTGCAGGATCATCCTGACTTCATCCTCGGCTACCGCACCCGCAGCGTCGACACGATGGGCGTGTCCGTGCGCGGCGGCCTGCGCATGCTGTGCGAGTTCGCGCGCTTTCGCCGCGAACGGCGCGGGATGCTGACGTCGAATTTCGCGGAAGGCGGCGGCTTCCTGAAAACGCGGGCCGGCCTCGCTGCGCCCGACATCCAGCTGCACTTCGTCGTCGCGCTCGTCGACGATCACGCACGTCGGCTGCACGTCGGCCACGGGCTGTCGTGCCACGTGTGCCTGCTGCGACCGCGCAGCCGCGGCTCGGTCACGCTGCATGGCACCGATCCGCTCGCCGCGCCGCGCATCGACCCCGCGTTCTTCGACGACCCGCGCGACCTCGACGACATGGTCGCCGGCTTCCGGCTCACGCGCCGGCTGATGGCGGCACCGGCGCTTGCCGAATGGATCACCCGCGACCTGTTCACCGCGAACGTCACGACCGACGACGAGATCCGCGACGTGCTGCGCCGGCGCACCGACACCGTGTATCACCCGGTCGGCACCTGCCGCATGGGGCGCGACGCGCTCGCGGTCGTCGATCCGCAATTGCGTGTGCACGGCCTGCAGGGGCTGCGCATCGTCGATGCGTCGATCATGCCGACGCTGATCGGCGGCAACACCAACGCGCCGACGATCATGATCGCCGAGAAGGCCGTCGACCTGATCCGCGGCATGCGGCGCGTGCCGGCATGCTCGTCGGCCGACACGGCGCGCGAACCGGCCGCCGCGCCGGCGCACCGCGACCCCGTTTATGCAGCGTGCGTGTCGCACGATGCGATCCAGCCCGAGGAGATTCGCCATGTCGTCGCCTGAAACGTCACGTCCCGCCGAGCCGGCCGCGCCGCTGTCGGCGATCATCATCGGCGCCGGCTTCGCCGGCATCGGCATGGCCATCGCGCTGCAACGCGCCGGCATTCACGACTTCGTGATCGTCGAACGCTCGCGCGACGTCGGCGGCGTGTGGCGCGACAACCGCTACCCGGGCGCCGCGTGCGACGTCCCCTCGCATCTGTACTCGTTCTCGTTCGAACCCAATCCGAACTGGTCGCGCGTATTCGCGCCGCAACCGGAAATCCATGCGTACCTGCAGCATTGCGCGCGCAAGTACGGTCTCGCACGCCATCTGCGTTTCGGCGCCGAGGTCGAGCGCGCGCAGTATGACGAGGCCCGTGCGCTGTGGCACGTCACGCTCGCCGACGGCACGACGCTCAGCGCCGCCGTGCTCGTCAGCGGCACCGGCCAGTTGAGCCGCCCCGCGATGCCCGACCTGCCCGGCATCGACACGTTCCGCGGTCGCGCGTTCCACTCCGCGCACTGGGATCGCGACTATCCGCTCGCCGGCAAGCGCGTGGCGGTGGTCGGCACCGGCGCATCGGCGATCCAGTTCGTGCCCGCGATCGCCGCCGACGTCGAGCGCCTCGTCGTGTTCCAGCGCTCGCCGGCCTACGTGATGCCGCGTCCGGATCGCGCGTATCGCCCGTGGGAGCAGGCGCTGTTTCGCCGGCTGCCGTGGGCGATGAAGCTGCATCGCGCGTCGATCTACGTGCGCTACGAGTCGCGTGCGATCGCCTTCACGCGGCTGCACGGGCTGATGAATGTCGCGGTCGGCCGGCCGTTCCGCAAGCTGCTCGCGCGCGACGTGCGCGACCCGGCGCTGCGCGCGCGGCTCACGCCCGACTATCCGATCGGCTGCAAGCGGATCCTGCTGTCGAGCGACTACCTCGCCGCGCTCGACCGCGACAACGTCGAGCTCGTCACGCAGCGCATCCGACGCGTGACCGAGACCGGCATCGAAACCGACGACGGCGTGCATCATCCGGTCGACGCGATCGTCTACGGCACCGGTTTCGCGGCGACCGCGTTCCTGTCGCCGATGCGCATCACCGGCCGCGACGGGCGCGACCTGAACGATGCATGGCGGCGCGGCGCGCAGGCGTATCTCGGGCTCACCGTGCCGGGCTTCCCGAACTTCTTCATGCTGTACGGCCCGAACACCAACCTCGGCCACAACTCGATCGTCTACATGCTCGAGAGCCAGATCGCGCACGTGATGCGCTGCGTGCGCGCGATGCGGCGCAACGGCGCGACGGCGATCGACGTCGACCCGCGCCGCTACCGACGCTTCAACGTGCACGTGCAGCAGCGGCTCGAGGGTTCGGTGTGGAGCGGCTGCAAGAGCTGGTATGTCGATGCATCGGGCCACAACAGCACGAACTGGCCCGGCTTCACGCTGACCTATCGATGGCTCACGCGCTTCACGGGGCTGTCCGCGTATCGCTTCACGCAGCCGCTGCCCGGCACGGCCACGCCGACGCCGACGCATGGCGCCGTCGTCGCGCCGCCCGCCGGTCGCGCGGAAGCGCTCGCCGCCGCCTCGCTGCGCGGCTTTCTGCGCGTCGCGTTCCGGCCGCTGATCGGGCCGCCGTTCGGCGCGCGCATGCAGCGCCGCATCGTCGCGTTGCTGGCGCCGCTGATGCCGGGCGCGGGCGGCACGCTGCGTTACCGGACGTCGGCCGCCGGCGTGCCGGTCGAAGTGATCGCGCCGAAGCGCGGCGACGCGGGCGGCGCGATCCTCTACCTGCACGGCGGCGCGTTCTGTCTCGGCGGCCCGCACACGCATCACGGCGTGACGACGCGGCTCGCGACCGAAGCCGGGCTGCCGGTGTGGGTGCCCGACTACCGGCTCGCGCCCGAGCATCCGAGCCCGGCGGCACTCGACGACGCGCTGGCCGCATACGATGCGTTGCGCGCGCTGGGCCACGGGCCGCACCGGATCGCGATTGCCGGCGATTCGGCCGGCGGCGCGCTCGCGCTGGCGCTCGCCATCGCGCTGCGCGAGCGTGGCGAACCCGCTGCCGCCGCACTGCTGCTGATCTCGCCCGTGACCGACCCGGCGCTGGGCGGCGACACGCTCGCGTCGCGCCGCCACGACGATCCGATGATTCGGCGCGGCTGGCTCGAACAGGGGTTGCGCTGGTATCACGGTAGCGGCTCGGTGGCGCCGCGCGGCCCGCTCGACACCGACTTGCGCGGCCTGCCGCCGATCCTGGTGCAGGCCGGCGACCAGGAAGTGCTGCTGTCGGATGCGCAGCGGCTGGCGGCGCATGCGCTCGCGTGCGGCGTGCCGTGCCGGCTGGAGATTCACGCCGCGCGCTGGCATGTGTTTCATCTGCAGGCGTTCTATCTGCGCTCGGCGCGGGACGCGTTGCGGACGCTGGCGGGGTTTGCCGCGCAGCGGGTGACGGCGACGGCGTAGTGAGGCCGGCGATGCCGGCGCTCGAGGCAGCGGGGCGCGGCTTCGGCGCAATGCCGTGTCCGCGCGTCGTTCGATGCAACCGAACGCGAACGATATCAAGCACGCCGACGTGATCGTGACGACGAGCGAAGCACACGGACAAGGTGCTCGCGCTCTGGTCGCGCGCTACCCGTCGGCCGTCGGCCGCGTGTTCACGTTCGCCGGATACGCGACCGGCGAACACAAGGACGTGCACGACGCGCGGAGCAAGCCGACCTCCTTCCACGAATCGGTGACCGCGCAGCTCGACGAGCTGTCCCTCCTCCGCACGGTGCGTGTCCTCACGCGCCGATGAGATCGGCCGTTCGGCCGAATCGTCATCGCATGCCCCGAATGAAAGAATGACCCTCGTTCGGGAAGCCAGCCTCATCACCCGAAACCCCACGTCGCGAAGGCTCTGCGGGCACTCCTGCGCAGCGCCCTTGCATCGTGCTTCGTCTCGATTCGGCAGTCGGCCCGCGTATGCGTCACTTCACGCCATCCCGTCGATACCCCTATCCATCATGTAGCTTATAAGTTACAATGCTCTCCAAGTTCGAACTGCTTCGCTATCAGCGCGACGACGGTCGCGAGCCTTTCACCGAATGGCTGAACACCGTCCGCGACAAGGTCATACAGGCACGGATTCGCGAACGCCTGCGCCGCGTTGAGACCGGCAATTTCGGCGATTGCGAGCCTGTCGGCGAAGGCGTGATCGAACTGCGCATCCACGTCGGTGCCGGCTATCGCGTGTACTTCGGCCGGTACGGCAGCGCGCTGATTCTGCTGTTGTCCGGCGGCGACAAGCGCAGCCAGTCCGACGACATCAGGCGTGCGCACGAACACTGGTTGAACTGGAAACGGAGGCAAATGTGAACAAGCTCAAAGGCGCGGTCTCGCACCACGACGCGGAAGTCGCCGAACTCGGTGCCGACCGCGAGCTGGCGGTGGCCTATCTGCGCGTCGCGATGGAGTCGCTCGACGATCCCGACAACCGCGCGGCCGCGCTGCTCGCGCTGCGCACGGTCGCGGAAGCGTACGGCGGGCTCGGCGCGGTCGCGGCCGAAGCCGGGATCAGCCGCGAATCGCTGTATCGCACGCTGTCGCCCAACGGCAACCCGACGCTGAAAACCCTGCTCGCGGTGCTCAAGACGGTCGGCTTGCGCCTGTCCGTCGTCCCCGCGCAACCGGCGCACGCCTGACGCATTGCGCGCGCGTCACGGCTGCACCATCCACACGAGCGCCATCGCGGGCGGCGCCGCGCTCGTCCCCGCCGGCGGCCGCTCGATCGTCGGCTCGACCTTCAGCGCCTGCGCGATCGTCGCCGCATCGTCGAGCGGCGTCGTGCGCACGACCGCCATCACCCGCGCGGGCCGATGCAGCGTCTCGCGATACAGCGCGCCGTACCACAGCGGCCGCATGCCGAGCGCATCCTGCAGCACGTACGGATAACGCCATAGCCGCAGCACGAGGCGGCTGTCCGGATGGGCCGCGTCGACACGCACGAACACCCGGCGCGTGCTCTCGCCGTGCGTGTAGCGCGGCAGCACGGGCAGCGTATCGGCCGGCGCCTGCGGCGACAGCCAGCGCAGCGCGGTCGCGGGCGACCACGGCGTCGCGCGCTGCCAGCCGGCCAGCGAAAGATGGCGGTCGAGCGTGTCCGACGTCGCGCACCATTGCAGCGGCAGATATTCCTCGCGATCGCCGCCGATCTCGGTGCGCCGCGTCGGCACGCGCTGCCAGCCGCCGCGCATCCACTGGTCGACGGTCATCGCGACGACGTCGCCGACATGCGGACGCGCCGCGCGATCGAGCTGCCACTGCGCGGGCACGGTCCACACGCCGGCGGTGGCGAGCACGACGAGCACCGCGACGAGCGCGCCGCGCGGCTGCACGTGCTCGTGCACGCGCCAGTACGCATGGGCGCCCGCCAGCACCGCGAACCATGCGAGCCCGAGGCACCAGCCGCCGAGCAGGCCCGACAGCCACGTATCGCCGACATAGAGCCGCGCGAAGCCGCCGAGCACGATCCACAGCACGACCGCCGTCACGACCGGGATCCGCCACGACGCGGGCCGCTCGCGCGTCAGCACCCAGCCGATGCCGCTGCTCGCGAGCATCGCGAACGCCGCGTCGGCGTCGGGCAGCGCCACGTGCAGCGCGCCGGGCGGCAGGCTCGCGGGCGACATGCCGGGCACGCCGGCGCCGAACGCCGGCACGAGCACGACCGCGATGCCGAGCGTCGCGAGCCACCAGGCGGACGTCACCCAGCAGCGATGGATCATCAGCCAGACGAGAAACGCGGCCGCGACGATCAGCCCCGTATCGTGTCCGTGCAGCACCGCGAGCGCGCGCATCGTGGCGTCCACGGGCGGCGTGCGCAGGTTCTGCAGGAACGCATACAGCGCGATGTCCGCGTGCGTCAGCGGATCGTTCGCGACGACGTCCTGCACGATGCCGGCGAACAGCCACACGCAGCCGAGGAACAGCAGCGCGAACACGGGCACCGCGCCCGGCAGGCGGCGCACCTTGCCGATCGCGTCGTGCAGCCACGCGCCGAAGCGCGGCCAGTGGCGCGCGGATGCATGCACGGCCGCGCCGGTCGCCTGGCACAGCAACGGCCAGCCGCGCCGCAGCGCGACGCGCACGCCGACCCACACGACCGCGACCAGCCCGGCGACCACCAGCAGGATCGCGGCGACCCGCACGCTGATCGCCGCGGCCAGCGCCGCCGACGCGCCGAACACGATGCCCGGCGCGACGTGCACGGGTGCCCAGATCAGCGCCGACACGACGTTGACCGGATAGAACGACCGGCGCGGCAGCGTCGCGCAGCCGACCACGACCGGCACGACCGCGCGCACCGGTGCCAGGAAGCGCGCGAGCACGATGCTCTTCATCCCGTGGCGCAGCACGAACTGCTCGCCGCGCGCATAGGCGTCCGCGTAGCCCAGCCGCACCCAGCCGTTGCGAATCGCGCCGCCATAGCGGCGGCCGATCTCATAGCTGATGCCGTCGCCGACGATCGCGCCGGCGGCCGCGACGCCGATCGTCGTCACGCCGTCGAGCGCGCCCGCGCCGATCAGCGTGCCGGCCGCGAACATCACCGCGCCGGCCGGCACGACCGTACCGATGAGCGCGATCGCCTCGGCGCAGGCGGTCGCGAACACGATCGCCAGCACGAGTAGCGGATGCGCGCCGATCGCGCCCAGCCATGCGTGGATCGTGTCGCTCATCGCGGGTCGCGCGGCGTGGCGGCGCGGCGTGTCCGCACCGGGCCGGCCATGGCGTGGGGAAGGTTCATCGGAGGGTGTGTGGGTTCGTGCGGGCCGGTGGCATCAGTCGAACTCGTGCTGCCGCGCATCGGCCTCGAGCGGCGCATCGTGGTAGCCGACGGTCGCGATCTCGTGCAGATAGCGCGCAAGAAACGCGCCGATCGACCCTGCTTCCTCGTACTGATGCACATGGCGGAACTCATGCGTGAGCAGGCGCCGCGTATCGTGGCCGCGCAGTACGAACACCGCATGGCCGAGCGTGAGGCCGATCGTCCCCGGCCGCAGCAGCCCGGTGTCGCGCGCGATCGCGGCGAGCGCTGGCGTGTCGGGAAACGGCAGCCGGTCGCCGACCACGATGCGGATCCGCTCCGGTTGCGCGACGCCCACGATACGCGCGTCGTCGGCCTGCGCGGGCGTGAGCGGCACGCCCTGCGCGAGCCCGTGGGCCGCCTGCGCGTCGGCCCACGCGACGGCGTCGGGCAGCGCGGACGGCAGGATGTCGGCGAGATCGATCATCGTGGAGGCTCCTCGGGTCGCGACAGTGCAATCGGGCACCAGTTTATCTCTGAATCAGGGCCGTCCGCGACCCACACTGACCGCCGGACGGCAACGACGCCTCGGGAATACCCGCCCCATCTGGCCCTATCGCCTGTACCATTTCTCGCTGATTATTTCGTTGCGGGACACATTGCCCACTTCGATGTCTCAAAATTTTCCCGAAGGCGCACCTTTTCCGACTTCGGCGGAATATATTGGTCAGAAGAACGGCCGCGGCGGCAACCGGCGGAACGGCCCGCGGCGGCATCCCGAAGAGGAACGCTAGTGATCAGGATAATTCTGGCTGACGATCACGCAGTCATGCGGGACGGACTGCGTCACATCCTGGAAACGGCCGGCGGTTTCGAAATCGTCGGCGAGGCGAGCGACGGCACGGCCGCGCTCGCGCTGGCCGAGCGTGGCGATGCCGACGTGCTGCTGCTCGACCTGTCGATGCCCGGGCCGACCGGCATCGAGCTGATCCGGCTCGTCAAGACGCGCGCGCCGGCGCTGCGCATGCTGGTGCTCACGATGCATGCGGAGGCGCAGTACGCCGCGCGCGCGTTCAAGGCCGGCGCGACCGGCTACCTGACCAAGGACAGCGCGACTGCCGAGCTGGTCCAGGCCGTCACGAAGGTCGCGGCGGGCGGCGTCTACGTGAGCCCGCAGGCGGCCGAAAGCCTCGCGCGCACGCTGCGCGCGCCGGTCGAAATGCTGCCGCACGAACGGTTGTCCGCGCGCGAACTCGACGTGATGCGCCGCATCGTCGCGGGCCAGACGGTCACGCGGATCGCGGCGGAACTCACGCTGAGCGCGAAGACGGTCAGCACCTACAAGACGCGCATCCTCGAGAAGATGGAGCTGCCGCACGAAGCCGCGCTGGTGCGCTACGCCGTGCGCCACGATCTCGACCTCGGCGTCGACGACGCATGATGCCCGCATTCCGCTCGCGCGCCGCGGCCACCGACGACGACGACGACGCGCCGGATCCGTCGCACCTGTTCATGTCGTCGCTGCCGCCGGGCCGACAGGAGCGGCGGCTCGCGATCGCGATGGTGATCGTGTCGGCCGTGATCTTCGTCGCGCTCGCACCGTTCGCGGGCGTGCCGCTGGCTCGCGTGTGGGGCTTCATTCCCGTGTACCAGTCGGCGATCGTCGTCAACGACATGGTGACGGCCGGCCTGCTGCTCGGCCAGTTCGCGATCCTGCGCGAGAAATCGCTGCTCGTGCTCGCCGCCGGCTACCTGTTCACGGGGTTCATGGCCGGCACGCACATGCTGACCTTTCCGGGGCTGTTCACGCCGACGGGCCTGCTCGGCGCGGGCGAGCAGACCACCGCGTGGCTTTATCTGTTCTGGCACGGCGGCTTTCCGCTGGCGGTCGCCGCGTACGTGCTGCTGCGCGCGACGCCGCGCGCCCGCCCGCCGTCGCTCGAGCGGCGCCGCGCGAGGCTTCCGGTGCTGCTCTGCATCGTCCTGACGGCCGCCGCGACCGGCGCGCTCGCGCTGCTCGCGACCGCCGGCCACGACCTGCTGCCGCGCATCATGCAGGGCAACCGGATGGCCGCGACGATGACGACCGCGATCGCGGTCGTCTGGGCGTTGAACCTGGCAGCGCTCGTGCTGATGTGGCGGCAGCGGCGGCGCCATTCCGTGCTCGACCTGTGGGTGATGATCGTGCTCGTCGCGTGGCTGTTCGACATCGCGTTGTCGTCGATGCTGAACCACGGGCGCTTCGACCTGGGCTTCTACGCGGGGCGGACCTACGGCCTCGTCGCGTCGGGCGTCGTGCTGTTCGCGCTGCTGTTCGAGAACGGCCGGCTGCATGCGCAGACGGTGCGTGCGCTCGCCGGCGCGCGCTATCAGCACCTGCTCGTTGTGCAGAAGAGCGCGCAGCTCAACGACGCGAACGAACGGCTCGAGCAGCGCGTCGCGGCCCGCACCGCGCAGTTGAGCGCGTCGAACCGCGACTTGCGGCGCGAAGTCGAGGAGCGTGTGCGCGCGGAGCGGGCGCTGCAGGCGTCACGCGAGGAGCTGCGCGAGATCGCGGCGATCAGCGCGAGCGCGCGCGAGGCCGAGCAACGCCGCATCGCGCGCGAACTGCACGACGAACTCGCGCAGACGCTCGCGACGCTGAAGAACGATCTCGAATGGCTGCTCGATCACGTGCCGCAGGACGATGCGCCGCTGGCGCGCAAGATCGCGGCGATGCATGCGCTCGCGCGCGGCGCGGTAACGGCCACGCGACGCATTGCATCCGACCTGCGCCCGCTGATGCTCGACGACCTCGGGTTCGCGGCCGCGATGCAATGGCTCGTGGAGGATTTCCGGCACCGTCACGGCATGGCGTGCACGCTGCGCGTCGAGCCGAGCGAGCTGCAGCTCGACGAACCGTATGCGACGGCCGTGTTCCGCATCGCGCAGGAAGCGCTCGCGAACGTCGGGCGGCACGCGGCCGCGTCGAGCGCGACCGTGGAACTCGTGTACCGGAACGAGACGATTGCTCTGACGATTCGCGACGACGGTGCGGGCTTCGATCCCGGTGCGCCGCGCAAATCGGGATCGTTCGGGCTGGTCGGCCTGCGCGAGCGCGCGTATCTCGTCGGCGGCACGCTGCGGATCGACACGACGCTGGGCGTTGGGACGACGGTGGAAGTGGATATTCCGGTGGCGTCCGCGCATGTGGCGATCGCGCATGATGGACGGGGGGCGTCGCGCTGACGCCGACCGGCAATGATCGTGACGGGATCGACCCGTGCGCGTCGATCGACGCCAACCGTCTAACCCGTTATCTTCGCTGCACGCGCGGCTTTCAGCATCGTCCCAAGTTCGATCTGGACTTCTGCGGCGTCGACGTATTCACCGGTACGCCGCGCCTCCTCCGCCGACCACACGCCGCGCGCGACAAACTCACGCTGCGAGCGCCGGCGTGCAATCACAGCGCGCAGCGTCGATTCGACGAACGCAGACAGCGTCTCGTTTTCCGCCAACACGGTTTGCGCTTCCTCGAGTAATGTCTGATCGACTCGAAGCGCGCACATCGCCGCAGTCTTCATTGCTATCTCCGTGCATTCAAACCGCATGCACGGTAGCACATCACGCCCGCACCGCCACCATCCCCCGCTCCGAGCGCGTCCACGCGACCAGCGCGCCGATCCCGAGCAGCGCGAGACACACGATCGGCACGATCATCGGCCCGAACGCGGTGCCCGTCACCTTGCCCGCGAACGGCATCAGGTTCTGGCTGAAGAAGCCGCCGAGGTTGCCGATCGAGTTGATCGCCGCGACACTCGCCGCCGCGCGCGCGCCGGTGAAGTAGCGCGGCGGCATCGACCAGAAGCACGGATACAGCAGCGGGATGCACGCGCCGCCGAGCACGAGCGCGACGAAGCGCAGCGGCGTCGACGGCAGCACGAGGCTCAGCAGAAAGCCGAGCGCGCCGAGCGCCGCGACGATCGCGATCGTGCGCAGGATGCTCTTCGCGCGGCGCAGCTTCGACGGCAGCCACACCAGCAGCACCACCGCGAGCGCCCACGGCAGCATGCTCAGGAAACCGTTCGTGCTGCTCGACACGCCGAACGATTTCACGAGCGTCGGCAACCAGTACGTGACGCCGTACAGCGACGTCGACATCAGCATGTAAGTCGCCGCGAACAGCATCACGCGCGGATCGAGCAGCGCCTTCCACGGCTGGCCGTGCTCGGCCTGCGCCGGCTTCTCGCGCTCCAGCGCGGCCGCGACGATCTGCTTCTCGCGTTCGTCGAGGAACGCCGCCTCGCGGAACGAGGCCGGCAACACGCGGAACACGACGATCGCGACGATCACGGCCGGAATGCCCGTCGCCACGAACACCCACTGCCAGCCCGCGAGGCCCCACACGCCGTTCAGGCTCAGCAGCACGCCGCCGACGAGCGACCCAAGCATGTTCGCGAGCGCGCTGCCGAGCGTGAAGATGCCGAGCACCTTCGCGCGGTAGCTCTGTGGGAACCACAGCGTCAGGTAGTAGATCACGCCCGGATAGAAGCCGGCCTCGGCGATGCCGAGCAGGAAGCGCAGCGAGCAGAACGCCGGCATCGACGTCGTGAAGCCCATCAGCACGGTGATGAGGCCCCACGTCAGCATGATCCGCGCGAGCCACACGCGAGCGCCGTAGCGATGCAGCGCGAGCGTGCTCGGCACCTCGAACAGCAGGTAGCCGATGAAGAACAGCGACGACGCGAGCCCGAACGCAGCTTCCGTCATCCCGAGGCTGTGCACCATCTGCAGCTTCGCGAAGCCGACGTTCTGCCGGTCGATGAACGCGATCAGGAACATCACGACGAGGATGGGCAGCAGGCGCCGCGCCATCTTCGACATGACGCGCTGCTCGTCGGCGGACGCGGGGTCCAGGGTTTCGGTGGCATTCATTAAGGGCTCCTCCGTGAATCGGTTGCTTGTCGGTTGAATCGGCGCCGCGCGACGAACGCGCGTGCGCTTTGCAGGTCGATGAAATCGTGGATCGGCGGCGCTCAGCGTGCGTGGTAGTCGTCGAGCATCGGCGCGAACATCTCGTGCCATGCGCGCGGCTTGGCCTTGATCGTGCCGGCGAGGTACAGGAACTCGACGTAGTCCATCAGCTGGTTCGGCCATACCGAGAACCGCGTGTCCGGCGCGGCGAGCATCCGTATCACGTCGTCGTGCGACACGCCGACACCCGACGATGCTGCATACAGCGCGGCCGCCGCGCGCGGATCCTGCACGATCAAGCGATTCGCTTCGTCGAGCGCGCCGAGAAACGCCGCGGCCAGCGCAGGCTCCGCATCGACGAGCCGCTTCGGCGCGAACACGACGTCGAGCGTCATCGGGCCGAGCACGTCGACCGAATTCACCACGCGATGAATGCCCGGCTGCCGCAATTCGAGCGTCGAGAACGGCGGCGACGTGAAGTGCGCCGTCACGCCGTTCTCGCGGCGGATCAGCGCCTGCATCGCTTGCGGATGCGGCAGGTTCACGGTGATCGAATCGAGTTGCGCGAAATGCCTGGCACCCAGCTGCCGGCTCGCGACCATCTGCAGCACGACCGCCGACAGCGACGTGCGGATGCCCGGCACCGCAATCCGGTCGGACGGCATGAAGTCGCGCAGCGACGCAAGGCCCGGACGATTCGCATTGAGCGACAGCGAGGTCGTCGACAAGCCGCTGATGCCGATCACCTCGACATTCGGAATCCCGCGCGCCCGCGCCCACAGCTCGATGAAGCCCGGCGCGCCGGCGCCCGCGAAGTCGAGCGTGCCGGCCATCATCGCGTCGTTGACGGAATTGCCGCCGTCGAGCAGCACCCAGTCGAGCGCGATGGCGCGCAGGCCGCGCCGCGCCGCGTGCCGCTCGAACAGGCGCTGCTTCTCCATCACGAGCAGCGGCAGGTACAGCACGCCGTAGCCTTTCGAGATTCGCACCGTGCGCGGCCTCGAGCGCACCAGCGACGGTGCGGCCAACGCACCGAGGCCGGCGGCGAGCAATGCGCGGCGGCGCGGCGACGTCGTCATGCGCACGCCTGCGTGCGGCGCACGGCGAGCGGCCACGCGGCAGCCGGCGTCACGCATCGCCGTGCATTCTGCCGAGCATTGCGCCGCGCCTTCGTCGTGCCCGTGACATGCTGCATGTTGCCGTCTCCTCTGGTATTAATGCCGTCATCGCTTGTTCCGGCTGTACACAGGTTATCGAGCGAGTCTGAGAAAATGCTGACATCCCGGCCCCGGGAAAACCCCTAACCTTCTACCTGCAAACGGCACCATGCGCATTCTCGTCGTGGAGGACGATGCCGAAATCGGCGCGGCGATCCGCAGCCGTCTCACGCGGCTCGGCCATGCCGTCGATCTCGAGACCGACGGTTCGACCGCGAACAGCCTGCTGCGCGTCGAGCGCTTCGACCTCGTCGTGCTCGATGCGAACCTGCCCGGGCTCGACGGCTTCACGGTGCTGCGCAACCTGCGCGCGTCGGGCAGCACGACGCCGGTGCTGCTCGTCACCGCGCGCTCGGCGATCGACGACCGCGTAAGCGGCCTCGGCTTCGGCGCCGACGACTATCTCGTGAAGCCGTTCGACTACCGCGAGCTCGAAGCGCGCGTGCAGGCGCTGCTGCGCCGCAACAGCGGCCATGCGAACGACGTGCTGACGCTCGGCGGCCTCGTGATCGACCGCAGCAGCCGCCTCGCGGAACTCGACGGTCAGCCGCTGTCGCTGTCGCGCCAGGAGTTCGCGCTGCTCGAGATCCTCGCGAGCCGTCCGCAGCGGATCTTCTCGAAGGACGAACTGCTGAACCAGCTGTTCAGCTTCGGCAACGAGCCGAGCGCGAACGCGGTCGAGCAATACGTGACGCGCGTGCGCAGAAAGCTGCAGGGCAGCTCGGTCGAAATCCGCACCGCGCGCGGGATGGGGTATCAGATTGCCGCGCATTGACTGGTTCCCCAAGACGCTGTTCGGGCGCACGCTGCTGTTCATCGCACTCGTCGTCGCGACCGGCGCGCTCGCCCTCGCGGTGATCGCGCGCTACTACGCGGGCGTCGCGGCCGAGCGCGCATACGACCAGTTGCTTGCGGGCGCATCGATCCAGGTCGCGGAGAACCTGTACGTGCAAGGCGGTGTGCTTGCGCTGAATCCGCCGGTCGCCGCGCTGTCGACGCTGTCGCGCTACGACCTCGTCTACTACAAGGTCGTCGATTCGCGCGGCGTCGTGGTGGCCGGCTACAACGATCTCGCGAGCCCCGCGACGCTCGCCGCCGCGAAGCAGGGCCCCGCGTTCGCGAACGCCGTCTACCAGGGGCACCAGATCCGCACCGCGACGATCGCGCGCTACATGCCCGAGGAAAGCACGCCGGGGTGGGCGCTCGTGACGGTTGCGCAAACCACCAACGCGCGGCAGCAATTGACGAACGACATGAGCATCAAGGTGTGGACGTTGATCCTGCTGATGAGCGTGCTCGCGATCGGCGCGAGCGGCCTCGCGATCCGGCGCGGGCTGCGCCCGCTCGCGCAGATCGGCACGATCATCGCCGCGCGCGACCCCGCCGATTTGCGGCCGGTGGCCGTCGATACGCCGAGCGAGATCGACGCGATCATCGGGTCGATCAACGGGCTGATGCACCGCCTTGCCGAGCGGATCAACGCGATGCAGCGCTTCATCGCCGACGCCGCGCACCAGATGCGCACGCCGCTCGCGCGGCTCGACGCGCAGATCGAACTGCTCGACGGCGAGGCCGATCCAGCGCGTCATGCGGCGCGGCTCGATGCGTTGCGTGCGACCAGCGCGGATGTCGGGCGGCTCACCGGGCAGTTGCTCAATCATGCGATGGTGATCCATCGTACCGAGGTCGTGCCGCTGCAACCCGTCGAGCTCGTCGCGCTCGCGAAGGACGTGCTCGGCCGCACGATTCCGCTCGCGGACGAGCGCGACGTGGCCGTCGCGTTCGCGAGCGATGCGCCGCATGCGTGGATCGACGGCGATGCAATCAGTCTGCAGGAGGCGTTGTCGAACGTGCTGCACAATGCGCTGCTGCATGGGCATGCGGACGATATCGTCGTGTCGGTCGCCACCGCGGGCAACAGCGACGATGCGGTGACGCTGACCGTCACCGACAACGGGCGCGGGATTCCGCGCGAGCATTGGGACGCGGCGTTGCAGCCGTTCGTGCGAATCGCGCCGGACGGCACCGAACGCCGCACGGGGTCGGGGCTCGGGCTCGCGATCGTGCAGGAGGTGATGAAGGCGCACGGCGGGCGCGTCGGGTTCGCGTTTCCCGACGCGGGCGGGTTTGCGGTGGTGCTGACGTTTCCGCGGCCGGCGGGGACCGCCGCGGACGAAACATAAGGCCAGTTCGGCGAGCCGGCGCCGCACCCGCCTGCGCCGGCCTTCACACCGTACCGCGCCGCGGCTCCGCCGGCACCGCACTCCCGCGCGGCAGCAACGCAACAAACACCCCCGCTGCCAGCACGAACACGACGCCGGCGCCCGCATAAAACGCGGGCCAGCCTACTGTCGCGATCAGCCTCGGTATGCCGAGCAGACCGAACGTGCCGACGAGCCGCCCGCTGCTATAGAACAGCGCATATACAGTCGCAGGCTGGCGCCCGGCAGCCCAGCCGAGGATCGCGCCGCCCATGCTGATGAAGGTCCATGCGCTGGCCGCGCCAACCAGCACCGCGCCCGTCGTGGCCAGCGCCGCATCGCCGCGCGCCGCGGCAACCGCGAGCACGGCGACGCTCGCGGCGCACGCCGCGGCCCCAGTCGCGCAGATCGCCGCCGGCCGCCAGCGGCGCGCGGCCCAGCCGGCCGCGACCGCCGCCGCGAGGTTCGCGGCCGGCACGAGTATGCCGAGCAGCGCACCGATCCGTTGCAGCGGCATGCCGAGATCGACCAGCAACAACCGGTTGAAGTTGAACAGCAGCATCAGCATCACGGTCAGCGCGATCGTCGCGAGCAGCCGCGCGCGCATCGGCGCGTCGCGCAGTGCATCGCGCCACCCGGGCAGCGACCGGTTCGCGATGCGCGGCGCCGCGCGATCGGCCGCGACCAGCAGCCCGACCGGCAACAGCGATACGGCGAGGATCGCGGCCAGCAGCACGAACGTGAGCCGCCAGCCGGCCGACGGATACGCCCACACGAGCACGCCGCCGCCCAGCAGCAGGCCGACCGCCATCCCCCCCATCTTCGCGGCCGCGACGAGCGTGCGGCCCGACGGTGGCGTCTGCTCGACCGTCAATGCGTCGAGCGACAGGTCCATCGTCGCAACGGCTGCCGTCGCGACGAGCCCGAGCGCAAACAGCGATGCGACCGACGGGGCACCCGGTAGCGCGGCGATGCCGAGCGTCGCCGCGACGGCGACCAGTTGCGTCGCGACGATCCAGCCGGTGCGGTGCCCGAGCCAGCGCATCCGCCGCGCGTCGAGCCACGGCGCCCACAGGAACGCGACGCCGAACGGCAGGTACAGCGCATAGACCCATTGCAGCGACGCCAGCGTCACGCCCTGCGCGCGCAGGATCGGCCCGAGGCCGCCCTGCACGAAGCCGAACACGCTGCCGATCGCGGCGTAGAGGATCGCGACGACCGTGAGTACGCGCGCGATGCCGGGCGTCGGCGCAACGGCTGGCGGTTGATCGCCGGCGAGAAGAAGTGGTTCGCTCATGGGGCTTCCGTCAAAGCCGCGTCGTCATGCCGATGCCGACGACGCGCGGCTGGCCGACACGCACCGAACCGACACCCGGCGCCCAGCTCTGCCCCGCGACGACGTAGCGGCGGTCGAACACGTTCTCCGCGAACCCGTACAGCGTCCAGTTCCGGTAGGTCCAGCCGACCCGCAGGTTGGCCACGCTGTATGCAGCGAGATTGAAGCTGTTGCGCACGTCGACCGCGCGCGAGCCGACGAACTGCCACGCCACGTCCGCACTGAAGCGCCCCGGCAACCCGACGGCGCCGCCGGGCAATTCGCCGTGCACGCCGAGGTTGGCCGTCGTGCGCGGCACGTTCGACAGCCGGTTGCCCGACCGCGCACCCGTAACGTCGCCGTCGGGCACCGAGCGCAGTTCGCCCTGCGTATAGCCGAGCCCAGCCGTCAACCGTACGTAGCGCGACACCTTCGCGCCGAGTTCGAATTCCGCGCCATAGGTCCGATAGTCGAGCGACGCAGGCATGAACAGCCCGCTCGACGGGAAGAACGCGACAAGGTGGCCGTTCTTCACGTCGTTGTAGAACACCGACCCGTCGACGCTGAGTCGCCGATCGAGCCACAGCGACTTGAAGCCGAGTTCGTAGGTCCAGCTCGTCGACGCGGGAAAAGACGACTCGCGCCGGCCTTGGGGCCCGTTCACGGTCACGGCTGGAAAACCGGCCGACGCTTCGCCGCGCGACACGGTCGCATAGGTCATCAGCGTATCGGTCCAGTCGAACGTCAGGCCCGCGCGCCCGGTGACGAACGTGTCGCTCAGGCTGTCGTCCTCGCGAAACCGGCTCACGACTTTCGGATTGCCGTTGCCGTCGAACGCATAGCGCGCGTCCTTGCGCTCATAGGTCGCGCGCACGCCCGTGATCGCCTTCAGCCGTGCCGTGAGCGGCCAGCTCGCCTCGCCGAACAGCGACACGCTGTCGGTATTGATGCGGTTGTGTTGCTGGCCGTTCTGCGTCGTCACGAAATTGAACGCGGCCGGCGACGCAATCGCCGACGTGTCGTTCGTGAAGCGCGAATGGAAATAATTGAGCCCGGCGGTCCACATCACGAGGCTGTCGTCGTGCGAATTCAGCCGCGCCTCCTGCTGGAACGTCGATTCGCCGAAATGCATCTCGGTGTAGTCCGCACCCGGCACGTTGAACACGCTCGCCGGTCGCCTCGACAGCGCCGAATAGATAAGCCCGTCGGTCAGGTCGAACTGCTGGACGTTGCGCGAATCCTGATAGCTCGTCAGCGACGTGAACTTGACGCGGTCGAACGCGCGCTCGACCCGCACGCTGCCGCCCGCATCGCGCCAGCGGCTGGCCGTCGACGGATCCAGCTCGACCTGCGGGAAATCGGCGTTCTGCAGCAGCACGAAGCGCGGCGCGGTGGTCTCGGTCTGGTCGACGAAGCCCGACACCGTGACCGACGTGCGGTCGTCGGGCACCCACAGCACCGTGCCGCGCGCGGCGCCGATCTTCACGCGCCCGTCGGTGCTGCCCGTCGCGAGGTTCGGCACGCTGCCGTTCAGGTTCGACATCCGCACCGCGACGCGCGCGGCGACATCGTCCGACACCGGGCCGTTGCCGATCATCTCGCCGAGCCAGCGGCCGTGCGTGCCGCCTTCTGCCGTGGCCGAGAATTCGTGCTTGAAGGTCGGCTGCTTCGTGATCACGTTGATCGCGCCACCCTGCGTGTTGCGGCCGAACAGCGTACCCTGCGGGCCGCGCAGCACCTCGACGCGGTCAATGTCCATGAAGGTCGGCGGCGCGCCCGTGGTCGCGCGCGGCACGTCGTTCACGTACATCACGACCGATTCGTCGTCGGCCGCGAGCGGCATGAACGAGCCAACGCCGCGAATGCTGAACACGTTTGCATAGGTCGCGCCGATATCCGCGAACGCGAGGTTCGGCACCGAACGCGCCAGGCCCGCGTTGCCGGCCGACGGCGTGGCGTCGACCGCGAGATCCGCGCCGCTCGCCACCGTCACGCTGACCGGCACTTTCTGCTGCGATTCGCTGTGGCGGCGCGCGGTGATCGTCACCGCTTCGAGCTGTGTGGCGGTGGCCGAATCGGACGAGGTGGAAGCGTAAGCCGGCGACTCGATAGCGGCTGGAACGGCGGTCGCGCCGCTCCCCGCGCGTGCGGACAGCGGTGCCGCACAAGCGGCCGCTAGCGCAAGCGACAGCGGCGCAATCGGCCTGACCGCGCGACGCACCTCGGCGCCGGCGGCGCCCGCGAAGCTGATGAGCGAAACGTTCAGTGAACTGAAGGATTGAACGGGGAATCGATCCGGTGAAGCGATACACGAAGTCACCCGGCGGGTCCGGGCAGCACGACTGCAACGACAACTCATGAAACATTCTCCTGCTGATGCTCCGTTTTCGACCGGCCGGCAACGGCCTCGCCGCGAACCCCGTGAAGCGTGGTGGTAGTGGTTGAAATGGGAGAGGCGATTCACGCGCAACCCGCATCGCGTGCGATCAGGCGCGCATAGCGTCCGTCGCGCGCAACGAGTTCGGCATGCGTACCCTGCTCGACGACGCGGCCTTCGTCGAGTACGACGATGCGGTCGGCCTGGCGGATCGTCGATGGCCGGTGCGCGATCATCAGCACCGTGCGACGCCGGTGCAGCCGCGCGAGCGCGTCGTGGAACGCGCGCTCGCTCTCCGTGTCGAGGCTCGACGACGCTTCGTCGAGCACGAGCACGGGACTGTCGCGCAGCAGCGCGCGCGCGATCGCGATCCGCTGCCGCTGGCCGCCAGACAGCCGGGCGCCGCGTTCTCCGCAGCGCGTGTCATAGCCGTCCGGCAGTGCGACGATGAAGTCGTGGGCCTGCGCATCGCGTGCGGCCTGCTCGACGTCCGCGCCGCTCGCGTCCGGCCGCCCGAGGCGGATGTTGTTCGCGACGGAGTCGTCGAACAGGTACACGTCCTGTGGCACGACCGACACGCACTGCCGCAGCCGCGCGACCGGGATGTCGCGCACGTCGACGCAGCCGAGCGTCACGCGCCCCGCCTGCACGTCCCGGAAGCGCAGCAGCAGGCTCACGCACGTGCTCTTGCCCGCGCCAGACGCGCCGACGAGCGCGACCGTCTCGGCCTGCTTCACGTCGAAATCGACGCCGCGTAGCGCCGGCGCGCGCTCGCCGTCGTACGCGAAACCAACCTGTTCGAAGCGTACCGTCGCATCGGCCGGTTCCGCGGTGCCTTGGTCGACGATCTGCGCGGGCTGCCGTTGGATCTCGAGAATGCGCTCGGCGCCGGCCTTCAGCTCGCCGAGCTGGCGCGCGGCCTGCGTGGCTTCGGCGAGCGGAATTAGCGCTGCGCCGACCAGCACGACTGCACACGGCAGCCACGCGCCGCCGAGCCGCCCGCCCTCGACGAGCACGGCGCCGGTCACGAGCGCGGCGAGCAGCGCTCCCGCCTGCAGCAGTTCGATCGCGCCCTGCTCGAGCCGCGCGCGCGCACCGTAACGGTGCTGCTCGTCCTCCATCTCGGCCACACGCGACGCAACGCGGTCGAGCCACGCGCGCGCCTGGCCGAACAGCGCGATTTCCTTGCGGCCCTGAATTCCTTCGATCACCTCCGCGTCGAGCCGCGCCGCCGCTTCCGCGAGCTTGCGGCCCTGACGGTGCGCGCGATCGCCGAGCCAGAACGGCACCGATGCGAGCAGCGGCAGGAACGGCAGCAGCGCGAGCATCAGCCACGGCTGCACGAACGCGAGCGCCGCCAGCGCCAGCAGCGGAACGACGCCCGCCGCGATCGCGTCGGCGAGCGTGTGCGCGAAGAAATGCTCCATCGCCTGCGCGTCGCGCGTCGCCGTCGCCGCGAGCTCGCCCGTGCGGCGCCCGGCCACATAACCGGGCGCTGCGCGTTCGAGCCCGTCGTAGATGCCGATCTGCATCGTCTCGATCAGCGCAAACGCAAATTCGTGCGACACGTGCGCCTGCCACCAGCGGCCGCCCGCGCCCGCTGCCGCCGCCGCGGCGAGCACCCACAGGCCGGGCTGCCACTGCGCGGCGCCCGCGCCCGTGACCGCGTGTCCGATCAGCCACGCGCAGGTCGCAAGCGTCGCGACCATCCCGCCCTGCGCGAGCACCGTCGCGACGATCGTCAGCGCCATCAACCGTTCCTGTCCGCTCGCGAGCCGCATCAGGCCCGCCCAGCTGCTACGCGCGCGGCGCGTCGTCGCGCGGTCGTGGAGCGTTGTCGAGTTCGCGCTCATGCCGCTTCCTCCTGCGATGCGCCGGCCTGCGCATCCTGCGCGGCCAGCAGGCGCGCATACAGTCCGCCACGCGCCGTCAACGTGTCGTGGTTACCTTCCTCGACGATCCGACCGCCGTCGACGACGACGATCCGGTCCGCATGCCGCACCGTCGCGAGGCGATGTGCGATCACGACGAGCGCGCGCTGCCCGGCGAACGCCTCGATCGACGCCTGGATCGCCCGTTCACTCGACGGATCGACGTTCGAGGTCGCCTCGTCGAGCAGCAGGACCGGCGCGCCCTTCAGCCACGCGCGCGCAATCGCGAGCCGCTGCCGCTGGCCACCCGACAACTGCGCGCCGCGCTCGCCGACAGCGGTCGCATAGCCGTGCGGCAAACTTTCGATGAACTCATGGATGTGCGCGATCCGCGCCGCGTCGCGAATCGCCTGCGCGTCCGCGTCGGGGCGCGCGAACCGTAGGTTGTCCTCGATACTGCCGTGGAACAGCACGATGTCCTGGAACACCGCGCTGACCTGCGCGCGCATCGCCGCCAGCGGCAGGTCGCGCAGGTCGACGCCGCCGATCCTCACGGCGCCGCGCTGCGGGTCGGCCATCCGCGTCAGCAGCGCCCCAAGCGTCGACTTGCCGGCGCCCGACGGCCCGACGACACCAACGAATTCGCGCTCGCCGACCGCGAACGACACGCGCTCGAGCGCGAGCCGGTCAGTGCCCGGCCACGCAAACGTCACGTCGTCGAAGGCAATGTCCGAGCGCGCGCCCGGCGCGCGCGGCGACGCCGGCTCGCGCACGGGCGGTTCGGCATCGAGCAGCGCGGCGACCGGTGCGGCCGCGCTCGCGGCTCCCCACGCGACATGGAACGTCTTGTCGAGCCGGTCGACCGGCCGGAACGCCTCGCGCGCCAGGAACAGCGTGATCAGCGCGGTCGTCGCAGGCAGCGCCCCCGACGCCGCACGCGACGCATTGAGCGCCGCCACCAGCGCGATGCAGCCAAGCCCGAACAGGCCCGTCACGCCGTTGCGCATCAGCGTGGCGTAAAGAATCCCCATCGCCTCGCTGCGCAGGTCGGCCGCCGCGGCGACCAGCGCCGCGCGGCGCGTGCCGGCCGCGTCGAACGCCTTCAGCGTGGCAATGCCCTGCAGGCTGTCGAGCATCGTCGCGCCGAAGCGCCCCATCGACGCCATCAGCTCCGATGCCTTTGGCCGGCACAGCCGCAGCCACACGCGATCGACGACAGGCACCGCCAGCACGCAGGCGGCGAGCACACTCGCGGACAGCGGATCGAGCCACGCGACAGCGCCGATCACGCCGGTGCAGCCGACGAGTGCAACGCAGACGGCGGGAATGTAGCGACCGTAATACATCTGGAGCGCCTCGACGCCGCCGATGATGGTGTGCTGCAGTTCAGCGGTGCGACCCGCGCCGCCGTCCGGGCCGAGCGCCAGCGCCTGCGGCAGCAGCCGCGCGCGCAACCGTGCCTTGGTGCGGCTTGCGGTGCGCAGCGCCGCGACTTCGCCGGCCCACATCAGCGCGATCCGTGCGAGCGCGAACGCCGCGAAGCCAAGCACCCAACCGAACACGTCCGACGGCGACGCGCCCGACAGCACGGCCGCGATCCCGCGCGCAATGCACAGCGCCTGGGCCGCGTAGCACGCGGTGACCGCCAGCCCGATCGCGACGCTCGTCGCGATTTCGGCGTAGACGACTCCCGCGAGCCGCCACAATTGAGTTTGCATCCGATTCCCCTTCATTTGGATACCTGATCGATGCGGCTCGTGCTGCACCGTGATGACGCGTCTGCGATGTGTTGGTCAACCTGCCGTGCGGTCGCCCGTCACGCAGTGCACGGGCACACCCTTCAACGGCGTGGCCGTAACATCGACGAGCCCCTGTTCGGCGAGCAGCGCCCTGACTGCGGCGACCGGATAGCAGTCGCCCGCCTGCGTGAGCCCGAGCATCTGGGCGGCGAACAGGCGCGGCACGGGTTCGCTCGCGGGCGGCGCGTCCGAGATCATGAAATCGCAAACCGCGATCCGCCCTCCGGGCGCGAGGCGGCGGCATGCGTGCGCGAGCAGCCGGCGGCATGCGTCCTCGTCGAAGTGATGGAGGATCTGGCTCAGGATAACGAGGTCGTACTGCCCCGGAATCTCGACGTCGAACAGATCACCGCCGACGAACTGCGCGCGCGCCTCGACACCGAATTCGTGCGCGGTGCGCGCACACACGTCGCGGATCGACGGCCAGTCGACGCCGCAGACGGTCGCCTTCGGCTGCGCCTGCGCGAACGTGAAGCCGTAGATACCGTTGCCGCAGCCGAGATCGAGTACGGCAACCGACCGGCGCGCGGCGGCCCACGGCGCGAGCAGATCCGCGACGCGCTGCGCGGTGCGGCGGCTCGTGTTCGCAATGCCGACCGCAAACTCCCGCCAGTACGGGTGATCTGCGGCCTCGAGGCTCGACGGCAGCACGCTGCCGCCCGCCACGACGGCGTCCTTGAAATGCCGGAACGTGTCCCACATCAGATCGGCCGTATAGACGCTCGACAGCCCGCCGATGTAGTGCGGCGACGCGGTCACGAGAAAGCGCTGCGACGTCGGGTTCAGTGCATAGCATGCACGCGCGGCGTCGTGGTCGACGAGCTCGAGCCCGGCCAGCGCATCGAGCAGAATCCGCATCCCGCGCGCGCTGGCCTGCAGTTCGCCGGCCAGTTCGGCCGCACCTCGCGGGCCAGCCGCCAGCCGGTCGAACACGCGCAGCTCGATCGCCGCACGCAGCACACCGGCACGCTCGACGCCCATCAGCAGATCGAGGATCGGCGCCGCGGACAGCGCGGGTTGCGCGCCCGGCAGGCAGGTCGCAAGCGCAGCCTGCGCGGTCGCGACTTCGCGCGCGAGCGTCGCGCGATCGACCTTGCCCGACGGCGCGAGCCGCAGCTGCGGGCACGGCACCACCACGTCAATGCGCTTGCTGCTCTCCACACCGCAGTCGTCGAGCAGGAAGCGGTTGATCGCGTCAAGCGTCGGCGCCTGACGGCCCACGCGCGGCACGACACACGCGCAGAGCCGCACGACAGCCGCATCGCCCGCCGCCTGCACGACGGCCACGTCCGCCACGTCGGGATGCCCGTGCAGCAGCATCTCGATCTCGACGAGATTGATCTTCACGCCGTTGCGCAACACGGTATCCGCACGGCGGCCGACGATCTGCAGATAGCCGGCCGCATCCATCCGGCCGCGATCGCCGAGCCGCACCCAGCCGTCCGCCGCGCGATTGCGTTCGTTCAGTTCCGGTGCGCCGTAGTAGCCCATCGGCGTCATCGGCCCGCGCGCCCAAATCTCGCCTTCGTCGCCCGGGTCGGCATCCCGACCCGCATCGTCGACGATCCGCACCGTGACGACCGCCGGATCGGGCCGCCCGACCGTCGTGACGACCGTATCGAAATCGTCGTCGAGCGCGGTGTGACACGCGACGCCGTCCGCCGAGCCGTACGACTGGATCAGCGCGCAGCCGATCATGTCACGCACGCGCCGCGCGGTTTCCGCGCTCAGCGCCGAACCGCCGCTGACGATCGCCTTCAGCGACGACAGGTCGGGCGCATCGTCCCCGCCGTCCACGAGCAGTGGGCTTTCGAGCAGCATGTCGACCATGTTCGGCCCCGCGAACAGATGCGTGACGCGCAGCGAGGCGATCGCGAGCAGGGCAGCGGTCGGCTCGAACCGCTCGAGATTGACGAGTGCACCGCCGAGCGCCGCGAGCGTGCACGACGTGCCGAGCGAGCCGAACGGCGACGCAAGCGACACGCAGAACATCGCGCGTATCAACGAAACATCGGCGCCGAGGCTCTTCAGGTACGACGCCTGCCCGCCAATCAAGCCATTGTGCGAATACAGCACGAGCTTCGGCTCGGCCTCCGAGCCCGACGACGCGATCAACCGCACCGGGCCGTCCGGGTCGAGCACGCCCGCACGGTACGGATGCGGCTCACGGTCCCAGCAGCGATCGAGGTCAGGCCAGTCGAAATAGCGCGCGCCGTGCACGAACACGCGTTCGAGCGCGGGCAGTTCGTCGCGCAGCCCGTCGACCAGTGCCGCATAGTCGATGTCGCCGACCCGCCGCTGGCAGATCAGCACCTTCGCGGCCGACTTCGCAAGCAGCGCACGGCTCTCGTGCCGCTTGCGGCCGATCGGGTAAGGCAGCACGATCGCGCCCAGCGCAGCGGCGGCCAGGTCGGCCGCGCAGGCACGCCAGCCGTTCGGCAGGTTGACCGCCACGACGTCGCCCGCCCGCACGCCACATTCGTGCAGCGCGGTCGCGAGCCCGAGGCTGCGCACGCGCAGTTGCGCATAGGTAAGCGCGATGCCGCCGTCGGACACCGCGAGCGCGAGCGGGTGCGCATCGGCGTAACCCGCGAACGCACCGAACAGGTCGTGCCCTGCGTAAATGCCGGCGTCGGCCCAAGCGCGCCGCAGCGCGACGGGAACGTGGTCGCGCAGGACGCGGGATTCCGGAACGGCGCCGCGCGACCGAGCGGCGGAAAGCGTGGAGTCGAATGTCATCGAAGCGTCTCAGTATGAGTGAAGGTCCAGGGACAGGTGACGGCCAGACGGTCGGCTTCACGCCGCAAGCTGCCCGCCAGGAGCGGATGGGCCGCGACGTCGGCCACATCGGCCGCGATAGCGACGGCCGGCACGTCGTGCGCGGCAAATTCGCGCTGCCAGTGCGCGGTGTCGTGCACTGCGAGCGCGGCGGCGAGACGCTCGGCCGCATCGTCCGGCACCACGCCGTGCACGGCGCCGCACAGCCTCACGAGCCACCCCGCGCCGCGTTCCCCGGGTGGCACATCGATCATCAGGCGGCCGTCGCGCGTCGCGTATGCGGCCGGCAGGCCCAGCGCCGCGGCGAGTGGCGCGGCATCGGCACGTGGCGCAACCGCCGCTTCGTGCGCGTGCGCAACGAGCAGCGCTGCAGCACCCGTCATCGCGGAATCGAACCCGCGCGCGCGGCCGTCGACGGCGCGCGCGTAGAGCGCGGCGGCCACGCCCTCGGCCGCCGCGACGCCGCCCAGCACGTCGACCAGCGTCAGCAGCGCGCCGCCGCGTCCGTGCGGGCCCCCGATCAGCGCCGCCAGGCCGCTGTGCGCCTGCACCATGAAGTCGGTACCGACCGGATCGTCGTGCGCCGGCTCGTGCCCGGCGCCGGATGCCGATGCATAGACGAGCGCGGGCGCGACCCGCGCGAAATCGGCCGCCGTCAGTTCGAGCCGCGCGGCGCGGCCGGGCGCCCAGTTGTGCAGGAACACGTCAGCGTCGCGCGCGAGGTCGAACACGCGGTCGCGCCCGGCGCGCGTGTGCAGATCGAGTTCGATGCATTCCTTGCCGCGGTTGATCGCGTCGAAATGCGCGGACACGCCGCCCGCCAGCGGCGGCATCCCGCGCATCGGATCGCCGCCGGGCGGCTCGATCTTGATTACGCGCGCGCCGAGCAGGCGCAGCACGTGACCGGCGAGCGGCCCCTGGATCAACCGGCAGGATTCAAGCACGGTCATGCCGGCGAGCGGCCGGCCGGGCACCGCCGGCACCTCGCCGCGCGCGAACGGCGGCGTACCGGCCGGCTCCGCCGCCGGATCGAATTGCCACGGGCCGCCCGCGCGCCAGCGCGCGTCGCGTGGATCGTCGCGCAGCGCGGCCGCATCGCGCACCGCGCTCACATAGGTGCCCGTATCGCGCGCAATCGCGCACAGCGACGCATAGTCGAGCCGGGCCACCACGCGAAACAGGCCGGCCGGCAGCGGCGCACACGCCTGCGTGTAGCGCAGCATGAACGGGCGCCATCCGGCCGCGATGTCGTCCGCGGCGGCCCCCGCACGCTGCCAGAAGCGCCCCCACGCGTCCGGGTCGAGTGCTTCGAATTCGAAGCGCTCGCCGTCGCCGCTCTCGAACGGCGGTGGACGATCGTTCGTGTCGCGCGGCGGTTGCACAGGCTGCCCTGCGTGATCCATCGCGAGGTACTGGCCCATCGCGAACAGCGCGGCATCGGCAAGACACAGCGACAGCGCGGCAGGCGGCGCTCCGTCGCGTCCGCGCTGGGCAGCCAGCGCAGCCAACGCGGACGCGGACGCGAGCGACGCGCCGAGCGTCGACACGTAGTCGACGCCGAGCGACCGCCACGCGTGCTCTGCACGCGCATGCCAGCCAGTGATGCCGGTCGCGGCCTGCAGCAGCGCATCGGACACGGGCGCGCCGGACGCCGGCCAGCCGCGCAGCGACACGTCGACGCGCGCGCCCGACGCATCGGCAAGACGCGCGTGAATCGCGCCGCAGCCGGGGGCCGCCACGTCAGGGAAGGCGCAAACGCGCCGCAGCGGCACGCACTGCGCGCCGAGCGCCGCCATCCGCCGTTGCAGCGCGCTCAACGCCGGCGCGAAGCCGGGCGGCGACGCCGACAGCGCCAGCCGTACATCGCCCAGAGGCAGCGCCGCAAGCCGCGCGGCATTTCGTTCAACGTCGGTCATAGGCATGGATGTTGATCTGGCCCCGGTCAGGGGGAAACACACCGTTTCCCGCCCGTCCAGCGGCCGCCGCGCCCCGCCGGGGTACGCGCCGGCGCTGCCGGCGGACGACAGCGCCATCAGTTGATGGTCGACATCCACAATGATATTTTACGGATGAATGAGAATCATTCTCATTTCATATGGATATCGGCGAATTTCATATGCGAGCCGGGTGAAGCCGTTCCATCGCCAAAACTTTGTAGCTAGTCTTGCGGACATCGAGGCGCTCGAGATTTACCGAAACGTCCGGTCTGCCGTGGAGAACCTGAGAGGAGTTGTTCGAATGCACGCACTGACCATACCCAGCGCGTCCGCAATGGACGTCGCCCCAAACCAGACCTGGACCGTCGCACTCGGGGACGCCGAATGCGGCAGCTACGCGGTCGAACGCCTGAATTGCGAGCCCGGCTTCTCGGTCGTGCGCTCGAGTGTGCTGTCGGAGCGTGCGCTGACCGAGGTCTGCAGCCACGACGGCGACGAACGCCAGCTCGTCGTCACGATCGGCCTTGAAGGCGACTCCGAGTTCTGTGACCGGCGCGGCGAGCGCCTGCCGTTCTCGTCCGGCCACACAACGGTGTCGGTGTTCCGAAGCGGCGGCGGCGAACGCCGCTTCGCCGCAAACCGGCTCGTGCGGCAGCTGCGGCTCGTCGTGTCGGAAAGCACGCTGTCGACCTTCGTCGGCGCGGACCGATCCCGAGAGTTGCTCGGCCCGATGCTCGGCCATTTCGAAGGATTCCGGCAAGTTGCGTTCATGGCGAACGGTACAAGCCCGCACCTGCGCTTCTTCCGGAATCCCGACCTGCTGCAGCAGGACGGCCTGAGCCTGCGCATCCACGCGCTGAGCCTGCTCGCCGACCAATTGAGCACGATCGCACCGGCGCCCGTGCGGACCGGCCGCCTCGGCGCGCGCGACCTCGACAAGCTCGCGCACATCGAGGCGTTCATGCGCACGCACCTCGACAAGCCGCTCAACAACGCGTACCTGTCGGCCTCGCTCGGCATCAGCGAATACAAGCTGAAGGAGTGCTTCCGCCAGGCCTACGGCACGAGCCCGGCACAGCATCTGCTCGAACTGCGGATGCACCGCGCGCAGGAGCTGCTCGAAGCCGGCCACCAGGTGGCCGAGACGGCCTATCGCGTCGGCTACCAGCATCCGAGCAATCTCAGCGCCGCGTTCACGCGTTTCTTCGGGTGCACGCCGAAGTCCGTCCTCGGCAACCGATCCTGCCGAGCCCTCGTCCGATGCGCCGAATGTGCCAGCCATGACTGACCTGCATGCCACACCCGCCCACGCCGCCGGCCGGCGCGAGATATTCCTGAACCTCAACGAATCGCCGTTCGGCCCGTTCGACGAGGCCGAAGCCGCCGCTGCGCACGTGCTCGCCGAGGCGGGCCGTTACCAGTTCCCGCTCGTCGAACGGCTGCGCGAAGCGATCGCCGCCGCGCACGACGTGCCTGCCGGCTGGGTGTCGCTGTATCCGGGCTCGAATCGCGCGCTGCATTACGCGACGCTCGCGTTCACCGCGCCCGATGCACCACTCGTGCTCGCCAGCCCCGGCTACCCCGTCTGCGAACAGGCCGCCCGGCTCGCGAACCGGCCCGTCCGCCGCGTGCCGCTTTGCGCGGACGGCGCGCACGACGTCGCAGCGATGTGCGAAGCCGCGCCGCGCGGGCTGATCTATGTCGCCAACCCGAACAACCCGACCGGCACCGTGACACCGCGCGATGCTCTGCGACGCCTGCTGAGCGACCGCTGGCCCGACACGACCGTGCTGGTCGACGAGGCCTATATCGAGTACAGCGACGAACCGTCGATGCTCGACGCGGTACGCACGGACCCGAGGCTGATCGTCGCGCGCACGTTCTCGAAGATCTACGGGATGGCCGGCCTGCGGCTCGGTTATGCAGTCGCTCAACCCGACACCATCGGACACATCCACACCATGCCGCCGCACGATGTGTCCGTGCCTGCCGCCGCCGCGGCCCTCGCGAGCCTCGCGCTGCGCGACCGGCTCGGCGAGCGCAAGGCGTACACGGCGGCCGGTCGCGACGATCTGATCCGCTGGTTCGCCGTGCGCGGCCTCGCGTGCCTGCCGTCGCGCGCGAACTGCGTGATGGTCGATCTCGGCCGCGCCGGCCCGCCCGTGATCGCGGCGCTCGCCGCACGCGGCTTGCACGTGGGTCGCAGTTGGCCCGACATGCCGAACTGGATGCGCATCACGATCGGCACGCGCGACGAGATGGACGCGCTGAAAGCGGCCCTCGCGCACGTGCTCGCCGAACCGGCCGGGCGCGACACTGCCTGAACGCGCCCCGCTCCCCGTCATTCCGCTCCACCGCCTACCGACGATCCGCCATGAAACTACCGCCTCTCGTTACGACGTTCGCACCGCTGTCCGGCGACGAGCTGACTCGCTACAGCCGGCACATCCTGCTGCCGGAACTCGGCCTGACCGGCCAGCAGCGCCTGAAGTCCGCCCGCGTGCTCGTGGTCGGCGCGGGCGGGCTCGGTTCGCCCGCGCTGCTCTATCTCGCCGCCGCGGGCGTCGGCACGGTGGGCGTGATCGATTTCGACCGCGTCGACGTGTCGAACCTGCAGCGGCAGGTAATCCATCGGATGTCGACGGTCGGCATGCCGAAGACGGCAAGCGCGCGCAACGCGATCGTCGCGCTCAATCCGCACGTCGACGTGCGGGTGCACGACGAGCGGCTCGACAACGACAACGCGATCGAGCTGTTCTCGCAGTACGACCTGATCGTCGACGGCACCGACAACTTCGCGACGCGCTACCTCGTCAACGATGCTTGCGTGCTGGCCGGCAAGCCCTACGTGTGGGGCTCGATCTACCGCTTCGAAGGCCAGGCGTCGGTGTTCTGGGAGGACGCGCCCGACGGCGCCGGCGTCAACTATCGCGACCTCTATCCGGCGCCGCCGCCACCTCATCTCGCGCCGTCGTGCGCCGAAGGTGGCGTACTCGGCGTGCTGTGCGCGTCGATCGCGTCGATCATGGCAACCGAGACCGTGAAGCTGATCACGGGCATCGGCGAATCGCTGCTCGGCCGGCTCGCCGTGTACGATGCGCTCGACATGCGCTACCGCTTCCTGCCGCTGCGGCGCGCGCCGCAGCGGCAGCCGATCGTCGCGCTCGACGACTACCCGCATTTCTGTGGCCTCGCGACGCACACCGAACCCGTGCGTGTACCCACGATCGATGCAACCGCACTCAAGCAACTGCTCGACGCGGGTCTGCCGTTCGAGCTCGTCGACGTGCGCGAGCCGAACGAATGGGAACTCGTACGCATTCCCGGCGCACGGCTGATGCCGAAGCAGCAGTTGCTGGCCGACGGGCTCGCGAAGCTCGAGCGCACGCGCCGCACCGTCGTGTACTGCAAGGGCGGCACGCGCTCGCGCGATGTCGTGCAGGCGATGTGCCAAGCGGGCTTTACGGACGTCAGCAACCTCGACGGCGGCATCCTTTCGTGGATCCGCACGGTCGATCCGTCCCTGCCGCAATACTGAGGCGCCGCCGATGCTGACCCTGCCGACCGTCGTCGTCGACATGATCGTCCGCCACGCGCGCGCAGCACATCCGCTCGAATGCTGCGGCATCGTCGCGGGCACGGCCGACGGCTCGCCGCCATCGCGCGTGATTCCGATGCACAACGCAGCGCAGTCGCCGACCTTCTTTCAGTTCGACGCCGCCGAGCAGCTGCGCGTCTGGCGCGACCTCGACGCGCGCGACGAAACGCCGGTCGTGATCTACCACTCGCATACGGCGTCGGCCGCGCGACCGAGCCGCACCGACATCGATTACGCGGCCGCGTATCCCGATGCGTACCACCTGATCATCGCGACCGACCCGCGCTTCCAACCCGCGCTCCGCTGCTACCGGATCGTGGACGGCATCGCAACCGAAACGCCACTGAGGATCCGCGCATAGGCACCACCCGGCTTCACTGAACTACGCATCCAACAGAACATTAAGGATTACAAATGGCTATCATGATCTGCATTCCGACCATCATGCGAACGCTGACCAACGACCGGAAGGTCGTCGAAGCGCAGGGCGACACGCTGCGCGCCGTGATCGACTCGCTCGAGTCGACGTATCCGGGTCTGCAACAGCGGCTCGTCGAAGACAATCGGCTGCACCGCTTTGTCAACGTCTACGTGAACGACGACGACATCCGCTTCAGGGGCGGGCTGTCGGCCGCCGTCGCGGACGGCGACACCATCACGATCCTTCCGGCCGTCGCCGGGGGCCGGTACTGAACGCGGCCTCCGCGACGTCTCTCCTGCCCGAGGAGCCGATCATGCAGCAATGTCCTTTCATGGGCCCGCCTGACGCGGCGGCCGCGAAGCCGCGGCCGGGCTTGCGCTACAGCAGCTATCTGCAGCTCGACAGCCTGCTCGACAGCCAGTCGCCGCTATCCGGCACGCATGACGAGATGCTGTTCATCATCCAGCACCAGACAGCGGAACTCTGGATGAAGCTGCTGCTGCACGAGCTGACGCGCGCGTGCAAGCAACTTCGCGCATCGCAGCTGCCGCAGGCGTCGAAGACGGTCGCCCGCGCGCAGCGGACCATGGATCATCTCGTACACAGCTGGAACGTGCTCGCGACGCTCACGCCCGTCGAATTTCTCGCGATGCGCCCCGCGCTCGGTTCCGCGTCCGGCCATCAGTCGTTCCAGTTCCGCGAGATCGAGTTCCTGCTCGGCAACAAGAACCCGGCGGTGATCGGCGATCACGATGCGCATCCGGCCGCGCACGACGCGCTGCTCGCGCGGCTACACGCGCCGTCGCTATACGACGAGGCGGTCGGCGCGCTGGCGCGCGCGGGTTTCGCGATCTGCCGCGCGCGGCTCGATGCCGATCCGACCGGGTCGGTCCGCTACGACGCGTCGGTGGAAGCCGCCTGGTGCGCGGTGTACCGCGACACGGATGCGCACTGGGCACTGTATGACCTCGGCGAACGCCTGATCGATCTCGAGGAAGGCATGCGCCAATGGCGCTTCCGCCATATCGGCACCGTCGAACGCACAATCGGCTCGCGCCGCGGCACGGGCGGCAGCGACGGTGCCAGCTACCTGCGCAGGACGCTCGACGTCGTGCTGTTTCCCGAGCTGTGGCAGATGCGCACGGCGCTCTGACTCGCCCTCTTTTCCCCGGTTACCGACATGCACGTTACCGTCACTCCCTCTCCCGGCCGGCCCGCGTCGCGCGGCCGCCTCGCGATCGCCGGCGCAGGGCTGGCCGGCACGCTTGCCGCGTGTCTGCTCGCCGCGCGCGGCTGGCGCGTCGATGTGTTCGAGCGGCACGCCGACCCGCGCCGCCACGGCGACGCAGGCGGCCGCTCGATCAATCTCGCACTCGCGGAGCGCGGCATCCACGCACTGCGCGCCGCACAGCTCGACGTCGAAACAATGCGCCACACGGTCGCGATGAGCGGCCGCATGGTGCATGCGACCGGCGAATATCCGCACCTGCACCCTTACGGCCGCAACCCCGGCGACGTGATCTGGTCGATCCAGCGGGGCCGGCTGAACCGGCTCCTGCTCGACGCGGCAGAGCGTGCCGGCGCGCGCGTGCACCACGGCGTGGCCGTCGAGGACGTCGATTGCAACGCGCGCGAACTTGTCCTGACGAACGGACAGCGCGCCGCCTTCGATCTGCTGATCGGCGCGGACGGCGCGGATTCTCGGGTGCGCACCGTGCTGTCGCGCACGGTCGATCTCGGCATCGATTGCGAACGGCAGCCGCACGGCTACAAGGAGCTGGAGATTCCAGCGGCACCTGGCGGCGGATTTCGCATCGAGCCGAACGCGCTGCATCTGTGGCCGCGCGGCGGCTACATGTGCATCGCACTGCCGAATGTCGAAGGGAGTTTCACCACGACGCTGTTCCTGCCGGTCGACGCGGACGACGACACCGGCACACCGAGCTTCGCGCAGCTGCCCGACGGCCGTGCCGCACGGCGGCTGTTCGAGCAGGCGTTTCCCGACCTGTCCACCCATGTGCCGGCACTCGAAGCCGATTTCGATGCGCATCCGGTCGGCATGCTCGCCACGCTTCGGTTGCAGCGCTGGCACGCGCACGGGCATACCGTCCTGCTCGGCGATGCGGCGCACGCGATGGTGCCGTTCCACGGCCAGGGGATGAACTGTGCGCTGGAGGACGCCGTTGCGCTCGCGCGCCAACTCGATGAACACCCGCACGATCGGCGGGCCGCGCTCGACGCGTTCGAGGCCGAACGTCGACCAAATGCGCTGGCGATCCAGGCGATGGCGCTCGATAACTATGTCGAGATGCGCGCGCGGGTCGCGACGCCCGGCTATGCACTCGAACGCGAGCTGTCGGCGTGGCTCGCCGAACGCCATCCCGCCCGCTTCGTGCCGCGCTACAGCATGGTGACATTCCAGCACGTGCCGTATGCGCTTGCGTACGAACGCGGCAAGATCCAGGCCGACATCCTGCGGGCCGGCACGGCCGGCTGCGATGCATTCCGGCAGATCGACCTGCGCGCAGTCGAGCGCGACCTGTTCGACCGTCTGCCCGAGCTGTCCACCTCATGAGCGCCGCTACGATCTTGCCCGGCATTGTCCGGGCCGCTTGGTGTCGGCTCGATACAACCGAGCGCGCTCGCGAGTATTCGCCGAGTTCGAAAGCGCCGGATTTCCGCGACACGCTGTCCGACTCGCGTTACGCGAGCGCGGCGATCCCCGCGCGGGCGACTTCCGCGTCCTCGGCCGACTTCACACCCGATACGCTGACAGCCCCGACGGTCTCGCCCTCAACGACAATCGGCACGCCACCCTCGAGAAAACCGGCCATCGGCGCGCTGAGGAATGAGACGCGACCCTGCATCACGATGTCTTCGTAGATCTTGCTCTCGCGCCGCCCGAGCACGGCCGTACGCCCTTTCGCGATCGCCATCTCGACCGAACTCGGCGTTGCGCCATCGAGCCGCTGCAGGTGCAGCAAGTGGCCGCCGTCGTCGAGAATCGCGATCGTCACGGGCCAGTGACGGGCCAGCGCGAAAGCCTCCGATGCAGCGGCGATCTTCTTCACGTCTTCACTCGTCAATACGGGTTTTGTTTTCATTTCCGGTCGTTTTTCCTGTTGGATTCGATGATCTTTTACATAGTTGTCCAAATTAACAATATAGCGTAAACGGCGGCCGGCATAACGATATTCTGCAATGCTCTCGATACGTGAACGGCAGTTCGACGGCAAGCGCGTCGAATGGAACGACACAACAAAGGCGCATCGGTTTTGACCCACATCCCCGTCGCTGTCAAGCCTTATGCGTCGACAACAAAATGCTGGTCTCCGTGCTCGCGATCCCGTCGATCAACCGGATCGCGCCGAGCACGCGATCGAAATGCTCGAGCGAATCGGCATGCAGCTCGGCGACGAGATCCCAGCGCCCGTTGGTACTGTGAATCGACGCGACGTTCGGATGCCCGCGCAGCACCTTCACCACTTCCGCGCCGCGATTGCCCTGCACCGCGATCGACATTAGCGCGCGAATCCGGTGCCGCTCGGCCGCCGGCTTGAGCCGCACCGTATAGCCGACGATCACGCCGTTCTTCTCGAGCCGCGTCAGCCGGTTCTGCACGGTCGCGCGCGCGACGCGCAGTTCCTTCGCGAGCGCGACGACGGGCAGCCGCGCGTTGTCGCGCAGCAGCGCGATGAGCTGCCGGTCGACGTCGTCGAGCGTAATCATGAACCAACCTTCCTGTTGAACGTGAGACGTGAGCGGACTGCCAACGTGCCGGAGAGCACGCATTCCGACCCACATGAATCGAACAAATTGCCGAATCGGCATAGCAATTTGTCAAGTCTATCGAGGAATCTGCCACTTTTGCCGTCTTTTTGTTGGCTCGACTCCCGGAAATAATGACTTCATCGACCGGCAGCCCACGCTGCCACGCCGCTTTTGATGGAGCCGGGGCCTGGGCCGACACGCCCGCCCGGTCGACCAGAACGCCGGACACGCGTACCGGCAACACAATGGAGACAGACCGATGACTCGCTTCCTCGACGTTCCCGCCACCGCCCGGCTGATCGCCAAAACCGGCGTCACGCCGTTCCTGCGTGAACTCGTCGACACGCTGCGCGCCGACTACCTGCACTGGGCCGACTTCGACAAGTCGCCGCGCGTCGCGTGCCACTCGCGCGACGGCGTGATCGAGCTGATGCCCGTCGCGAACGCGTCGCTGTTCGCGTTCAAGTACGTGAACGGCCATCCCGTGAACGCCGCGCGCGGCATGCATACGGTGATGGCGTTCGGCGCGCTCGCCGAAGTCGACACCGGCTACCCGCTGCTGCTCGCCGAACTGACGCTGACCACCGCGCTGCGCACGGCCGCGACGTCGGTGCTGGCCGCGCAGGCCCTCGCCCGTCCCGACTCGCGCACGATGGCGCTGATCGGCAATGGCGCGCAGAGCGAATTCCAGGCGATCGCGTTCCACACGCTGCTCGGTATCGAGGAGATCCGCGTGTTCGACGTCGATCCGCTCGCGACCGACAAGCTCGTTCAGAACCTCGCCGCGTATCCGGCCCTGCGCATCGTGCGCGCCGCGTCGACCGCCGATGCCGTGCGCGGCGCCGACATCGTGACGACCGTCACCGCCGACAAGGCCTATGCAACGATCGTCACGGCCGACATGATCGAGCCCGGCATGCACCTGAACGCGGTGGGCGGCGATTGCCCGGGCAAGACCGAGCTCGAAGCCGGCGTGCTGCAGGCGGGCCGCGTGTTCGTCGAATTCGAGCCGCAGTCCCGCGTCGAAGGCGAGATCCAGCAGATGCCGGCCGACTTCCCGGTGACCGAACTGTGGCGCGTGCTGCAGGGCGAGACGAGCGGCCGCGAACGCGCGGACGAAGTCACGGTGTTCGACTCGGTCGGCTTCGCGCTGGAGGACTACTCGGCGCTGCGCTACCTGTACGCGCTCGCGCAGCAGCACAACGCGGGCGTCGAGATCGCGCTGATTCCGCCGGCCGTCGATCCGAAGAACCTGTTCGCGCTGATCGACGATCCGGCCGCGATCGCACCGGGTCACGCGGCGTTCGTGACCGAAGCCGTCGCCGCGTTCGCGCGCTGATCGACCTCCGCGGGCGGCCAGTGCGCCGCCCGCTCTCCCGCCCTTCGCTTCCGCCTTTCATGAATCTCGTATCGATCCAGGCGCCGTCCGCCGTCGTAATGATCCGGCCGCACCACTTCGTGCCGAACCCGCAGACCGCGGCCGACAACGCCTTTCAGCGCACGGCCGGCAACGGCGCGAGCAGCCCGCCGTCGGTGTCGGCCGCCGCGCGCGACGAGGTCACGGCCGCCGCGCAAACGCTCGCCGATGCGGGCGTACGCGTGCATGTGTTCGACGACCACGGCGAGCGCGACACGCCCGACTCCGTGTTCCCGAACAACTGGTTCTCGACGCATCCGGGCGGGCACGTCGCGCTGTATCCGATGTACAGCGCGAACCGCCGCCGCGAAAGGCGTGCGGACGTGATCGAGATGCTGAAGGCCGAGTACCGCGTGCAGGACGTGATCGACTACTCAGGGCTCGAATACGACGACGTATTCCTGGAAGGCACGGGCGCGATGGTGCTCGATCACGTCGCGCGGATCGCGTACACCGCGCGTTCGCGCCGCGCCGATCCGGTCGCGCTCGAGCGCTTCTGCACGAATTTCAACTTCGAGCCGATCTGCTTCGACACGGCCGACGCGAGTGGAAAGCCGATCTATCACACGAACGTGATGATGAGCGTCGCCACCGAATTCGCGATGGTCGGTTTTGACCTGATCGCGGATCGGCGGCGCCGCGACGAGATCGCGCAACGTCTGACCGAAACGGGTCGCACGGTGATCGCGCTCGATCACGCGCAGATCGCGAACTTCGCGGGCAATACGCTGGAACTGTCGGGCAGGGACGGGCGCGTGCTCGCGTTGTCGCGGCGTGCGTTCGACTGTCTCACCGGCGAGCAACGCGCGACGATCGAGCGCTCCGCGCGGCTGCTGCCGCTCGACGTGCCGACGATCGAGCTGGCCGGCGGCTCGGTGCGCTGCATGCTCGCGGGCATTCACCTCGCGCGGCGCGCGGCAACCCGTGACGTGAAGGAAATCGAATCGGTGGAACGGCAACGCGAACCCGTGTCGCACGCCTGACAGACAGAAACCGGCCGCGACGCACGGCGGGACATGGCCGGATGATGCTTCGGTCTGCGAATCGGATCGAAACACCACCACGCCGTTGCATCAACCGGCCAGCAGCTTCAACCCGGCCGGCAGCGTCTCGCCGAACACGCGCGCCGTGTCGGCTTCGTCGAATGCGATCGCTTCGCGCACCATGTCGATCCACGCCGCCGACGCATTCGCGGCCGACAGACGCTTGATCACCGCTTCGCGCGTGTCGTCCGGCAGATCGCGTTCGCGGTCGCCCGTCATCCGCGCGATTTGCGCGGCCGCGAAGGCCGCGGGCTCGACCTGCTTCCAGTCCAGCGCGAACAGCGCGTCGAGCCAGCGGTTCGCGATCCCGGCCGGCACGACACTGTGCGCGCTGCCGTAGAACGGCCGGCGCGCACCGATCCGCCCGAGCGCCCACGCGCACAGCGTGCGCTCGGCCGGCTTCTGCAATTGCACGATCAATCGCTCGGCCAGTTCCACCTTGCGCTCGACCGGCAATCGTTCGAGCGACGCCGACAAGCGCGTCATGTCGGCCGGGCCGACCTTGGCCGGGTCGAACGGCAGCTTGCGGCGCTTGTCGTCGGACGGTTCGAGGAAGGCGATCGCGTCGCGCACCTGCGTCTGCGCATCGTCGTCGAGGCCGCCGGCCACGCGCCGCCACAGCGTCCACCACTCCGACCACACCTGCGCGTCGTTCACGTATTGAATCCCGTCGTCGAACAGCGGCCACAGCTGCTCGATGCGCCATGCATCGAGCGGATGGCCGAAGCCGGGGCGCAGGCAATAGCCGGCCAGGTTCAGCCATGCGCGTTCGTGATCGGCCGAGCGGCGCCGACGACGCGCCCGTGCGAGCAACGCGTCGAACAGTTCACGCGCGAGCGCGACGTCCCACTCGTCGCGCGGACCGAGCACCTGTTCAAGTTGCGCGCGCAACCGTCGCGTGTCCTTCGGCGTGACGCCGGCGGCCTTGCTGCCGAACGAGCGGTCGATCAGCTCGATCGCGTGGTCGACACGCGGATGCCGCGCCGGCGCGGCGCCGTCGCCCTGCGCGGGCGCATCGCCGCGCAACTGGAATTCGAGCCGCCAGCGCTGCGCTGCATCGTCAATCGCGATGCAGTGCATTTCGAGCGTGCCGACCTCGGTCAGCGACGCGGTGAGTTTCACCGGCGTTTCGCGTGCGTCGCCGCCGGCCTGCCGGTCGACGACCGTCGCGATCGGCGGCAGCCGCACGAAATCGCCGCCGCGCAGCTCGACGAGATCGCCGGGCCGGTACGCGGTCTCGGCCACCGTCGACACGAGGTGGAAACGCACCGGCTGCCCGAGCTGCAGCGCGAACGTGCGCTCCTCGAGCCGGATCTCGCGGCCTTCCTCGGCACCGCGCGGCAGCAGGCAGACGCCGCGCGGCGCGGCGTCGCCGTCACCCTCACCGTCGTCGAGCACGAGGAAATAGCTGCGCGCGGAGCCGCCGCCGATGCGCGGCGCATGCCCGGCCCGCGCCAGGCCATACGCCACCGCGCCGCGCGCGACGGCCACGTCCGGGTGTGCGTTGTGCAGCACGTCGAGCGGTGCGCCGCGCCATGCGCCGAGCGTCTGCGCGAGGCGGCCGGCGAGTGCGCCCGCGCGGAACACGCCGCCGTTGAGCAGCAGCGTGTCGGGCAGCGGGCCTTCCGCATGGCGGTTCAGGAACGCGGCGACGTGGCGCGTGACGCCCGGATCGCTCGCATACGGCAAGCCGAATTCGACGATCGCGGCCCGCGCACGGCGCGGCAGCTCGCCCGCCTCGACCTGCGGAAAGAAACCGTCGACGACGACCTGCTCGACTTCCTGCCGCGTCAGCTCCGCCGAGCGCGCGCCGCCGACCAGCTTGTTGCCCGCGCCGAGCAGCGTCACGGTGACGGACGCCGGCGCGTCGTCGCCGAGCAGCCGCTCCTTCGCGGCGCGACAGCGTTCGACGAGTTGCGACAGGCTCGCGGCGGACAGCCGCGTGCCGGGCTCGGTCAGCCGCGGCTCGACCAGGCGCGCGAGCGCGAGGTCCATGTTGTCGCCGCCGAGCATCAGATGATTGCCGACGCCGACGCGCGTGAAGGTCGGTTCGCCCTCGTCGCCGGGCGCGACATCGACGAGCGTGAGATCGGTCGTGCCGCCGCCGACGTCGCAGATCAGCACGCGGCGCTGGGCGGCGAACGTGTCGCGCAACGTCGCGCGCTGGCCGTACAACCAGTCGTAGAACGCGGCCTGCGGTTCTTCGAGCAAGCGCAGCGCCGGCAGTTTCGCGCGCTTGGCAGCCTCGACCGTCAACGCGCGTGCGCCGTCGTCGAACGAGGCCGGCACCGTCAGGATGACGTCCTGCTTCGCGAGCGGCGCATCGGGAAAGCGGGCATCCCACGCGGCACGCACGTGCGCGAGATAGCTCGCGCTCGCGTCGACCGGCGACACCTTGTCGACGCCGTCGGCCGCGCCCCACGGCAGGATCGCCGCGAGCCGGTCGACCGATGCGTGCGACAGCCAGCTCTTCGCGCTGGTGACGAGCCGGCCCGGCACCTGTGCGCCGAGCGTGCGCGCATAACGGCCGATCACGGCCGGCGGCACGTCGGCCGCGGCCGCGCCGGCCTTCGGAGCAGCCGCCCAGGGCAGACGCAGCGCGTCCGGCGGCAGCTCGCCCGCCGCCGGGTGATAGCGCACCGACGGCAGCAGCGGCTGCGCGGCCACCGCGCCGGGGCCGACCAGCTGATCGACGTCGAACACGCGGATCGCGTCGGAGCCGGCCTCGACGTATGCGACGACCGTGTTGCTCGTGCCGAGGTCGATGCCGACGGTATAGCGCTTCATCGCGCTCAGGCGGCGCCGCGCACGTCGAACTCGACCTTCCAGCGCTCGTCCGTCCCGCTCGGGATCGCCTCGAGCTCGAGCGTGCCGGCTTCGGTCACGCGCGCATGCAGCTTCACCGGCACGATCTCGCCGACCGTGCGCCCTTCGGCGGGCAGCGTGGCCTGGATTTCCTCGAGCTCCTGCAGCTCTTCCGGCGACCAGTAGTCGAGCAGCGTGCCGACCTCGTCCTGACGGCGCACCGACGACCCGAAGAAGCGGAACTGCACCGGTTCGCCGACGACGAGCCCGAACTCCTGCGGCGGCAGCGCCGCATCCGAGCCTTCCTCCATCCCGAACGGCGCGACGCACAGCGCCTGCACCGGCGGTTCGAGCCCCGGCACCGCGGGCATCGCCGATTCGATCGCGACGTAATACGCACGCGCCGTGCCGCCGCGAATGCGCACGCCACGGCCGCGCTTCACGAAGCCGTAATACGCGGCGCCGCGCGCGACCGCGAGATCGAGGTCCGCGCCTTCGAGCAGGCGCGCGGCCGGCGCACCCTCGGCGGCGAGCCAGCCGTTGAGCGTATCGAGCACGCGCTGCGTGAGCAGCGCCGACTTGAACACGCCGCCGTTGAACAGCACGGCGGTCGGATGCAGGAACGTCGCGCCTTGCGGCAGCGTGCGCTGCACGCCTTCGAGCGCGTCGAGCGCCGCGACCTGGCGGCCGAGGAACGCCGCGAGATGGCGCGTGATGCCCGCGTCCTGCGCATACGGCAGGCCAAGCTGCGTGAGGCCGACGCGCGCGCGGCTCACAGGACGCGCGGCCGCGTCGACCTGCGGGAAGAAGCCTTCGAGGATCGTCTGCGTGAGTTCCGTGCGCGTCAGTTCCGTGCGGATCGACCCGCCGATCAGCTTCGAGCCGCGGCTCGGCACGACGAGCGGCACCGCGTCGGTCGTCGGGTCGGACAGCAGCGTTTCCTTCGCGGCGCGGCACGCGTAGGTCAGCGCGCGCAGTTGCCACGGATCGGCCTGCGTGCCCTGCTGCGCGAGCTTGCGCGCGACCACGTGCGCGAGCGCGAGGTCCATGTTGTCGCCGCCGAGCAGAATGTGCTCGCCGACCGCCACGCGATGCAGCTCCAGGTTGCCGTCGCGCTCGACCACCGCGATCAGCGACAGGTCGGTCGTGCCGCCGCCGACATCGACGCACAGGATCAGGTCGCCGACCTGCACCTGCTTGCGCCAGCCGCCTTCGCTCTTCTGGATCCAGCTGTAGAGCGCCGCTTGCGGCTCCTCGAGCAGCGTCATCCGCGAGTAGCCGGCGGCACGCGCGGCTTCCGCCGTCAGTTCGCGCGCGGCCGGGTCGAACGACGCGGGGATCGTGACCGTCACGTCCTGGTCGGCGAACGGTGCGTCGGGATGCGCGTGGTCCCACGCTTCGCGCAGGTGCGTCAGGTAGCGGATCGAGCTTTCCAGCGGCGACACGCGCGCCACTTCGGGCGGCGCGTCGCTCGGCAGGATCGCCGCGCGGCGGTCGACGCCCGGATGGCACAGCCAGCTCTTCGCGCTCGACACGAGGCGAATCGGCGTGCCCGCGCCGCGGGTGCGCGCCATCTCGCCGACCGCGAAGTCGCGCGAGTCCGTCCACGGCAGCGTCAGGTCGCCCTGCGTCAGCTCGCTTTCATGCGGAAGATAGAGGAACGACGGCATCAGGTCGCGCGACTCCAGCGCACCGGGCGCGGTCAGCTGCGCGATCGGCAGCACCTGCTGCGTGATTTGTTCGCCGTCGCTCGCGGCGCTGTCGACGTACGACAGCGCGCAGTGGGTCGTACCGAGGTCGATACCGATCGAATAGCGCGGATCGCTCACAGTTCCACCTCCGCCGGTGCGACCACCGATGCGTCGTGGCTGCCCGTCAGCTTCGGCAGGCGCACGTCGGCCACGCGCCAGCCGCGATGGCTGACCGTGCCCGTGAACGGCGCCGCGCCGACCACGTTCCCCGTCACGCGCACGGCCGTCGCATCGAAGCCGGCCGGCAGCGTCACGCGGCTGCCCTCGGCTTCATCGCGCACCGGCACGATCGTGAAGTGTTCGCGCAGCGCGGCACGGCAGCCGTCGTGCACGAGGCGGGCGGCGGCGCCGATGTCGGCGTCCGCGTAGCCGGCGATGTCTTCCTCGACGAAGTCGATGAAGCGCGCATCGCGCTGCAGCAGGCCGAGCAGTTGCAGCGCGGCTTGCGGGCTCGCTTCGCGCAGCTCGGGCGCCGGCGCCTTCACGGGCGCGGGTGCCGGCGCCGCGGCGGGGGTCGGCGCGACCGGCGCCGGGGCGACCGGTGCCGGCGCGCCGTCGCGCAGGCGCAGCACGCCGGCCGCGAACTCGCGGTTGCCGAGCACGGAGAAGAACGTGCCGACGGCCAGCGACAGCCGGCCGAAGAAGGACAGGTTGGTTTCGGGCATGGGATCTGGACTCCTGTGGGCTCGCGACGCGGCGAGCAGCTTGCCTGGGCGCCCGGCGACGGCGTGCGATTGCGCACTGCCGCCGCCCGGCGCGTGATTCGGACGCGCCCTCTCGGGTGCGGAAAACCCGTATTTTGCCCTGTGGCGGGCAAATCGGGCAGAAGTCGGGGGACAGAACACGGCGGTGCGGCGGTTTCGCGCCGCGCCGGATTACGTCGGACTACCGGCTATCTACGGCCGGCCGCGATGTTGCAGCGCGTCAGCGCGGCTTGCGACGGCGCGCCGCCTTCGCTTCGAAATCGCGTGACAGCATGCCGAGCGTGACCTCGCCGAAGCGCGCGAGCAGTACCGCCTCGGCCTCTTTCAGCGTGGCCGACAGATGCGCATTGACCGCCTGTTCGACCAGGCATTCGGGCGCATCCTCGGACACCAGATCCGAAAACACCGGCGGCTCGCCCACCGCGCGATAGACGTCGAGCAGCGTGATGTCGTCGAGCGCGACGGCCAGCGCCCAGCCTCCGCCGTGGCCTTTTTCCGACTGCACGTAGCCGCTGTCGCGCAAGCCGCCGAGCAGGCGCCGCACGACGACCGGATTCGTGCACAGCATCGCCGCGATCGCCTCCGACGTCAGCGGGCCGTCGGCCTGGTCCATATGGATCAGCGCATGCAGCATGCGCGACAAACGGCTATCGGTTCTCATCGCCGGAGGGCTCCCACTCTCGAAACTCCTTAAGTTGCATGAATGATACCATCGACCTATCATGCAACTTCTCGCGTTTCATGAGTTGACGCGCCATCGAAGCGCGTTCTTCGTTGGCACGGATTCCGGAAAGGGGTGAACACATGCAGAACCATCATGAAGTGATCGTGATCGGCGGCAGCTTTGCCGGGCTGTCGGCCGCGATGCAACTGGCGCGCGCGCGACGCCGCGTGCTCGTGATCGATGCCGGGCAGCCGCGTAATCGTTTCGCGGAGCATGCGCACGGCTTTTTCGGGCAGGACGGCAAGCCGCCGGCGCGGATCGTCGCCGACGCCGCCGCGCAACTCGCCGCCTATCCGACCGTGCAGCGGATCGCTGGCGAAACGCGCACCGCCGAGCGCGACGCGAGCGGCCGCTTTCACGTGACGCTCGCGGACGGCAGCCGCGCCAGCGCCGACCGGCTGATCCTCGCGACCGGCATCCGCGACGTATTGCCCGCGCTGCCGGGGCTCGCGGAACGCTGGGGCGTCAGCGTGCTGCATTGTCCGTATTGCCATGGGTACGAGGTGTCGGATCGGCAACTCGGCGTGCTGGCCACGCATCCGCTTTCGGTGCATCAGGCGATCCTGATTCCGGACTGGGGGCCGACGACGTGGTTCACGCAACGCATAGTCGAACCGAACGAAGAGGAAGCCGCGTTGCTGGACGCGCGTGGCGTGCGCATCGAGCGGTCGCCGGTCGTCGAGATCCTCGGCGACGCACCGCGTATCGACGCGTTACGGCTCGCCGACGGGCAGGTCGTGCCGATCGATGCGCTGTTCATCGGCGCGCGTACGGAGATGGCGAGCGATCTCGCGCAACAGCTCGGCTGTGCATTCGACGAAGGGCCGCTCGGCGTGGCGATCCGCGTCGATACGTGGAAGCAGACGAGCATTCCCGGCGTGTTCGCGGCGGGCGATGCGTCGAGCCTGATGACGAATGCGACGTTCGCGTCGGCATCGGGCGTCGCCGCCGGCGTGGGCGCGCATCGTTCGTTGATTTTCGGGCTTGACGCATGATGCGCACGAAGCCGCATGTCGGTTGATGCCGGGTAGCGCTATCGTCTTCGCGCGATGTGTTGTTTAATGCTCCGCAACGCCAGCATTAAGAGATATGCAATGCTCGATCTCGAAGACCTTCGACTCGTCCGCGCGATCGGCGCGTCGCGCTCATTGGCATCCGCCGCTCGATTGCTCGACCTCACCCCGCCCGCCGTCACGATCCGCCTGCAGCGGATGGAGGCGCGGCTCGACGTACGCCTTGCCGTGCGACAGCCGAAAGGCATCGCATTGACCGACGAAGGCCAGCGGCTGTATCAGGAAGCCGTCGAGATTCTCGAGCGCGTCGAGGCACTGCCGGTCAACATCTCGGGCGATCACGGCGACGTGCAGGGCACGCTGCGCGTCGTCGCGCCGTTCGGCTTCGGACGCAAGTACGTCGCGCGGATCGTGCGCGACGTGCAGCGCGCGCATCCGAAGCTCGAGATCTCGCTGCATCTGTCGGAGAGCCCGCTGGGCAGCGCGTCGGGCGCCGACGTGGTCGTGCATGTCGGCACCCTGAAGTCGTCGTCGTGGATCGGCTATCCGCTCGCACCCAACGAGCGCTTCCTGTGCGCGAGCCCCGGTTACGCGCGTCGCATCGGCGAACTGAACCATCCGTCCGACCTCGCCCGCTACGACTGCCTGTGCCTGCGCGAGAACGACGAGGACGTCCCGCGCTGGCACTTCTCGCAGCCCGGCGACAACAAGGGTGAAGCCAGGCGAACCGCGGTGATCCGCGTCACGGGCGCGCTTTCGTCGAACGACGGCACCGTCATCACCGACTGGGCACTGGCCGGGCTCGGCATCGTCGAGCGCTCGGAATGGGACGTCGCGCCGCTGCTCGCGAACGGCAAGCTGGTGCGGCTGCTGCCCGACTGGCATCTGCCGCCCGCGCCGGTGACCGCGCTGCTGCCGTCGCGCACCGGCCGCTCCGCGCGGCAACGGGTTTTTCTCGACGCCGCGAAGCAATTTCTCGATCCGCCGCCATGGCGCGGCAAGGCCTGAGCGGCTTTCCACGATTAAATGCGGCTTAATGATCGATTTGGCGTGCGTTAAACATGCGGCTTGCCAACCGCCCTACAGTATTCGCTGTCGGCAACCCCACCGAGGCAACGCACCATGGGCATCCCACCCCTGAACACCCCCGCCGCATTGATCGACGTCGATCGCATGCGCAACAACATCGCGCGCATGCAGGCGCATCTCGACGCGCTGGGCGTCAAGTTCCGGCCGCACGTGAAGACCACCAAATGCCAGCAGGTCGTCGACGCGCAGATCGCGGCCGGCGCGCAGGGCATCACGGTGTCGACGCTGAAGGAAGCCGAACAGTTCTTCGCGGCCGGCGTGCGCGACATCGTCTATGCAGTCGGGATGATTCCGGCCAAGCTGGGTCAGGCACTGGCGCTGCGCCGCCAGGGCTGCGACCTGAAGATCGTCGCCGACAGCCTGCAAACCGCGAACTCGATCGCCGAATTCGGGCGCGAGCACGGCGAGCGCTTCGACGTGTGGATCGAAGTCGACGTCGACGGCCACCGTTCGGGGATTCGGCCCGACGACGGTCTGCTGATCGACGTCGGCCGCGCGCTGGTCGACGGCGGCATGGCGCTCGGCGGCGTGCTTGCTCACGCCGGTTCCAGTTATGAATACGACACACACGACGCGCTGGTCGCGATCGCCGAACAGGAGCGCGGCCGCACCGTGCACGCCGCCGAGCGCCTCAGGGCGGCCGGCCTGCCCTGCCCGGTGGTGAGCATCGGTTCGACGCCGACCGCGCTGTCCGCGACGAACCTCGACGGAGTGACGGAAGTCCGTGCAGGCGTCTACGTGCTGTTCGACCTCGTGATGCACAACATCGGCGTGTGCGCGCTGGCCGACATCGCGCTGTCGGTGCTGACCACCGTCATCGGACACCAGGAAGAAAAAGGCTGGGCCATCGTCGACGCGGGCTGGATGGCGATGAGCCGCGATCGCGGCACCCAGCGGCAGGCGCGGGATTTCGGCTACGGACAGGTGTGTACCGAAGACGGCGACGTGCTCGGCGAGTACGTGATGAGTTCGGCCAATCAGGAGCACGGCATCGTGTCGCGCATCGATACGCCCGACACGCGCGTCGCGCAGCGGTTTCCTATCGGCACGCGTTTGCGGATCCTGCCCAATCACGCATGCGCGACCGGTGCGCAACATCCGGAATACCACGCGCTGAGCAGCGACGGCACGGTCGAGACGTGGCCGCGCTTCTACGGGTGGTGAGGGCCGAGAGCACGGTAGCCGGTGCGGCGATCCAATGCCCGACTCCTCCCTCGGACCGAATTGACAGTTTATCTATATCTGTACAAACTATAAACATTGCGATTCGCATCGCCCCACAGGCTCGCCCACCATGCCGACAGACGCTCGACTCCTTCTTCTCGACCGCGACGTGGTCGAACCGGCCCTTCAAGCCGAACAAGTGACGGCGGCCGTGCGCGAGGCCTTCGTGCTGCATAGTCGGCGCGCCGGACGCGTGTTCCCGGTCGTCCGCGAGAAGCTGCATACCGGCGGGGTATTCGGAATCAAGTCGGGCGACGTCGCGAGCCAGGATCTGCTCGGTTTCAAGGCGGCCGGGTTCTGGCCCGGCAATCGCGGCCGCGGCGGCGAACCGCATCAGGCGACGATCGCGCTGTTCGATCCGGCCACCGGCCGCCCGCTCTGCATCATGGACGGCAACGCGATCACCACGGCCCGGACCGGGGCGGCAGGCGGCCTCGGGCTGCAGGCGCTCGCCCGCCGCGACAGCACGCGCATCTGCGTGTTCGGCACCGGCGTGCAGGCGCGCGTCCAGCTCGACTATGCGATCAGGCTGCTGCCGCAACGGTGCTCGGTGCAGTACGTGAACGTCAGCGGCAAAGTCGATCCGGCGTTCGAATCGGCATTTCGCGAACGCTGCGACATCCGCGTCGCGCGAGACCGCAACGAGGCGGTGGCCGACAGCGACGTGGTCATCACGGCGACACCGGGCGGCGGCCCGCTGTTCGATGCGGATGCGGTGCAGCCCGGCACGCACCTGACTTGCGTGGGCGCGGATACCGCCGGCAAGCGCGAACTTCCCGACCGCGTATTGGAGCGTGCGCGGATTTTCGTGGACGATCACGAGCAGGCGCGCAGCATCGGCGAGTGTCAGTGGGCGCCGGATTTGCCGCGCACTGAAATCGGCGACGTGCTTTCCGGGGCTGTGTCGGTCGATCGCGCAGCGAGCGAGATCACCGTGTTCGACATGACGGGGCTCGCACTACAGGACCTGACCGTCGCGCGTTTCCTGTATCGGCACGCTGTCGAGCGCGGCGCGGGGCGCGCCATCCCGTGGCCGTGGTGAGCGGCGACTGCGTGGTATCTTCCGTCGCCATGCACCTGAACAACGTTTCCGCCATCTCGTTCGATCTCGACGACACGCTGTGGCCGTTCGGACCCTCCGTCGAACGGGCCGAGGCGTCGCTGCATGCGTGGCTGCTCGCGCACGCGCCCGAAACCGCGCACGTGCTGCCCACGTCGCAGGCACTGAACCAGTTGCGCGACGAATACGAACGCTTGCGGCCGGATCTCGTCGGCGACTATCGTGCGTTGCGCATCGGCTCGATCCGGCTTGCGCTGGAACGCGCGAACGAAGACGTCACGCTGACCGAGCGCGCATACGACGTGTTCTATTCCGCGCGGAACCAGGTCGAGTTCTTCGACGATGCATTGCCGGCGCTCGCGTGGCTGAGCGCGCGCTTTCCGCTGATCGCGGTGACGAACGGCAATGCGGACCTTCGGCTGACGGGCGGCGGCGAGTTCTTCCGCGACACGCTCAGCGCGCGTGCGTTCGGCTTCGCGAAACCCGAGCCGGAGATCTTTCATGCGGCCGCCGCGACGGTCGGCGTGCCCGCGGGGGAACTGCTTCATGTCGGGGATGATTACCACCTCGATGTCGTCGGCGCGTTGAATGCGGGGCTTCAGGCGGCTTGGGTGGTGCGCGACACGCATCCGGACGGGGAACACGTTCGGCAACGAGCGCCTTCCGCACATCTCACGCTGCATGACTTGTCGATGCTTTGTCGAGCGCTCGGCGGGTCCGGCGAGGTGTCGTAGACATTCTTAAGACGATCGGTCGGATCGAATCCTTCGATATGAATCGCCTGCTGTTCGGCAGCGTAGCACCCATACCGTGCAACACGTCTACCAAACTCGCATATCGGGGCGACAGAAACCCGAAACAATATCCATCAGCTCGAGAATTTTATTCTCGCATTCCTCTGCCGCCCCATTCCTCATTGCGTCTAGAAGTGCATAAACGGAATCAGAGCCAAATCCTTGATCACGATACTTCACAATAATGGCTCGCATTAAACCAAGCTCACCGTTTTTTTCCAAGGCGTCGCGCAATGCATTGTCCAACACTCGGTCTAGTTCGACAGTCATCGCTTCACCCATTTTTCGCGAGTTGACCCAAGTGGGGCTCGGTAATCATGAAGACATGCTTTCATTTGGTTGGATCGTCTCATGCTGGGCACTGTCCTGAATGTACCTCAGGCTCACAGGGAGGTTGTCGACATTGACAATCTCCACACCATATGAGTGCTCCCAAACCTCATCACACTGGAACATATACCAGCGCTGCAACTCAATTATTAAACCGCTCATTTTAGCAACCCATTTTCGTCTCGCCGAATCGCCTGCCGTTCGGGTCGTAGAAAACGAACCACGATAAGAATGTCAATTATATTTCGACCCCACTTGAAAACTGAAAACTGATACCCTCCTTCATTATTTGCAAGTCTTCTATTTCATACCTTAGGTCTTGAGGATGCGGACCGACCACATAGAATCCAAGTTTGTAAATCTCAACTTCCAGCCGGTCTATTTCCACCAAAATCTGATCATTCGCCGCCTGCTCGAATTCTGTAAACAATGATTCATAGGTAGCAAAACGTGGAGTAGGCGAGAATTCGCCACGCATGCCCTTTCCAAGTGCGGAGGTCACAATGATTTCACCTACAACGTGCCCACCATAATCCTTAAGAGTTAGTTTCATCTATTTTTCACGATTTGATCCAAGCGCGGTTTGCGAATACTTCTTTCACGCCCAGCGCCGTCGGTTTCAGCAAATACTCGGGCGGATCATATGTGTAAATCCGTGCCGCCCCCCGTGCAGTCGTCGATGCGCGTCAACTGGCCTGCCGCGTCGTGCAGATCACCATTGGCCCGGATCGCCGCTAACCTCGCTAACTACAAGGAGGGCCGCTAACGCGGCCCTTGTAGTTAGTTACTGCTTGATGCGAAACGCCTCCTGCAGCGTTACTTCATCGTCCCAATCCCCATCTTCGAAGCATCTAACAACCATGCTGCTCAATGCTCCTTGCACTAAATTGTACAAATTAGACGATCTAAAATTAACTTCAAGCCATAGTGCTCGATCACTCTCTTTTGTCAACCTAGCATCATACTCAGCCAACGTCTGTAGGCCCCGGTCCTTCAGGCAAACTTCCTGAGCTTGCGCTTTGACACAGGCGTCACTCGACTTCAGTGAATCGATGACAAGCTGCGCTGAAACAGCGTCGTCAAACACCAATCTATATTCGTAGCTCATGATCCGTGCGGCCTCCCTCGAACAGCTGGCAGATCAGCAGGGTTACGGATACCAATGTGCGTTTCATTTGGATCTAGTGATACAAGTCCACGATCATTAAGTTGATTCCCAGCGGGATCTTCCTTGTGAACATGCGCGTTATTTCCCGACCTATAAGGACAAAGGCACTTGTTTCCGTATTTATGAACCCGAACCTCCGATCCATCCGCATGCTTCCAAGTCTCGTTCAAGCCATTGTCCTTCGTTTTGGCAAAGCCCGCATCATTCAGCACCGATCCTACACGTGGCGCACTTCGTCCTTTCACCCGAGGTAGATCGGATGCCGCAGAAAGCCCCAACGGATCAATCCACCCAACCGGGTTAGGCGCGTATTGCCATGCGTTGATTCCACCCGCCAGCCCGATCGGATCCTTGCTAACAAACCGCCCACTCCCCGGATCGTAGTACCGATACCGGTTGTAATGCAGCCCCGTCTCTGCATCGTGATACTGCCCCTGAAACCGGATCGCGTTCGCCACTTCATTCGGCTCCGGCGTCTCCCGCCACACCGTCTTCTCACCGCCCCACGCCCGATACCGACCCAGCCACACCACCCTCCCCGTGTCATCCAGCAGTTCCTGCGGCGTCCCCAGATGATCGTTCTGGTAGAACAGCGTCGCATGCCGCGTCTTCGCTGGCACCTGCACGAACCGACCGTCCGTGCCCGTTTCAACGAACGCCGCCTCCACCAGTGTCTCGTCCAGCCGTGCCAGCGGCACGAACGTGCCCGGCTCGTGCAGGTACAGCGACGCGCCCTGCCACTGCCGCCGCTCGCCGAGCGTATGGACCCGCTGCGCCACCGGCACCGAGTACGCATCATCCGGATCCTCACGTACCACCTGCGGCGCGCGATGTGCGAGCGGATCGCGCTCGCCCAACTGCGGCGGCGGGACGTGGAATCGCTCCTCCATCAACAGCACGTCGCCGTCCCACGTGAACACCGTTCGATCGACGCTACCGCTCTTGCTCGCCACTTCCTTCAACCGGCGACGGCCGAACGCGTCATAGGTGAAGCTCACGCGTAACTCCGGGCGCACCGTACCCGGTATCGACGTCACGCCGCTTTGCGTCCGCTCGATCCGGTCAACCTCATCCGCCACCGGCGGCTTCGGGTAACGATCGGCCCGTTTGAGCCGGTTCGCCGCATCGTACTCGTACAGCCACGTCACCCCACCCGGTTCAGTCTTGCGCACCAGGTTGCCCTGCGCATCGTGATCGTAGCGTGTGCGGTTCAGTTCCTTCAGCACATTGCCGACGCACTTCGGCAGCGCGTCGTACCAACTGGTCAGCGCATTGAACTCCTCAGCGATCCCCAAGCGCTTCGCGAGTTGCTCGTCCGGCAATCGTTCGCCCGGATGGGCGTCCCACCACGCGCGATCCTGCGCCATCTGCCGCTGCATCCGCGCCGTGACAGACTCGATCGTTTCCTCGCTCGGGCGCGGCGGGATATTCTCCGGATCCACCGGATTGCCCGCCGGATCGAACGCAAACACCTCCTTCAAATCCAGCGTCGTCGCCTTCAGCAAACGCCCGGTCGGATCGTATGTGTAATCCGTGACGCCGCGCGTGCGGTCGTCGATGCGCGTCAACTGGCCCGCCGCGTCGTAGCGCAACTCGCGCCCGACGATCCAGTCTTTCGGTAACGTCCTTTGTACGTCGTGACGCACGATCATCCGTTTCAGCCGGCCCAGCGGATCGTATTCGCGCCGCTGCTCGAAATGCCGATATTGACGGTGGGTCTCGCGATGCAACGCGTCACGCTCGAAATCCACCAGGGGCTGGCCGTCCAGCAGTACGCCATGCAGATGACCCGAGCCGTAGCGCAGCCAGTCGATCGTCCGCGTATTCGGCAGTTGCGTGCGGATCCGGTTGCCGAGCACGTCATATTCATGCCGGGTCACGGTCGTATAGGCACTGTCGGTATCCGGGTAGATCGTCTGTTCTTCCGCGATCAGGTTGTCGGCGTCGTCATAGTGCAGGGTCACGCGACTGCCGTAACCCTGCGCGGTTGTCAGCCGACCACGAGCGTCGTAATAGAAACGCTCGATCACCTGAGCGCGACCGCTGGCGCCCTTCAGCTCCCGCCGCGTCAGGCGGCCGAGCGGATCGCGCGCGTAGCTCGTGTCGATATCACCGGTCTGCGAGCCGATCAGTTGCCCCGTGTCGTCCCACCGGTAGCGGGTCGTGCCGCCATCGAAGTCCGTCTGCTCGGCGAGGCGCCCCAACTGGTCGTAGCTGAACCGCATCTGGTCGCGGTTCTCGTTGGTCAGCGTGTCCAGCCGCCATTGTCGGTCGTATCCGTACGCCAGTTCCCGGCCTGCGGCGTCCTTGCGCCAGATCGGCTGCCTGCGCGCGTTGAACATGTATTCGGTGATCTGGCGCGCGCCGTCGCGGTACGTGCGCAGGTTGCCTTCGCCGTCCCACGTGAAGCGCTCTTCGGTGCCATCCGGATGCGTGACGCCAGTGACCTGTCCGCGCGCATCGCAGCTGTACAGCGTAATGTGCCCCGCTGCATCGGTGATCCGCGACAGATGACCGCGCTCGTCGTATCCGTAGTACGTCGTGTGGCCGGAGCAGTCGGTCGCCTCCGCCAGCCGTCCTCCGTGGTCGTAACGAAAGCGCTTCACGCCGCCCTTCGGGTCGGTCAACGACAGCAGCTCACTTTGGACGCCCCATGCGTAGCGGGTCGTACGACCTGACGCATCCGTCACCGAGACCGGGCGGCCGAGCGGATCGTATTCGGTTTGGGTGACGCGGCCGTCCGCGGTCGTTACCGTGACGGGCAGACCAGCAGCATCGTATTCAGTGCGCGTCGTATTGCCGAGCGCATCGGTTTCGGCAGTGAGGCGCCCCTGCGCGTCGTAAGCGAAAGTTTGCGTGTGACCCAGCGCGTTCTTGGTGCCGATGAGACGGTTCAGTTCGTCCCATTCATAGGACTCGGTCGAACCATCCGGGTGTTCGACCAGCACGATCCGGTTGTGGAAGTCGTAGCGGTGGGTGGTGGCATGACCGTCCGCATCGGTGACCTTGGTGTACCAGTGTTCACGGTGGTACTCGAAGCGCGTGTCGTCCTGGACGTGCTGCCCTTCGCTGCCGTACCAGGTGCGCACACAGCGCGCATCGGCCGGCGCCGGCACGCCTTCGCGTCGCCCCGGCCAGTCCCACGTCAGATTCGCGGGATTGCCGTTGAAGTCCGTATAGCGCGTGAGCAGGTGCTGCTCGTACGCATACGTGCGCCGGAAGCCGAGCATGTCGACGTGGCCGATCAGGTCGCCTTCGGCGCTGTACGTGTAGTGCGCGAGTGCTTCGTTCGCGAGGCCAGGGACGCCCGCGCGGTAGATCGCCGACACGCGGCCGTCGACGTAGTCGATGCGAATCGCGTTGGCCACGCCATCGCTGATCGTCGTGAGTTCACCGGCTGCGTTGTAGGTGAAGCTCAGGCCGAGGCCGTCGCGGTTCGTGCGGGAGATGAGGCGGTAGCGAGCCGATGCAATGAAGCCATGCAGTTCGTAATCCTCTCGACTGCCGTCGGGATAGCTCAGTCGAATGCGGCGCCCATCCAGCCGCGTCACCGTGAACTGTTCGGCCGGCACCTCCACCGATTCCCCCATACCGACTGGCGGCAACGGCACCGCCCGGCTATCGGGATCGAAGAACGTCAACCTTCCATCCCGTTCCTCCAGCGACAGGTGATACGCGCTACTCCAGCGCGCGCCCAGCGGGCTCCCGTCGTAGGCCGCGAGGCTCGACCGGTAGCGTCGCGTCCACATGATCGGCACGACGCCGTCCAGCACGAAGTCGGTCTGCTCGAGGTTCTCGTCGCCCATCGCGTAATTGACGGGCTTCGGAGTCGTCGTTTTCGGGCACCCGCATCCGTTCTTCGCCGGCAGCGGGCTCGGCGCCGCGCCTTTCTGCGTCGAATCACGGTGCTCGCCTGGCTTCCTGTGCGGCTCGCGCATCGTGCCCGGCGCGGCCTGCGCCACATGCGACGGGATCCTGCGTGCCTTGCGGGCCTTGATCTCCGCGGTGATCTGCCCGGCCATGAACAGCAGACTGCCGGCTTCCTCCACGCTGCCGAACGCCCGGTCGAGCATCGGCCCCGTGTCGCGATCGAACGCGTCCAGCCACGCGACGATCGCGTCGCGCTGCCCCGACACCTTGAGCAACTGATCAATGCCGACGAGCGCGATCTCCTCCGTCGACGGCACCCACGACAGGAAGCCCGTGTTCTTCTTGATCCGTCCCATCTGCTCGGCCACGGAAACGGGATCGAGCACGAAGCGGCGCACCGTGCGCGAGGCTTCGCGCACGCCTGCGACGATGTCGGTCTTCCACTTCGCGAGGGACACGTCGAGTTCGGCCATGAACGCAAGCACGTCGCCACCGGCCGTCGCCCAGAACAGGTCGACCAGCACCGCCGCGCCCGCGCCCTTCGCGAACGCGAGCAACACCTCCTTGACGATCGCGCGCGCCGGCCGCGTCGCGTTGCCCGCCGCCGGCACGACGCCGATCGCATCGATCGCGAGGATCCCCCAATTGAGCACCTTCGAGATGCCGCCCGGCTCGCTGCAGATCCGGTAGATATCGACGCCGACGTCGTACAGCGACATCGCATTGCCGACGAACGGCACCATGTACAGACACTGCACGAAGATTTCGAGGCCGTGATTGCCGACCGATTCGGCGTCGGCCGAGATCAGCGTTGGAGACGTCCCGGGCGCGGGAACCGGACCGACGATGACGCGCCGTGCTTCGGCATTCTGAAGAAGTGCCTTAGGAATCTGGCGCTGTGGGGTAGAAGGTGCGGCGGTTCCGGTCATGGTTGTTATCTGTCTAGAACGGGAAAAAACGCGGAGCGTGAATCAACGCGACACGGTGGTTTTGACGAGCGCAGGCGTGACATCCGATACCGAGGCTGTCGCACGATTGGCAGCGGCATTCGCAACCGGCTGCCCGACCGGTTCGAGTGCGGCTCGAGCAAGCGCGGCGCCGTCGCCTTTCGCGACGCCGGATGTTGCCGCCCCGATGGAGGCAGCCGCATCCAGTCCTTGCTTGACTGCGTCACTTTCCGGCACCGTCGCCGCCATCACGGCCCCGACGAGACTAGGCACCGCCTGGCCGGCATCGCGCCCGGCCGCCGCAAATAGCGCCGTTCCTTTCGGGTCGACCCACTTGCGCGCCTTGTCCTGAATATCGTGGTCTTCTTCGAGATACTCCACCGCGCCGCCGCCACGCGGCACATTCGCGACCGTGCCCCTGCCGTTGGCATCGAGCCGGCCCTCGCGCCAGGAACCATCCGGAAACGTCACGCGATACGGTGCGTTCCTGACCGGCTCGCCATTCGGGTACGCATGCCAGAGTTGCATGCCGGTTTGTTCCTGCTCAGGCATCAGCGGCAACGCCTGCCTCAGGGTCGCGGATGGCCCGACGCTCAATGGCCCTTTCACCCGAATCTCGCCCGCACTGCCGATCTCGACGATTCCGCCTTCGAGCTTGATATAGGCGCCACCGCACATCAGCGTCAGTGCCTTCTGCGCATTCAGCGTCACCGCATCCGACGTGCTCGCGATCGTCACGCCCTTCAGCGCCGTGAGTTCGAGCGCGTCTGCCTGCGCCTGCACGTCGACCTTGCCGGCGCCCGCGTATAGCTTCATCCCCTGCGCATTCGCATACATCGATACCGCATTGCCGGCCGCGACCGTGAAATTGCCGCCGATCGCCGCATCCGCATTGCCGCCCGTCGTCGTGAACAGATGTCCCCCTGCCGCCAGTTGCATGTGCTCGCCACTGGTGATCGCCACGCCGTGTGGCGCAGACGCGAGCAACACAGCCGCTTCGAGATCCTTGATCTGCGACTCGAGCAATGCCTGCTGTGCGTCGCATGCGGCCACCGTTGCTCGAGCCTTCTCGACCGCTTCGGTCAGGCTGCGCATGCGGGACTTGGCCGCATCGAGCTGCTGGCGGGCCGCCGTCATGTCGAAAGCCTGTCCGCCTGCGTTCGACTGGACATCGGCCGTCAGGAACAGCCCCTTGCCCGCACGCAGTACCCCGCGCTCGTCGGTCCTGACCTCGAACCCTTCACCGCGCGTCGCCTTCCGGCTGTCGACGAGATAACCGAGATTGACCTGAGTCTTGCCGCCGTAGTCCGTCGACAGCTTGATGCCTTCGCGTCCTTTCCGATCCTCGAAACGAAGCTTGTTGTTGGCCCGCGTGCGGATCACGTTGCGCGTATTGAATTCGTCCCGGCTCGTCACCAGGTCGGTCGCCTGACTGTGATGATGTGCGTGCGCGATATAAGGCCGATTCGGATCGCCACCCACGAATGCAACCGCCACCTCCGTATCGGCGAGCAGCGGGAAATGGAAGCCTGTCTGGTTGTCACCGGCGAATGGTTTGGCCAGCCTGAGTGGCACGGATTCACCACCTGCCGCCCAGTCGTCGAAGTCGAAATCGAATCGTACGGTGTAGAGGCCAGCGCTCGTCAGATGCGCATAGGGCGAAGTATCCGGCGCCGTAACGCGCGCCGACAGCGTGCCGGCGATTGCCGGCCAGCGCCGTTCGTCGAGCTTCAGGCGGAACGGCCGGCCACTGGGAATCGCGTCGAACGTGTTGATGTACGACGCATCCCGACCGCCTTCGTGACGCACGGCAATGATGACGATCCCGTGCGGCGCATCGGCCGGCTTCTCGTCGAGCTTCGCGACGAGCCCCGGGGCGAAATCCACCACCGAACTCGTGCCGGAATACACGACCTGCCACGCAACCGCGGCTTCGTGACGCAACTGCGCTTCGTGCCGGGCTTCGTTGCCGTCCAGATGATGCGTGCCGAAGACGTAATGCCGGCCCCATGTCGTCGGATCGTCGCGAACGATATTCACTTCGGCATTGAAGCGGTCGTAGGCCTTGTCCGGGTTGTAATCGGCAACCTTCACCGACTGCGGAATTGTTTCGCTCAGCGACTCGAGCGACAGCACGGCTTCGTGACCGGTTTCGAGTCCGCTTGCCTCGCGATACGGAATCACGACATCCGGACGATATGTGTAGGCATCGACGTCGTCGCCGAAATGCAGTTCGTCGCCATGCTGCCCGGCACGGAAAAAGCAGAACAAGGCCGTCTGTTCCATCAGCAACCTGATGTAGTCCCAGTCGGACATCCGGTACTGCATGCGGAACGCGAGACGCGGATAGGCGCGCCTCAGCTTGAACGAGAACTGATGGGAGCGGAATTCGTGCCGCCTCAGGATCGATTCGATGATCTCGGGCACGGACTGCTGCTGGTAGATGCGTGATGTTTCGACGAGACACAGGCGAGCGACGAATGGCTCGACAACGATGCGATACGACACGAAATCGTGGGTCTTGCGGATCTGGCCGAATGCGGTGATACAGCCGGCGAAGGTACGCCGCGCATCGGCGGCGCCGGCCGCTCCTGCCGGCTCGATCGTGAAGATCGCCGGGCGATTGAGATAGTCCGGACGCGCGAGCGGAGCCGGGCTGGTCAGCGTCAGGTCGATTCGATAGGGCTCGCCGAGCCGCTCGTCGAGCGCGAACGACATAATCGACAGATCCTGCGCCCGAGGCGCCCCCGGCACCTCCAGGAAATACGACTGACGGCCGGTTATCCATTGCGCGAGCGCACCGTTCGCACTTCGTTGTCGAGCCATGTTTTTCTCTCAGCCACGGATTTTTTTGTGGAAGCTGAGGGATAAACGATGGCCACGTTCTCGTCCAGCGAATGGCAACAGTTCGCAACAATGTTCGTGGTTGACCCGCAGTCAAGCCGGATCAACCACCCGCTCACGCCGCCTTGCGCGCCTCCGCAATCCGCTGCGGCGCCTTCGGCCGCGCATACAACCGTTCCAGATACGCGCGCAGTTGCGGGAACGGTTCGATCAGGTTGCATTCGTTCGCCCAGTCGATCAGATACGCCGTCACGCAATCGGCCACCGTCAGCGTATCGCCGACGATGAATTCACGCCCTTCGAGATGCTTGTCGAGGATCACGGCCATCGCGTTGAAATCCTCGCGCGCCAGTTCGATATCGGCCGGCGAGCGCTTCTCGGGCGGATAGATGAACGTATGCCGCGTGATGCGCCACAGCGGCTGCTCGAGTTCCGTCACCGCGAACATGATCCACCGATAGGCCTCGGCACGCCGCGCAAGATCGACCGGCAGCAATTGCTTCTCCGGATACTTGTCCGCGAGATACAGCACGATCGCGGCCGACTCGGGAATCACGAGGTCGCCGTCCACCAGCACGGGCACCTTTCCGGCCGGATTGAGGTGCAGGAATTCGGGCCGCTTGTGCTCGCCCGCGAGCAGGTTGACCGACACGAATTCGAAATCCGCGTCCAGTTCCTTCAGCCCCCACAGCGCGCGTTGCGTGCGGGTGCCGGCAAATCCGTAAAGCTTCATTGCAGTGTCTCCATCCAGGTTGTCGGGAATTGGTCTCCATGCAGGCTGCGGCGCATGGTTCATGCGTTCATCGCTTACATACCGGGCACCGCGAGCACCGGCATCACCTCGATCGTGTCGCCGGGAAACAGCGTGAAATGCGGATGGCCTTCGAACAGCGCGGCAGCAGCATCGTGCGATGCGGCGCGCACGACGGTAAAGCCGCTCAGCGCATTGGCGGTGTCCGTGATGCCGCTCTTGCCGATCGACTTGGTCTTGCCGAGCGGCCCGCCCAGCTCGACGATCGCGTCGCGATGGCGGTCGACCCACGCATGCCACGCGGCGATCCCTTCCTTCTCCCGCGTGCGCCGCTCCTCCTCCGGTAGCGCCATCCACGCCTTCATGGCCGGGCTCTCCTTGCTGCCGAGGAAAACCGCGAGATACAACTGCTGTTGCGCACTCATGCTTCCTCCGTCCGATGGCGGGAACGGCGGGCTGCCGGTCCTCGCCCTTGACAAGATAGGTTGATATCAACACAATTGCAACATGGCACGCAATGAAAAGCTTCCTTTCGAAACGACGCTGATGGTGCGCGATTGCTGCCTGTGCCTGCACATGCAGCGCGCGGCGCGCAATCTCGCGCGCATTTTCGACGATGTGCTGCGTCCGCTGGATCTCACCAACGGCCAGTTTTCGCTATTGATGTCGCTGAACCGGCCGAAACCGGCCGCGATGAAATCGGTCGCGTCGCTGCTCGCGATGGATCGCACCACGCTGACCGCCGCGTTGAAACCGCTCGAGCGGCGCGGGCTGGTCACGATCGTGCAGGATCCGGACGACAAGCGCAGCCGCCTGCTCGAACTCACGCCGGCCGGCCATCGTCTGCTGACCGACGCGTTTCCGCTGTGGCAGCAGGCGCACGCCGAGATCGAACAGCCGTTCGCGGCCGGAGAAGTCGATGTGTTGCGCGATCAGTTGCGCCTGCTGTCGGAAGACCCGGCTACGCGCGGCTGAAGCCGCGCGCGGCAGGGCACCGCCGGCGCTTCATTTCCTGCCCTTCGCCGGCATCAGCAGTTGCGCGAACTCCTGCAGGAAGCGCACGGGGCCGTGCGCGTGCAGCGCGTGCCCGCTGCTGAGCGCGCCGTCGATGACGGTCGCGAGCCGCAGCGCGTAAGTCTGCGGTTCGTCGATCCCTATCGCGCTCGCCAGTTCCGTCAGCCGGCGCCGCAATTCCTGCTTGTGCGCGACGGCGACCTTGCGGGCCGGATGATTGGCGTCCGCATACTCCGCGGCGATGTTGATCTGCGGACAGCCGCGATAACCGGGCCGCTCGATGCGCTCGCCGATCCACTGCAGCTGCGCGTCCAGCTCCTCGCGCGGCGTGCGCCGGTACCGCGCGGCCACCGCGTCCCAGTGCGCCCAGAAATCCGCATCCTCGCGCAGCAGAAACGCCTCGATCAGTTCGTCCTTCGTCGCGAAGTGCCGATACAGGCTCGTCTTCGCGACGCCCGCCTGCGCGACGATCAAATCCACGCCGACCGCCCGCGTCCCTTCCCGATAGAACAGCGCGCTCGCCGTTTGCAGAATGCGCTCGCGCGTATCGGGCGCGCTCCCCTTCGTGTGTGTTTCCTGTTTCATACAAGCCCGGCCGCCGAGGGCCGCCTGTCCCGCAAAAGTGCATCCGATGATAGCACCGCGGAGTTGACGGCACTACAGGTCTGTACTATAAAACAAACCGGTCTGTATCTGAGTGAATCATGGACGGTCGAATGACGGTTGCAGTGTATGGCGCCACGGGTCACACCGGGCGGTTTGTCGTCGCCGAACTGGAACGGCGCGGCCTCGGCGTGATGCGCATCGGGCGCGATGCCGCGCGGCTCGCGCAAGGCGGCACCGACGTGGCGCCGTGGCGCGTCGCGTCGGTCGACGATCCGGCCGCGCTCGACGCCGCCTTGCGCGGCGCGCACGCGGTGATCAACTGCGCGGGCCCCTACCTCGATACCGCGCTGCCGCTCGCCGACGCGGCGTTGCGCGCCGGTATCCCGTATCTCGATCTGACGGCCGAGCAGCCGTCCATCCAGACGCTGACCGACCAGCGCGACGCCCGCGCACGCGCCGCCGGCGTGACGCTGGTGCCGGCCGCCGCGTTCTACGGCGGTCTGGCCGACCTGCTCGTGACGGCCGTGGTCGACCCGCAGCGGCCGATCGAGCGCGTCGACGTCGCGACCGGCCTCGACAGCTGGCATCCGACGCGCGGCACGCGCGTGACCGGCGAGCGCAATCACGCGATCCGGCTGATGCAGAAGGACGGCAAGGCGACCGCGGTGCCGTCGACGGCCCGCGAGCGCCGCTGGCCGTTTCCGTCGCCGCTCGGCGACGTCGACGTGACATTGCTGCCGTTCTCGGAAGTGATGACGCTCGCGCGTCATCTGCGCATCGATACGATCGAGTCCTGGCTGGCGACGCTCGCGCTGCGCGATCTCCGCGATGCCGGCACGCCGCCGCCGCAACCGGTCGACGCGCTCGGCCGCTCGGCGCAGCAATTCGTGATGGACGCCGTCGTCGTGCAGCACGGCATCACGCATCGCGCGAGCGCGTCGGGACGCGACATCTATGCGGTCAGCGCGCCGATCATCGTCGAGGCGACGGTCCGCCTGCTGAGCGGCCGTACACTGACGTCGGGCGGCGTACGCAGCCTGGGCGAACTATTCGACGCGCGCGATTTCCTCGCGGCGCTCGACACCATCGACGTATCGTTCGATACGATCACCGATCGGCATTTCAACCGGAGGGACGAGCATGAGTCGCAATAACAAGGAAAAAGCCGCGTATTTCCGTTCGCTTCATCGCGCGGGCGAGCCGCTCGCGCTGTTCAACGTGTGGGACGCGGGCAGCGCACGCACGGTGGCCGAGGCGGGTGGCGTCGCGCTGGCGACGGGCAGCTGGTCGGTCGCGGTCGCCAACGGGTTCGCCGACGGCGAGCAGATGCCGAAAGCGCTCGTGATGGAAGTGCTCGCGCGGATCGCGCAAGCGACCGACCTGCCCGTCACCGTCGATCTCGAAAGCGGGTACGGCGAGCGGCTGGAGGACGTGGCCGACACGATCGCGCGCAGCATCGAGGCCGGCGCGATCGGCTGCAATCTGGAAGACAGCTTTCCGGCGACGGGCGAACTGCGTACCGTCGACGACGCGGCCGCGCGTCTTGCGGCAGCCCGGCAGGCGGCCGATCGCGCGGACATCGGCTACTTCATCAACGCGCGCACCGACGTGTTCTTCAAGGCCGCTGCCGACACGCACGACGAACGGCTTCTGGACGACGTGCTGACCCGCGCACGCGCGTACGCGGCGGCGGGCGCCGACGGCCTGTTCGTGCCGGGCCTGCGCTCGCCGGCGCTGATTCGCGCGCTGACGGCCGCGTCGCCGCTGCCCGTGAACATCATGCGCGTGGCCGAAACGCCGACGCTCGCCGAACTCGCGGAATACGGCGTCGCGCGCATCAGTCACGGGCCTTACCCTTACCTGGAGGCGATGAAGGCGCTTGCGGCGGTGGTGAAGCAAGGCGGCTAGGCGCTGCCCGCGGCGGACATCGGACGTTCACATCCGATGCGATCGCCGCCCCACGCTTCAGGTGTCGCGCCGCCATTGCGGCGGCGCGCATCATAACTAACAGCGGGCCGATGCGCGATCGCGCGCGCCGGCCCGCTGCGATCCGTCACTCGGCCAGCGCCCGCGCGACGCCAACCCGCTTCGGCACGCCAGTCACGATCGTCGCGACCGCGACGGCCAGCACCGCGGCCGCGCCCAGGAACACGCCGCCCGCGCCGTTCGCGTCGAACACGACGCCGCCGGCCGCCGCGCCCGTCGCGATCGCGAGCTGGATCGCCGCGACGATCAGGCCGCCCGCGCTCTCGGCTTCATCGGGCACGGTGCGCGTGACCCACGTCGACCAGGCGACCGGCACGCCGCCGAACGCCATCCCCCACAACGCGACGAGCACCGCGTCGATCATCGGCGCGCGGCCGAGCGCGACGAGCGCGATGCCGAGCACGACCATCAGCGCCGGCATCCCGATCAGCATCGGCCGCAGCCGGTGTTCGAGCACGCGGCCCGCGAGCGACGTGCCGACGAAGTTCGCGATCCCGTAGCCGAGCAGGATCGCCGACAGCCCGTTCACGCCGACGCCGGCCACCTGCTCGAGGAACGGCCGCAGATACGTGAAGAACGCGAAATGCCCGGTGAACACGAGGATCGTCGCGAACATCCCGAGGCCGACGGTCGGCCGGCGCAGCACGTCGACGAGCGTGCGCAGCCGTGTCGTGCCGCTCGGCGGCATCGATGGCAGCGTCATCACCTGCGACACGAACGCGACGCCGCCGAGCCCGGCCGCGATCAGGAACACGTTGCGCCAGCCGATCAGGTGCCCGAAGTAGCTGCCCATCGGCGCCGACGCGATCGTTGCGACCGCCACGCCGCTGAAGATGATCGACAGCGCACGCGGCACCATCGCGGTCGGCACGAGCCGCATCGCGGTGGCCGTCGCCATCGTCCAGAAGCCGCCGAGCGCGACGCCGAGCACGACGCGGCCGATCAGCAGCGTCGTCAGATTGGGCGCGAACGCAACCGCGAGATTCGAGGCGACGAGCAGCACGGAGAACGCGAGCAGCACGCGCCGGCGGTCGATCGTGCGCGTCAGCGCGGAGATCAGCAGGCTCGTGACGAGCGCGACCGTCGCGGTGGCCGTGACGGCCTGGCCGGCCACGCCTTCGGTCACGCCGAGGCTGTCGGCCATCGGCGTGAGCAGGCTCGCGGGCAGGAATTCGGCGGTGACGAGGCCGAACACGCCGAGCGTCATCGCGAAGACGGCACCCCAGGCCGGGGCGCGGGGAGCCGCCGGGGCGGCGGCAGAAGAGATTCCGGGATTCATGCGTCGTTCCGAGTGAGATAGGGAAAATACTGATGACGGCCTATCGTAGGGAACCACGGCAGGACGGTCTATGACATACAATCCGTTCTTGTTGATCGATCGTCCGAATCTCGAAATGGCAGAGCCTCTGCTTCCCCCCGTGCCCGACGTGCACGACCTCGTCAGCGAGTTGCTGCTCGGCATGCGCCTGAGCGGCGTGCAGTACCGCCGGATCCAGGTGCCGCGGCCGTTCGGGCTGAGCTTCGGCCATGCGCCGGGCCGCGCGCAGTTCCATTTCGTCGGGCGCGGGCCCGTGCTGCTGCGCGACGCGGCCGGCACGATGATGCGGCTCGAGGCCGGCGACGCGATCCTGCTGCCGCACGGCGGCACGCATGCGCTGGTGTCCGATCCGGATGCGCCGTGCCGGGAGATCGGCGGGTTCGAGGTCGCGAAGATCTGCGACACGGTCGCGTCGGTGGCCGCGACGTCGTGCGCCCCGGCGGAGCCGGCCGCCGGCGACGCGCTGATCTTCAGCGCGTGCATGGAGCTCGATCTCGGCGGCATGCAGCCGCTCGTCGGGACGATGCCGGAGTTCATGCACGTCGGCACGCTGCTCGCGCGCTACCCGGAAATCCGCCCGATGCTCGACGCGATGGAGCGCGAATCGTGCGCCGAACGCGCGGGCTTCGCGGGCATCCTCGCGCGGCTCGCGGACGTGGTCGCCGCGTTCATCGTGCGCGGCTGGGTCGAGTGCGGATGCGGTGACGCGACGGGCTGGGTGCAGGCGCTGCGCGAACCGAAGCTCGGCCGCGCGATCGTCGCGCTGCATCGCGATCCGGGGCGCAACTGGAGCGTGTCGGAACTGGCCGCCGAAGCGGGCGTGTCACGCTCGGTGTTCGCGGAGCGCTTTCTCGCGGCCACGGGGATGACACCCGTGCGCTACCTGACCGAGCTGCGGATGCGGCTCGCCGCGCAATGGATCGCACGCGACCGCGAGACGATCGAGGCCGTGGCGTACCGGCTCGGCTACGGGTCGCTCGCCGCGTTCAGCCGGGCGTTCAAGCGCGTGGTCGGGCGGCCGCCGGGGGCGGTGCGCGCGGAAGGCGACACGCACGCCGACGTGTAACGCGTCACGTGCAAGCGCAACGCGGGCGCGGGCGAACGCCTGTCGAGTCGCCCCGGCTTCGCTCGCGCCGTCTTCGCCTGCGTCGATTCCGCTCAGCCGCTGCGTGCTTCCAGCCGATCGACCAGCGCCGTCGCGCAGCGCACGGCCAGCGCCGCGCACTGTTGCGCATCCACCGGCGCGCCGCTCATCATCGCGCCCTGCACGATCCGGCCCAGCAGTTCCTTCGACAGGTCGGCGATCTCGTCTTCCCGCTTCGTCATGTCCGTCTCCCGCGCGTCGGCCGAGTGCGGCCGCGCGTCCGATCGTGCCGAGCGCCGCAAGCGCCGCGCCCGGCGTTCAACGTTGCCTTGCCCGCACGACGATCTGCGCCTGCGTGTCGCGCTCGATACGTTCGAGCGATACGCGCAGCGCCGTGAATTCGTCGGGCGTGCAGACCTGCCGGCCGAATGTCGCCGTCAGCCGGCGCGTAACCTGCACGACGTGCGCGGCCACATCGAACACGTAATGCGACGTGAAGTCGACGAAGCCGTCGTGCACGGCCGTATCGGTCGGCAGGTCCGTCACCGCGACGCCGGCCGGCAGCGCGATCTCGCCGGTCTCGACGAACGTGCCGCCGAGACACACCCACGGCTGCGTGCGCACCGGTTCGGCCAGCCACCCCTCGACCTGCGTCGCGATGCCGCCCGTGATGCTCGACAGCGCGGGCACGGCGGTAGTGCCGTCCGGCCACACGACGTGATCGAGCGTGCCGTCGTACGTCACGTCGAACGCCCCGTCCGTCGCGCGGCGATCGCCGGTCGAGATCCGTGCGCGGCCCCGCAAGCCGCTTTGCCGCAGCCGTTCGTTCGCGAGCTGCCGCACGCGCTCGGGCGGCGCGCGGCGAAACAGCGTGCGTTCGAGCTCCGCGGTCCAGCCGTCGTCCTCGACGAGCGCGTGAAACCGCGCGGCGCCCGGCTGCGCCGCATCGATCTCCACGCGCGCGGTGCGGCGCTTCGGCTGCGTGGCCGGCGTGCGCGACAGCACGCCGGTGTCGACGAGCAGCGCCGGCCGGTCCATCACGATCGGCGGCAGATAGCCAAACGCGATGCCGCTCGTCGTGGTGTCCGCGTAGAGGCCGAGGCCGGGCAGCCACGTGATCGCGTGATTGATCGCGCCCGCGCCGTAGCCGGGCACGGAGGGCAGCGCGTATACGGAGCCGAGGTTGATCAGCACCGGTTCGCTGCGGATGCCGACCGCCGCGAGCAACGCGCCGAACAGCGCGACGTGGTCCTTGCAGTCGCCGTAGCGGTTGCGCAGGATGTCCGTCACGCGATGCGGCGCGGCGGCCGTCTCGCCGAGAAAAATCGCGACGTAACGCACGTTCGCCTGCACCCAGTCGTACAGGCGGCGCGCCTTGTCGTGCGGATCGGCGACGTCGGCGGTGAGCGCGCGCGCCAGTTGCACGACGGCCGGATCGTTCGCGCCAGCGTCGACGGCCGCGTTGCGGTAGCGCGCGGCGAACGCCGCATAGTCGGGCAGCGTCGACACCACGAGCCGGTCGCCGTAGGTCGGGTAGCCGACCGAGCCGCTCTCGATGCGGTCGTACGGGCCGTGCCGGTATGCGAACTCGTAGCGCGTGCGGCCGTTCGCCGTGACCGGTGGCAGCGCGACGTAGCCGCGCGCGTCCGCATGCAGCGGCATGTCCGCCGGCACGTCGAAGATCAGCCGCTGGTTCTCCACCGGCTCGCGCGACGGTTCGACGTAGTAGCCGAAGTAACCGGCGTTGACGGGCTTCGTACGCGCCTTGCGGAACGCGATGCGCGTGCTCGACCCGGCCTCGACGCCGGGAAACACGACGGTGCGCAGCAGGCCGTCCTGGAAGGTCGGCGCACCGGCCGAACGCGGCTCCTGGACGTCGCGGATGCCGTCGGGCCCGACCGGATGCGCGACGCCGCCGCGATCGATCGTTTCGGCCGCGACCAGGTCGACCTTCTCCAGGTTCTTGTCGAACCAGACGTAGCGCTGCGCGATCGCGTCGATCCCGTTCGCATCGTTCGCGCGCAGTGTCGAATCGTCTTCCTCGTCGAGCGAGCCGTCGCGCTGGATCACGAATACGTGGACATCGCTGACGAGCGTGACGGGCGCTTCATCACCCGAATCGGCCAACGCGGGACGCGCGAGCGCGACGGCGGCGACGGCCACCGCGAACGCGGCGGCGGCGGCCGGCAGGCGGCCGGTCGATCGGAACGGAAAACGCACCACGTCGAAGCTCTCCGCGCGTTCGTGTTCATGTCGGGACGCGACGGGCACGCATCCGCGCGCCGCGCCCTGTCGTTCAATTCAGTGTGGGTGACGTGCCCGCGAGCGTCAAGCCGCGGCGCGGCCGCGCGCGCCGCGACGCAACATGCGGGCCGGGAAGTGCCGCAAGCGGGATGCAGGGCGTGGTCGCGCTTTCACGACCTGCGCCGAGTGTGACCGCTTTTTATATCACTTTGTGACATATAATTCAGGCAGTGAAAGCGTGCGTGCGACGTCGCCGAAACGAATGACGATCCGGTGCGTTCGACACGCCGACATGGGGAAGGAGACATCATGCTGATCAACAACGATTTCGAAATCGGTTATCTCGTGATCGCTTTCGCGCTGCTGGGCGTGATCCTGATCGGAGCGCTGCTCACCGCGCTGCATCTCGAACGGTGGCATCCGAAACTCGTCGGCGCCGCGATCGGCGCGCTGCTCGGGATTGCACTGATCGAAGCGATGCCGATGCTGACGTGAACGCGTCCCGGCACTCGTTCGTATGTCGCGGACGTGCCGGCACGGGCGGGTTTGCGGCGCGGGGTCGGAACGGCGGGCGCCCGTGAAGGGAATCGGGATGGAGTCGCCGCTTTCCATGACCTACCATCAAGATGAGAGCCGCGCGGACATGCGGGTCGAGCCGGTGGCCGGCGAAGGCTTCGCCCTCGGCGTGAAGTACCCACCGCTCGCCGTCATGTGCCGGCGCGATGCCCGCGTCCGGAACGACGCGCATCTGCTCGATCCCACGCACCACGTGTTCCGCAATGACGCGGACGCGCGCCGGGTCGCGATTGCACCGGCCAATCGCTTCATCGATACGAAGCTTGCCGGCCTCTTGATGCCCATGCCGGCCGGCTGACGTCAGCCGATGGCATCCCTCGCTCCCAACCTGCCGGAGGCGACATGGAAAACGGTATCGTCGCGACCATCCTGCTGCTCGCGGTCCTGATGTTCGCGGTGCTGTTCTTCGCGGAACAGCGCAGCCGCGAGCGCATACGCGACCGGCTCTTGCACCGCCCGTCGCGGCGCTCGGCACGCTCGCATACGCACCACCATTCGTAAGCGGAAAGCACCTCGCGCAAAAAAATCGGCCGACGGTATGGCGTCTTGCGACGCCAGGCCGTCGGCCTTGCAGCGGAGGTCCGGTTCCCGGGCAGCCGGCGTGCGTCGCGCGCCTACACACCCCACATCACGTGACGGCCCTGTTGGTGGGCCGCACGCATCATGTCCAGCAGCGGCCACGCGCGTTGCGCGAGCCCGCCCGCATGCGGCGACAGTTCGGTGCGCAGCGCCTGCGTTGAGCGCTCGTGCGCGCTTTCCCGCGCCATGTCATCCCTGATCGCCTGGTCGAGCCGCGCGATCGCGCCCGGCAATTCGTCAGTGGAAATCACCCCGCGGACGTCGAGCCCCTTGCCGACGAGGCCCAGCAGGTACTCGGCCAGATCGCGCAACATCACGATGTCCGGTGCAGCGGCGGATCGGAACGTAACCATCATCGTCGTGTTTCCCTCGTCATCGTCGCGAGATCGTGCGGCGATAGCAACCGCCGATCGCGGCGAGGTCTGTGGCCATCCTCCGTTCTTCTCGATAGAAGGTCCGCCCGGCAGGCTGCGCGTATCGCGCGGCCGGGTTCGTTTGCGGCGTAGAGACTGAATGGCACGAAGGCCTGCTTTTATTTTATGTCACGTTGTGACGCATTCAAGTTTGGGGCACGAGAACGGCCGTATGTGTGTGTCGTGACATCGGCGCGTCAGCGACAATCGCCGACGCACTTGCCGCGCGCCTGTTCGTTCGCGCAGGTCAGCGCGATCTTCAGCGTGGTGCCCGCGTAATTCGAGTTGGTGATCATGCAGTCGACGTTGTCACGTCGCAGGCGTGACTCCATCGTCTTGCGCAGGCTTCTCCGCGTCCGCGTCGATCACGCATCGGGTTAGCGCCTAGCGACAGCGGCGGCGTCATCCTCCAACACTAACCGACGCACAGTCGCGACACCAGTCCGCACATTCCATGAGATGTGATCGACGGCGCGGCGTCGTTTTCATCGCGCAAACGACCGACACGCCACACGTCTCCGGAACGGCATGCGCGCCGATTGTCGCCGCATCGTCACACTTCCGTGCCTCCACTCCCCCACGTCCTCCCGCCAAGCGATCGGCATCGATCGCATCGATCCCGCCGCTCGCATTGTCCACACGCCTCACACCGACCGCGATACCCCTCCTCGTCCCCGTCGTGCGTTTTTCCCCGCATTTCGGCTTTTGTGTGCGCGCAACAATGGCGGTGCCTCGCGGCCGGCGCCGTGCGGGGGCAGTTGTCCACGGCGCCGGCCGCGGTGCTCTTTGCAAAACCACATCTCACGAGGACATACCATGCAACTCCAATCTCATCCGGCGTGCCGTCCGTTTTACGAAGCAGGTGAACTCACGCAACTCACCGCGTTCTACGAAGAAGGCCGCAACATCATGTGGATGATGCTGCGATCGGAGCCGCGGCCGTGCTTCAACCAGCAACTCGTCACCGACATCATCCATCTCGCGCGCGTCGCACGCGACTCCGGCCTGCCGTTCGACTTCTGGGTGACGGGTTCGCTCGTGCCCGAGCTGTTCAACGTCGGCGGCGACCTGAGCTTCTTCGTCGACGCGATCCGCAGCGGTCGCCGCGATCAGTTGATGGCCTATGCCCGCTCGTGCATCGATGGCGTGTACGAGATCTACACGGGCTTCGGCACCGGTGCGATCTCGATCGCGATGGTCGAGGGCAGCGCGCTGGGCGGCGGCTTCGAAGCCGCCCTCGCGCACCACTACATGCTTGCGCAGAAGGGCGCGAAGCTCGGCTTCCCCGAGATCGCGTTCAACCTGTTCCCGGGCATGGGCGGCTATTCGCTGGTCGCGCGCAAGGCCGACCGCGGGCTCGCGGAATCGCTGATCTCGTCCGGCGAGGCGCATGCGGCCGAGTGGTACGAGGATCGCGGGCTGGTCGACCAGACGTTCGACGCGGGCGACGCGTATCTCGCGACGCGCACCTTCATCGACGTGACGAAGCCGAAGCTGAACGGCATCCGCGCGATGCTGCGCGCCCGCGAGCGCGTGTTCCAGATCACGCGTTCCGAGCTGATGGACATCACCGAGGAATGGGTTCACGCGGCGTTCACGATCGAGCCGAAGGATCTCGCGTACATGGAACGTCTGGTGATGCTGCAGAACCGGCGCGTGTCGAAGCTGCGCACGGTGTGACGTGAATGGAGCGCGCCGTCGCGTCGCGGGCGGCGCGCTCCGTCATGCGGGCAGGCTCAGGCGATCAGCCTGAGCTTTCTCGTTTCCGCGAGCCAGCCCTCGAACGCCTGGGCCGGCATCGGCCGCGCGAAGTAGAAACCCTGCGCGTGGTCGACGTCGACCTGCTTCAGGAATTCCGCCTCCCCGGGCGTCTCGACGCCTTCGGCGACTACCGCGAAACTCAGCGCCTTCGCGAGCGACACGACCGAGCGCACCAGCGCCTGCGAGCGCGGATTGCGATCGATGCCCGTGATGAAGCTGCGATCGAGCTTGATCGAATCGAGCGGCAGCCGCGACAGTTGCGACAGCGACGAATAGCCGGTGCCGAAATCGTCGAGGTGAATCTTCGCGCCGAGCTGGCGGAATTCCTTCATCAGCTCGTGCGCCGTTTCCTCATCCTCGATGAAGCTGCTTTCGGTGAGCTCGATGTCGACGAGGCTCGGCTTCAGCCCCGCGCTGGCGAGAATCGATGCGAACTGATGGACGATGTTCATGTCCTGCAGTTGCCGCGCGGACACGTTCACCGCGATCCGCACGTCGAGCCCCTTCGCCTTCCATGCGGCGGCCTGCGCAGCCGCGGTGCGCATCACCCAGCGTCCGAGCGGCGCGATCAGCCCCGACTCCTCGGCGAAGTGGATGAACTCGATCGGCGCGACGAGCCCGCGATCGGGCGACTGCCAGCGGATCAGCGCCTCGACGCTGCGCACGTCGCCGCTCGCGAGGTCGACGACCGGCTGGTAGTGCAGCACGAACTGCTCCTCCTCGAGCGCCTTGCGCAGGTTCGTGTCGAGCCACATGTATTTCGCGACCTTCTGGTTCATCTCGAGCGAGAACACGCGGTACGTATGCTTGCCTTCTTCCTTCGCGACGTACATCGCGGTGTCGGCGCTGCGGATCAGCGTTTCGAGCGAATCGCCGTGCTGCGGATACATCGCGATGCCGATCGAGCAGCTCGTGTAGATCTCCATCAGCCCGAGGTGGATCGGCGTGCGCAGCCGTTCGAGGATGATCTGCGCGGTCGCTTCGAGCAGCGGCCGCGTGCCGTGCTCGAACAGCACCAGGAATTCGTCGCCGCCGAGCCGCGCGAGCGTCGCACCGGACGGCAGGCAGCCGCTGATGATCTTGGACACGTCCTGCAGCAGGCGGTCGCCGGTGATGTGCCCGTAGTGATCGTTGACGCGCTTGAAGTTGTCGAGATCGAGGAACAGGATGCCGACCTGGCCGCGCATGTCGGCGCGGTCCGCGGCCAGCGCCGCGCCGATGCGCTCGCTGATCGCGTGGCGGTTCGGCAGGCCGGTCAGCATGTCGGTGTTCGCGAGTTCGGTGAGCCGCTGCTGCGCGTTGCGCTCCTCGGTGACGTCGATGCCCGAGCAGATCAGGTACTGCTCGTCGGCGCCGCTGCCGCTCTGCACGAACTTGTTGCGGAACTGGAACAGGCGCGGCCCGTTGACCGTGTTGATGTAGCGCTCGACCGCGAAGGAACGGTTGCTCGCGAAAAAGCCGGTGATGTTGCTGCGCGACTGCGCGCCCTGCTCGGGGCTCATGAACAGCTCGAACGCGCTGCGGCCGATCACGTCGACCTCGCGCTTGCCCGTCACTTCCTCGCACAGGCGATTGAAGCGCTGCACCATGCCGTTGCGGTCGAGGATCACGACGAGCGAATTCACTTCGGACACGACCTGCTCGGCGAACGCGAGCCCGTGCGAGAGGTCGTTCGCGACCGACGCGGTATCGGAATACGCGGACGCCGTGCCGGCCCAGTTGGACGTATCGACCTTGCGGCCAACCAGATGGAGACTGACCGTGTCGCCGAACAGCGCGAGGTCGAGCACGAGGTGCGACGTGACGCCGGTGAGCGCGCGGATTCGCGCGGCCTGCTCGCCGGTCAGCGCCACCGCGACGTTGGTCAAGCCGCGGACGGCCGCCAGCTCGAGCGCGTTGCTGTCGCTGCCGAGACGCCAGCAGGGGCTGCGCGTACCGACGTGCGCTTCAAGCACCGCGCTATCGTTTTCGTCATCCATGGACACGCCCCGATCCAGAAAAAAACGCACAGTGTAGACGGAGGCGAGTTGGCTGACCCCGATTCCCGGACGCGCAGCGCGCGGATCCGGCGGGGCAGTCGTGATGGCCGTGACAGCGGCCCTCGTTCCGTATTTGTTTCCAACCAATGCGACCCGGCGGTTGCGCATGTCGCGCGCAGGTTTTCCAAACGAATGTGTAAGCCATCTTATCAAATGACGATCAAGAATGGCACTCACACTCGGCAAAGGGTGTCAAGGAATCGGGACTCGATTGGCACGGCGGCTTTTTCGTGATTGGCGGGAGGTCTGCCGGCGGACGCAGGGTCCCGAAGCGGGGCGGCCGGATCAGCGGAGTGCCCCGCCGGACGGCCGTTTGCGGGGAATCCCGGTCGCCCCGGACCCGCTCGGTCTCAAGTCGTTTCGCAGGGGTCGGATCGCATCGAGTCGAGCGGTGGAGGGGGAAATTTCCATTTCCGTTTACGACGGGAATGCGCGTCTTTATTCCCATACGCTTGGCAATATCGCGCCGATCGATGAAAGTGAATATATCGCCGGCGCGCACCGGCCTTGCACCGCCCTGAATGGAACCGGTACGACGGCCCCGCCGCCACGCGCGAAAACCGTGCGGCGGGCCCGCCGCCGCACGGTTTTCGCATGCGTTGCGCGGCGCCCCTCAGCCCGCCGCGCCGTAACCGCCGCCGCCCGGCGTTTCGACGACGAACACGTCGCCCGGCGCCATCTGCGCGCGGCCGATATGCGCGAGCGTCTCGACCGTGCCGTCGGCCCGCTCGATCGTGTTGCGGCCGAGCGCACCGGCCTCGCCGCCCGCCGCGCCGAACGGCGCATGGATCCGGTTGTTCGACAGGATCGACGCGGTCATCGGCTCGAGGAAGCGGATCCGCCGGACCGCGCCGTCGCCGCCGCGCCAACGCCCGCCGCCGCCCGAGCCCGCGCGCAGCCGATGCGAGTCGACCCGCACCGGGTAGCGCCATTCGAGCACTTCCGGGTCGGTCAGCCGCGAGTTCGTCATGTGCGTCTGCACCGCGCCGACGCCCGCGAAGCCGTTACCCGCGCCGCTGCCGCCCGCGATCGTCTCGTAGTACTGGTATCGAGCGTTACCGAATGTGAAGTTATTCATCGTCCCCTGGCTCGACGCGACGCAGCCGAGCGCGCCGTACAGCGCGTTGGTGACCGCCGACGACGTCTCGACGTTGCCCGACACGACCGCCGCCGGATACTCGGGATTCAGCATCGAACGCGCCGGCACGATCACGGTGAGCGGCTTCAGGCAGCCGGCGTTCAACGGGATGTCGTCGCCGACCAGCGTACGGAACACGTACAGCACGGCGGCCATGCAGACGGCCTTCGGCGCGTTGAAGTTGTTGTCGAGCTGCGCGGAGGTACCGGTGAAATCGATCTCGGCGCGCCGTGCCGCGCGGTCCACGCGGATCGCGACGCGAATCTCCGCGCCGTTGTCGAGCGGATAGCGATAAGCGCCGTCCTGCAGCGCGCCGATCACGCGCCGCACCGCTTCTTCCGCGTTGTCCTGCACGTGCCCCATGAACGCGAGCACGACGTCGCGGCCGAACTGGGCGACCATCCGCCGCAACTCATCGACACCCTTCTGGTTCGCGGCGACCTGTGCGCGCAGGTCGGCCATGTTCTGCTCGACGTTGCGCGCCGGGTAGCGGCCCGACGCGAGCAGCGCGCGCGTGTCCGCATCGCGCAGCACGCCGGCCGACACGAGCTGCCAGTTGTCGATCAGCACGCCCTCTTCGTCGATGTGCGTCGAATCGGGCGGCATCGAGCCCGGCGTCGTGCCGCCGATGTCCGCATGATGACCGCGCGAGCCGACGTAGAACAGCGGGGTGTCCGAGCCGTCCGCGAACACCGGCGTGATGACGGTGACGTCGGGCAGGTGCGTGCCGCCGTGATACGGGTCGTTCAGCATGAACACGTCGCCATCGCGCATGCGGCCGCGGTTGCGCTCGATCACCGTGCGGATGCTCTCGCCCATCGATCCCAGATGCACGGGCATGTGCGGCGCGTTCGCGATCAGGTTGCCGTCGCCGTCGAAGATCGCGCACGAGAAGTCGAGCCGCTCCTTGATGTTCACCGAGTACGCGGTGTTCTGCAGCCGCAGCCCCATCTGCTCCGCGATCGACATGAACAGGTTGTTGAAGATCTCGAGCCGCACCGGATCGGCGTCGGTGCCGAGCGAGCGGCGCGTCGGCAGCGGTGTCGTGCGCGTCAGCACGAGGTTGCCCTGCGCGGTCATCCGCGCGCGCCAGCCGGGTTCGACGACGGTCGTGCCGTTCTGCTCCGCGACGATCGCCGGGCCGTCGATCGTGTCGCCGGCGAGCAGCGTGTCGCGCACGTACAGCGCCGCGTCGTGCCATTGGCCGCCGGAATGGAACCGCACGGCGCTGTGGGCCTGCGGCGCCGCGCCCTCGTCGCGCGGCGCGAGCGGTGCGATCTCGACGGGCGCATCGGAGCGGCCGATCGCCTCGACCGAGGCCAGTTCGGCGACCAGCGGCGTGCCGGGCATCAGGAACGCGTAACGCTGCCGGTACGCGGCTTCGAATGCCTGTTGCATCGCGGCGACGCTGCCGGCCGGCACGTCGAGCGCGGAATCGGTGCCCTGGTAGCGCAGGTGCACACGCCGCTCGGTCGCGATGCGTTCCGGTGGCACGCCCTGTTCGAGCAGCGCGCCGACCGCGTCGTCGGTCAGCCGGTCGAGCGTCGCGTTCAGCGCCGGCAGCGACGCGTCGGACAGCACCGCCTCCACCGCGCGCTCGCGCATCGCGGTCTGGTCGGCGAGGCCCATCCCGTAGGCGGACAGCACGCCCGCGAGCGGATGCGCGAACACCTGCGTCATGCCGAGCGCGTCGGCCACGCCGCACGCGTGCTGGCCGCCCGCGCCGCCGAACGTCGTCAGCACGTAGCGCGACACGTCGTGGCCGCGCTGCACCGAGATCTTCTTGATCGCGTTCGCCATGCTGCCGATCGCGATCTCCAGGAATCCTTCGGCCAGCGCCTCGGGCGTCTCGCGCCGCCCGGTCGCGGCATGGATCTCGTCGGCGAGCGCCGCGAATTTCGCGGCGACGCCGTCGCGGTCGAGCGGTTCGTCCGCGTGCGGGCCGAACACGCGCGGGAAATGATCGGGCTGGATCTTGCCGAGCATCACGTTGCAGTCGGTCACGGTCAGCGGGCCGCCGCGCCGGTACGCGGCCGGCCCCGGGTTCGCGCCGGCCGATTCGGGCCCGACGCGCAGCCGCGCGCCGTCGAAGCCGAGCACCGAGCCGCCGCCGGCCGCGACCGTGTGGATGCTCATCATCGGCGCGCGCATCCGCACGCCGGCCACCTGCGTCTCGAACACGCGCTCGAATTCGCCGTTGTAGTGCGACACGTCGGTCGACGTGCCGCCCATGTCGAAGCCGATCACGCGGTCGAAGCCGGCCGCGCGCGCGGCGCGCACCATCCCGACGATGCCGCCGGCCGGCCCGGACAGGATCGCGTCCTTGCCCTGGAACGCATCGGCGCGCGTCAGGCCGCCACTGCTCTGCATGAACTGCAGGTTCACGCCGGGCATCTCGTGCGCGACCTGCTCGACGTAGCGGCGCAGGATCGGCGACAGGTACGCGTCGACCACGGTCGTGTCGCCGCGCGACACCATCTTCATCAGCGGCGACACCTCGTGCGACACGGACACCTGCGTGAAACCGATCCGGCGTGCGAGTTCGGCCAGCGCGCGCTCGTGCCCGGTATAGCGATAGCCGTGGATCAGCACGATGGCCAGCGCCTGCACGCCCGAGTCGAACACGCGGCGCAGCTCGGCTTCCGCGCGTTGCACGTCGAGCGGCACGACGACGTCGCCGTGCGCGCCGATCCGCTCGTCGACCTCGACGACGGTCTCGTACAGCGCATCGGGCAGCACGATGTCGAGATCGAACAGGCGCGGCCGGTTCTGGTACGCGATGCGCAGCACGTCGCGAAAGCCGTGCGTCGTCGCGAGCGCGGTGCGTTCGCCCTTGCGTTCGAGCAGCGCGTTGGTCGCGACCGTCGTGCCCATCTTCACCATATCGACGCGTTCGGGCGTGATCGGCTCGCCGTCGGCCAGGCCGAGCAGGTGGCGGATGCCGGCCACGGCCGCATCGCGATACTGCTCGGGATTCTCCGACAGCAGCTTGTGCGTGACGAGCGCGCCGTCGGGCCGGCGCGCGACGATGTCGGTGAAGGTGCCGCCGCGGTCGATCCAGAATTGCCAGCGCGCGGCGTCGGAGGAAACGGGAAAAGTGTGTCGGTCAGTCATGGCGATGAACTCGATGCGTCGTTGAAGCGAAGGACGAGCGCCGCCGCACGGCGCGCGTCGCGCGCCGCGTGAGGGCTTCGATCAAAGGGAAGAGGTAAGGCGGCGGGCCGGCGCCCGCTTACGCGGCGTCGAGTTCTCGGCCGCGGGTTTCGGGCAGCGTCAGCGCGGCGACGATCATCACGCCGTAGGCGGCGACCGCGAAGATGCCGATGCTCGCGCCGAGCCCGTAGTGCTTCGACAGCGCGCCGATCAGGAACGGGAACAGCGCGCCGACCGCGCGGCCCACGTTATAGCAGAAGCCCTGCCCCGAGCCGCGCACCCGCGTCGGGAACAGCTCGGTGAGGAACGCGCCCATCCCGGAGAAGATGCCCGACGCGAAGAACCCCAGCGGGAAGCCGAGCCACAGCATCGACGCGTTCGTGAGGTTCAGCACCGGCGACGTGTAGGCGAACGCGATCACCATCGAGCCGAGCGCGAACAGGATGAAGTTCGGCTTGCGGCCGAGACGGTCGGTCAGGTAGGCGCTCGTCAGGTAGCCGACCCACGAGCCGATGATGATCGTCGCGAGATAGCCGCCCGTGCCCATCACGGTCAGGTGACGCTCCGTCTTCAGGAACGTCGGCAGCCAGGTCGTGATCGCGTAGTAGCCACCCTGTGCGCCGGTCGTCAGCAGCGCCGCGCGCAGCGTCGTCGACAACAGCTTCGGCGCGAAGATTTCCGTGAGGCGCGGCGTGCCGGCCACCTGTGCCTGCGCGGCCTTTTCCTTCTCGTAGACGTCCGGTTCCTTCACGTAGCGGCGGATCACGACCACCAGCAGCGCCGGCGCGAGGCCGATGAGGAACAGCGCGCGCCATGCCTGTTCGGCCGGCAGCACCGAGAACAGCAGCGCATACAGCAGCGCCGACAGCCCCCAGCCGATCGCCCAGCCCGACTGCACGAGGCCGACCGCCTTGCCGCGATCGCGCGCGCGGATCACCTCGCCGATCAGCACCGCGCCGGCCGTCCATTCGCCGCCGAAGCCGAAGCCCATCAGCGCGCGCGCCGCGAGCAGCTGGTGATAGTTCTGCGCGAGTCCGCACAATGCGGTGAACACCGCGAACCACAGCACGGTCAGCTGCAGCGTGCGCACGCGGCCGATCCGGTCGGACAGGATGCCCGCGAGCCAGCCGCCGAGCGCCGACGCGAGCAGCGTCATCGTGCCGATGAAGCCGGCGTCCGCGAGCGAGATGCCCCAGGTCGCGACGAGCGTCGGGATCACGAACGACAGCATCTGCGTGTCCATCCCGTCGAGCATGTAGCCGACCTTGCAGCTCCAGAACGCGCGGCGCTCGCGCGGCTGCGCGTCCGCATACCATCCGAACAGGCCGTTGCGCGCGGGGCCCGCGGGGTCGGCGGCGGGCGCCGCGAGGATCTTGCTTTCCATGGTGAAGCTCCTGTCGAAATGTGCGGTCAATGCCGTGCGTGTGGTGCGTGTCGTATGTGGTCGTACATGCGTCGCGCTAGTCGGGCCGCAGCTGCGCGCCGCCCTGCGGCCGCGCCGATCGTCTGCGGCTGCCGCATGCCGCCGCGTCGGGGCCGGACCAGCGGCCATGCGGGCCGCGGGCGCCGACCGGGTCAGAACACCGCGAGCGACGCGTTCGTGATGTCGGTCATCAGCATGTAGCCGGGCGTATGCGCGATCGCGAGCGGCAATTTCGCTTCCATCAGCGCGGTTTGCGGCGTCACGCCGCACGCCCAGAACACCGGCAGCTCGCCGTCGCGCACCGTCACCGCGTCGCCGAAATCCGGCGCGCCGAGATCGGCGATGCCCAACTCACGCGGATGGCCGATATGGACCGGCGCACCGTGCACGCCCGGGAACCGGCTCGTGATCTGCACCGCGCGGATCGCGTCGGCGCCGCGCAGCGGGCGCATCGACACGACCAGCTGGCCGCCGAAGATCCCCGCCCGGCGGTTCGGGATCGACGTGCGGTACATCGGCACGTTACGACCCTCTTCGATATGGCGCAGCGCGATGCCTTCACGCGCGAGCATGTCCTCGAACGAGAACGAGCAGCCGATCGCGAATACGACGAAATCGTCGCGCCACAGCGCCTCGAGCGATTCGACCCGCTCGGTCAGGCGGCCGTCGCGGTAGACGTTGTAGCTCGGCACGTCGGTGCGGATGTCGAGATCCTCGCCGAGCACGTCCAGCCGGAACGCGCCCGGCTCGCCGACGCCCAGCAGCGGGCACGCCTTCGGGTTCGCCTGGCAGAAGCGCAGGAAATCGTGCGCGTACGCGTTCGGCAGGATCGCGAGATTCGCTTGCGCGAACGGGCCGCACTGGCCGGCGGTCGGCTGGCGGAACGCGCCGCTGCGTACGGACTGGCGGAATTCGGAAGGCGTCATGATGGTGGTCGGCGGATCGGGATGTCGTCGGGCTCACGCAATTGCGTCAGCGGTTACGGCGAAGAATAGAAAAGAAAAAAATTGGCCGCCAACGAGTTTTTTTGCGCCCGGTGTATAGAATTTCTTAACGTGTCTCGGGGTTTTCCCCGGTCCCGTTCATTTTTCTTCACCGGCAAGCTGCGCGTCCACCGTCCCGCCGATCGCCATGAACACGCGTTTTCTCGAAACCTTCGTCACGCTCGCGAAGCTGCGCAACTTCCGCACGACGGCCACCGCGCTGCACGCGACGCCGGCCGCGATCTCGCAGCGCCTGAAGGCGCTCGAGGATGAATTGCAGACCGTGCTCGTCGATCGCGACAGCCGCGAGTTCCGGCTCACGCCGAACGGCGAGTACCTGCTCGGCTATGCGAAGGCCGTCGTCGAGGCGACGCACGAGCTGCAGGCCGCCGCGGCCGGCGAAAGCGCGCTGCGCGGCAAGCTGCGGCTCGGCGTGATCGAGACAGTCGTGCACAGCTGGCTGCCGCACTACCTGCGCCGCCTCGCCGCCGACTATCCGCAACTGGAGGTCGACCTGACCGTCGACGTCAGCGTCGTGCTGCAGCGCCGGCTGATGGCCGGCGAGCTCGACCTGATCATTCGCGTGGAGGGCAGCGACGAGGCGTCGGTCGTCTGCGACGCGCTCGCGAACTATCCGGTGCGCTGGATCGCGCGCGCTGGGTTGCTGCCGACCACGCGCACCGGCCTCGCGCGCCAGGTGCTGCGCCAGCCGATCCTGACCTACGGGCGCGGTACCGCGCCGCATCGTGCGCTCGAGGACATCGTGCGCACGCTCGCGCACGCGCATGGCGTGCCGCTGTCGGAGACGCGCATCACCGGCTCGCCGTCGATCTCGGTGATCGTGCAGCTCGTGCGCGACGGCTTCGGCGTCGCCGCGATTCCGGTGCTGTTCGTCGATGCGCTGATCGCGAGCGGCGAAGTCGTCGAGCTGCCGCTGCAGCCGTCACCGCCGTCGATCGTCGTGTCGATGTCGCGCCGTGCCGACGCGCCGAAGTTCGTGCACGGCGCGTCGATCGCCGCGCGTGCCGCGTGTCACGAGTACTGCGAAAAGAGCAACCGGTTGCTGGTCGAGGCGCTTTGACGCGGTCCGTGGAGGCGCGGCGGTTCGCGCAGAACGCCCGACGCGCCGATTCGACATTCAGCTCATGCGGGCTGCCCCGCATGCGGTTGCGCGAGCTTGCCGTCGCCGTACTCGCGCAGCACCTGCGAGATCACCACGCGATAACCGTCCAGCCAGCGCGCCTGCTTCGCCTTCGCTTGCCGATGCGCGGGGTGCTGGATCAGCTGCTGCAGCGCCGCCTCGGATTCCCAGTAGTAGACGTTCTGGATCAGCCCGGCTTCCGCGTTCTCCCAGGTTTCCTCGCCGAGATAGCCGGGTGTCGCGCGCGCCATGTCGGCGATCTGCCGGTCGAGCCGATGGAATTCGTCGTCGTATTGCCCGGCGCGGAAAATGAAGGTCGATGCGTACATGCGCGCTCCGTCGGAGACCATTGAAAGAGCGTCAAGTGTAAGGCACGCACCGCGTGCCGCTTTCCTCATGCGGTGAGCGTGACGGCGTCGTGCCACGCGTCGATGCATGATGCATTCGTGTGGGTGGCCGGCAAGGCGGTCGGCACCGTCAGTGCGCCGACGAAGCGACGCCGATGCCGGAACAGTTCGCGCAACGACAGCGTCGCGCTGTTGCAGCAGCGGCCGCACGCATTGCATGCGAGACGGTAGTCGTCTACCACGGCCGCCGCACCGAGTCCTGGTAGCGCGTCAGAATGAAATGCGCGACGTCGTCCGAGTGATACGCGGCGACGAGTTGCGCGACCCACGGCTTCGTGCGATCTGCATCGCGCACGGTCAGCACGTTCGCATACGGCGAGCGCGCGTCCTCGAGGTTGATGCTGTCGCGCGCCGGTTGCAGTCCCATGCGCGTGGCGTCGTCGCTGTCGATCGCGGCGAACGCTGCCGTGTCGAGCGCCGCGTGGAGCCGGTCGCGACGCAGCGCAACGAATTTCAGCGCGAGCCGGTTGCCGGTCACGTCGCGCAGCGACGCATGCAGGCCGGCCTTCGCGCGCAGCGTCACCAGCGTGTCGTTCTGCAGCAGCACGAGCGCGCGCGCCATCCCGCGCGGATCGGCCGGGATCGCGACCGTCGCGCCGGGCTGCAGTTCGTTCAGACTCCTCAGCTTGCGCGAATAGAGCGCCATCGGCAGCGTGACGGTCGGTGCGACGGCGCTCAGTGCGTAGCCTTTCGCCGTGCGGGTGGCGGCGAGGCGCTGTGCATCCTCGAAGCTCGCCGCGTCGATCTTGCCGTTCGCAAGCGCGACATCGATGCGCGACGCGTCGTCGAATTCGACGACGTCGACACCAAGCCCGCGCGTGGCGGCAACGCGTTTCACCGCGTCGAGGATCTCCGCATGCACGCCGCGCGTCACGCCGACGCGCACCGTGCGCGTGATGGTTTCGGCAGCAACGGCCCAACCCGGATGAACGAGGCCACATGCAACGGCCAGCCACACGGCGACACAATGCACGACGCGTTTCACGATGCATCCCTCAGAATCGTACGGAATCCGATATGCGACGCGCCGAGATCGGCTTCCTGCTGTTCGCGCGACGACGCGCGATAACGCACGCAGTAATCGCGCGAGCACAGGAACGAGCCGCCCTTGATTACCATCGGCGTGTCGTGCCGGCGCGTCGGTGGCGCCACGGCCGCCGTGTCGCCGTTCGTGTGCGACTGATGCGGGCCCGTGTACGCGTCCTTCGTCCATTCCCACGCGTTGCCGATCATGTCGTACAGGTGAAAGCCGTTCGCCGCGTAGCAGCCGACCGGCGCCAGGCCTGCATGGCCGTCCTCGGCCGTATCGAGCACCGGGAACGCACCCTGCCAGTAGTTCGCGGCCGGCTTGCCCTGCGCGTCGCGCGGCGCCGCGTCGAGCGACGCGTCGTCGCGACCGGCCTTGCCCGCGTATTCCCATTCGGCTTCGGTCGGAAGGTCGCGGCCGAGCCAGTGCGCATACGCGAGCGCATCGCGCTGCGTGACGAGTGTGACGGGCAGGTTGCCGTGCCCGTCGACGCTGCTGCCCGGGCCGCGCGGCTGCCGCCACGACGCGCCCTTCACCCAGCTCCACCACGCAAGGTCACGTGCATTCAGCTCGTCGCGCGTCGGCACGTGAAACACCGCCGCGCCGCCCTGCTGCTCGGCCTCAGTCACGTAACCGGTCGCCTTCACGAAGGCGGCGAACTGCGCGATCGTCACGTCGGTCTGGTCGATCCAGAAGCCGCCGACGCGCGTCCTGCCGTCGCCGACCGGACGCTCGTCCGCATAACCACGCGTGCTGCCGAACACGAACGCGCCGCCGCTCAGGTGCACCATCCCGGCCTTCGGCTCGTCACGCCACGTCGCGGGCAGGCCCGAGTAGCGTTCACACTGCCGCTCCGAGCCGAGCGGCGCGAGCGGGCGGCCGCGATTCGCGTCGTCGAAGGCGCCGGCGGGCGACGCCGACGGGCTCGCATAGCCGGCCGCGAACGCAGCCGCGAACAGCGTGGCCGCGAGCGCCGCGCCGAGCGTCCAGAAGCGCAACCGCATCGTGTCGTCCTCAGTAGTAGCCGCGCGGACGCAACGGCTCGACGCCGCCGACGTTGCTCATGTAGGTCTTCCACTGGTCGACCAGCGTGCCGATCACCGACGGGTTCTGCGCGGACACGTCGGTCGTCTCGCCGCGATCCGCCGCGAGGTCGTACAGCTGCCAGTGACCATCGAGCGGGCCGAGCGGCGGCTCGGTCCACAACGCCTTCCAGCGACCGTCGGCGCTGCGCAGGTACGCGCGGCCGTATGCTTCGTCGCCGAACGGCGCCGTATGCACTTCACCCGTCGCCGAGCCGGTCAGCACCGGCAGCAGCGACTGGCCCGTCACCGGATACACGTAGCGGTTGTTGTAGACGACCTTGCCCTTGTTCTGGTCGATGCCGGTCAGCGTGTTCACGAGCGGCGGCGCCGGCTGCGACGGCGGCGTGACGCCCGCGAGCGCGAGGAACGTCGCCGTGTTGTCGGTCACGTGCGTGAATGCGCGCAGCGTCGGCAACTGCTGCGTCTGCCCCGCCAGGCGCACGATCGTCGGCGTCGACACGCCGCCTTCGCCCGAATAGCCCTTCGTGAGCCGGAACGGCGTCGCGCTCACTTCGGCCCAGCGCAGCCCGTATTGCAGCCGCTGCGCGTTCTGCTTGCCGTTGTCGGTGCCGAGGGTCGAGTAGATCGGCTCCTGCCCGTTCGCGGTGTCGGTCGCCGTCGGGTCAGTGCCCGAGTCGATCGGCCAGCCTTCCGCGCCGTTGTCCGACTGGAACATGATGAACGTGTTGTCGTATTCGCCGATGTCCTTCAGGTGCTGGATCAGCAGGCCGATGTTGTAGTCGAGGTTCTCGACCATCCCTGCGTAGATCTCCATATAGCGCGCCTGTGCACGGCGCTCGGCCGGGCTCAGGCTCGCCCACAGCTTGTCGACCTTGCCGGTGCCGTAGTCGGTATAGCCGTCGGCGGCCGAATGCACGGCGCTGATGTACTTCGCGTTCGCGGTGCCGTTGTTCGCCGTTGCCGGCGACGCCGACGTCGTTTCCGGCAGGCCGTCGAACGGCCTGAAGTCGGCCGGGATCAGACCGAGCGCCTTCTGCCGTGCGATGCGCGCGTTACGGATCGCGTCGTAGCCCGCGTCGTACACGCCCGCGTACTTGTGCAGCCACGGCTCCGGCACCTGCAGCGGCCAGTGCGGCGACGTGTAGGCCGCGTATGCGAAGAACGGCTTGCCGTCCCGCTTGTTCGAATCGATGTACGAGATCAGCTTCTGCGTATAGAAATCCGTCGAGTAGAACACGGCCGGACTGCCGCCCGCGCCGCCCGGTTGTCCGGGCTGGCCGGGCTGCACGTAGCGGCCGTCCTCCGTGTAGTTCGACGAGCCGGCCGGCTCGTGCGCGAAGTGGTTCGTCGCGGCGCCGCCGAGCAGCACGTAGCTGCGTTCGAAGCCCCATTGGTCCGGCGTCTGTCCGCTGCCCGTCGCGCTGCCGACGATCCCCGAGCCGATGTGCCACTTGCCCGCGATGTACGTGTGATAGCCGGCGTCCTTCAGTAGTTGCGCGAACGACAGCGCGCGATCGTTCAGGTAGCCCTCGTAGCCCGGCAGGCCGCGCCGCTCGTCGGTCGGCACGCCCATCGTGCCTTCGCCGACGAGGTGGTGATCGGTGCCGGAAATCAGCATCGCGCGCGTGATCGCGCACACGGTGCCGGTGTGATGGTTCGACAGGATGCGGCCCGACGCGACGAGCGCGTCAAGGTTCGGCGTGTTGATCTCGCCGCCGAATGCATGGATGTCGGAATAGCCGAGATCGTCGGCCATGATGTACAGGATGTTCGGGCGCTTGGCCACGGGCGTCGCATTGGCCTGCGGCGGCGGATCGCTGTCGACGCCGCCGCACGACGCAAGCAACATCGCACCGGCGATCGCGGCGCAGACCACACGGAAACGGAAGGCAAGCAAGGGCGAAGCGGACTTTTTCATTGTTGTTGATCGCACGATCTACGGGATCGGCGATCTTAGCGTCGCCCGCGCGGCGCCCAAAGTCGGATTCGTCACATGCTATCGGGGCAGGAGAATATGCGGCGCGGCCCGTGTTTTACGACGCGCGCCGCGACGGTTGTGTTGCGTCAGCTGCGTCCGCCGAGGCTGCCGCCGCCATCCACCGCGAGCACCTGCCCCGTGACGAAGGCTGCATCGTCGGACAGCAGGAACGCGATCGCCGCAGCCACATCGTGCGGCGTGCCGAGACGACGTGCGGGAATCGTTGCCAGCACCTTGCGTTCGGCTTCGCTGCCGACCGGCCGCGTCTGGCGAAACAGTTCCGTCTCGATCGGGCCCGGCGCGACCGCGTTGACCGTCACGCCGTGCTCGGCGAGTTCAAGCGCCCACGTCCGCGTGCAACCGACGAGCGCGCTTTTCGCGGCCGAATACGCGGTGCGATCGAGGCTGCCGAAGATCGCACGGCTGCATACGTTGACGATGCGGCCATATCCGCGTGCCTTCATCGCGTCGGCGAAATGCTGCGTGACCTGGATCGCCGCGCGCACGTTGAGGTCGAACACCGCCTGCAGCGATGCGAAATCGACCTTGCCAAGCGGCTGCGGCAACGCGATGCCCGCATTGTTCACGATGCCGTCGATCTCGTCGGACGCGCCGATGCGGGCGAGCGTCGTGGCCGTCCGTTCGATATCGGCGAGATCGCACGCGATCAGTTCGCCGGGAAAGTCGATGCCTTGCGCATGCCGCGCGAGACCGATGACGCGATGGCCGCGCCGGGCAAGCAGCGTGCTGGTCGCGAAGCCGATGCCGCGCGACGCGCCGGTAACGAGATAGGTGCGGGATGACATGATTCGTGCCTCTGACGAAAGAATCGAAGACGGTGGGGTGTGCGCTCGCGCACGCAGCGCATGCATGACGCGATCGATTGTGCGTCAGGCGGGGAAAACGCGTACGGTCGTCGTCCGCATTGCGCATCCACGCAAATGCTTTTCCGAATCCGTTATTGGATCGCGCCGCCACGCGTTCATATACTCGTCAGCACTCTCCGATAAAGAGTGCCAATCAATCTCGACGCAACAGAAAAGGACGGACAGATGAGCCTACGCCCCTTGCACGACCGGGTCATCGTGAAGCGACTCGACCAGGAAACCACCACCGCCTCGGGCATCGTGATCCCCGACAGCGCCGCGGAAAAGCCCGACCAGGGCGAAGTGATCGCCGTCGGCCCCGGCCGCAAGGACGCCGACGGCCAGCGCCTCGTGCCCGACCTGCAGGTCGGCGAGCGCGTGCTGTTCGGCAAGTACGCAGGCCAGGCCGTCAAGGTGGATGGCAACGAATTCCTCGTGCTGCGCGAGGAAGACATCGTCGCGGTCGTCAATCAATAACGGAGCGCAATCATGGCAGCAAAGGAAATCATTTTCAGCGATGTCGCGCGTACGAAGCTCACCGAAGGTGTCAACATTCTCGCGAACGCGGTGAAAGTCACGCTCGGGCCGAAGGGCCGCAACGTCGTGCTCGAGCGCAGCTTCGGCGCGCCTGTCGTCACGAAGGACGGCGTGTCGGTCGCGAAGGAAATCGAACTCGCGGACAAGCTGCAGAACATCGGCGCGCAGCTCGTGAAGGAAGTCGCATCGCGCACCAGCGATGCCGCCGGCGACGGCACGACGACGGCCACGGTGCTCGCGCAGGCGATCGTGCGCGAAGGCCAGAAGTACGTCGCGGCCGGACTCAATCCGCTCGATCTGAAGCGCGGGATCGACAAGGCCGTGGCATCGGCCGTCGACGCGCTGAAGACGATCAGCAAGCCGACCACCACGAGCAAGGAAATCGCGCAGGTCGCGACGATCTCCGCGAACGGCGAGGAATCGATCGGCCAGCGCATCGCCGAAGCAATCGACCGCGTCGGCAAGGAAGGCGTGATCACCGTCGAGGACGGCAAGTCGCTCGCCGACGAGCTCGACGTCGTCGAAGGGTTGCAATTCGATCGCGGCTACCTGTCGCCGTATTTCATCAACAATCCCGACAAGCAGATCGCCGAGATCGAGAACCCGTACATCCTGCTGCACGACAAGAAGATTTCGAACATCCGCGATCTGCTGCCGGTGCTCGAACAGGTCGCCAAATCCGGCCGGCCGCTGCTGATCATCGCGGAAGACGTCGAGGGCGAAGCGCTCGCGACGCTGGTGGTGAACAACATTCGCGGCATCCTGAAGACGGTCGCGGTCAAGGCGCCGGGCTTCGGCGATCGCCGCAAGGCGCTGCTCGAGGACATCGCGATCCTCACCGGCGGGCAAGTCGTCGCGGAGGAAACGGGACTCACGCTCGAGAAGGCGACGCTCGCCGAACTCGGCCAGGCGAAGCGCATCGAGGTCGGCAAGGAAAGCACGACCGTGATCGACGGCGCGGGCGACGCGAAGAACATCGAGGCGCGTGTGAAGCAGATTCGCGTGCAGATCGACGAGGCGACCTCCGATTACGACCGTGAAAAACTGCAGGAGCGCGTGGCCAAGCTGGCGGGCGGCGTCGCGGTGATCAAGGTCGGCGGCGCGACCGAGATCGAGGTGAAGGAGAAGAAGGACCGCGTCGACGACGCGCTGCACGCGACGCGCGCGGCGGTCGAGGAAGGCATCGTGCCGGGCGGCGGCGTCGCGCTGATCCGCGTGCGGCAGGCAATCCGCGAGCTCAAGGGTGCGAATGCCGACCAGGACGCGGGCATCAAGATCGTGCTGCGCGCGCTCGAGGAACCGCTGCGCCAGATCGTCACGAACGCGGGCGAGGAAGCGAGCGTTGTCGTCGCGAAGGTGGCGGAAGGCTCGGGCAACTTCGGCTACAACGCGCAGACCGGCGAATACGGCGACCTCGTCGAATCGGGCGTGCTCGATCCGACCAAGGTCACGCGCACCGCGCTGCAGAATGCGGCGTCGGTGGCCGGGCTGCTGCTGACGACCGATGCGACGGTGTTCGAGGCGCCGAAGGATGGGGCGCCCGCCGCGGTGCCGGGCGGCCCGGGTGCGGGCGGGCCGGGGTTCGATTTCTGACGATCCGACGATGTGCCGCGGCGTGCCGGTTCGCCGGCATGCGCGGTGTTTCCGAAACGATGCAACGCGTGGCGACGTCGGTCGTCACGCGTTTTTTTCTGGATCGCTCGCGGGTACGTTAGGTCGACCGGGGTAAGATGAAGGCCCATTCCGCGTCGCGGGCCGCCAATCCATGTCGACCACCATCAACACCCTGCTGCCGCTCGCCGGCGTCCTGCTGCTGAGCGTGGCCAGCCCCGGCCCGAACTTCGTGATCGTCACGTCGAGCGCGGTCGCGCAGCGCCGCGCCGGCGTGATGACCGGGCTCGGCCTCGCTGCCGCATCGGGCACCTGGGCCGCGATCGCGATCGGCGGGCTGAGCCTGCTCGTGACCCACGTCGCATGGGTGCACACCGCGCTGCGGCTGGCGGGCGCGACCTACCTGATCTGGCTCGGCCTGAAAATGGTGCTGACCGCGCGCAAGCCGTTGTCCGTTGCCGCGCCGGCTTCGTCCTCCGGCTGGCACGCGGCGAAGAAAGGCTATGTGGTGAGCATGACGAACCCGAAAGCCGTCGCGTTCTACGGGAGTGTCTTCGCGCTGATGGTGCCGGCCCATGCACCGGCATGGTTCGATCTCACGGTCGTCGCGCTGTCGATCGGGATTTCGGGCGCTTGGTATTGCACGATGGCGCTGCTCGCGTCGCATCCGCTCGTGCGCCGGCTGCTGATCAAGCGCAAGGCCGTGCTCGACACGACGGCCGGACTGCTGCTGATGGGGCTCGGCGGCCGAATGTTGACGGGGCGTTGAGCGGTGTCGTCATGGACGGAGCCCGCGAACACGATGAATGGAAACTGCTTTCGCCGCATCCCCGCTCCGGGATAGGGACACAGGCATGGCTTCCTGAATAACGATCCCGACGGACGCGGTGCATCACCGACGCACCACGCCCGTTGGCGCCTCAAACGATCGGATCGACCACCGTCACCGGCGCGCCGCGCGCCTCGATGTCGCGCCCGGCGAGCAGGCACAAATCCTCGCGATGATGCGCGGCGACCACCTGCACACCGACCGGCACGTCATTGACGATTCCCGTCGTCACCGCCAGCCCGGGTAGCCCCATCGCCGGCAGCGCACGCAGCGTGAGCTGCGCTTCCCATACGCGCTCGAACCCTTCCGGTCCTTGCCTGTCGAGATCGTCAGGGAACGGCAACTCCGACGACACCGGCAGCAGCAGCACCGCGTACTCATCGAGAAACAGTCGCCATTGCCGCGTGAGGGTCGTACGCCGCACGAGCGCGCGGCTGATCACGTCGGCCGGCAGATCGCGCACCTTGCCGCGCACGGCCGCGATCACCGCGGCCGCGCCCGGATCGCCGTCGCTTTCGACCGCATTCGTCAACGCGTCGAATCCGTCGCCAAGCCAGAGCTGCTCCTGCAACAACGCGGCCTCGCGCATCGGTGGCGTATCGTCGATTTCGTCGACTGTCCACCCTGCATCGACGAGCCGGCGCGCGGCATCGCGCAACGCGGCCTCGACTTCGGGCACGACCTGCAGGCCGCCCGGCCGCACGCACAACGCCGCACGCTTCGGTACCGCACGGCCTTCGAACGGCACCGGCACATACCACGGGTCGCGCGAGTCCGGCGCGGCAAACGCTTGCAGCGCCAGCGCGAGATCGTCGATCGTGCGCGCGATCGGCCCCGTCGTCGACATCAACTGCGCGCCGATCGCACGCTCGGGCGACGACGCATTGAACGCCGGCACGCGTCCGAGCGACGGCCGGATCCCGTGCACGCCGCACGCATAGGCCGGGTAACGCACCGAGCCGCCGATGTCGGTGCCGATCGCGAGCGGGCCGATCCCGGCGGCCACGGCAGCCGCCGCGCCGCCGCTCGATCCGCCCGGCGTCAGCGACCGATTGCGTGGATTGTACGTATGGCCGTGCACGAGATTCGACGTGAACCAGCGCAGCGCGAACGTCGGCGAATTGGTGCGACCGAGCAGCACCGCGCCGGCCTTCCTCAGGTTCGAGACCGACGGACTGTCGGCGCTCGCGATCAGGTTTTCCTGCAGGCGCGTGCCGTTGGTCGTCGCGAACTCCGCGACGTCGACGTTGATCTTCACGGTCACGGGCACGCCGGCGAGCGGCCCCGGATCGTCGCCGCGCGCGATTGCGCGATCGACTTCGTCGGCTTGGCGCCGCACGTCGTCCGGGCGATGCTCGACCACCGCGTTGATCGCCGGGTTCACCGCGTCGAGACGGGCCAGCGTCGCATCCGCCACTTCCCGCGCGGACACTTCACGTTGCCGCACCCGCTTCGCGATTTCAGTCGCCGATAGTTGCCAGAGTTGCTGCGTCATCAGAATGTGCTCCGAGAAACTCCGCCATGTCCCCAACGGGACTTCCTTCGAGGCGGATGGCCGGAAGGAGGCGCCGCGCGCCGTTCGCATCGCGGCGCCGCATCGCTTACTGCGTATCGTGCTTCGCGCGCTCCGCGGCCGCGATGATCGCGTCGGCCACGGCCTTCGGCTGGCTCAACATCGCGACGTGGCTGCCGTTCACACGCGCGACCGTCGCACCGATCCGCTTCGCCATCGTCTCCTGCAGCTTCGGATCGATCATCCGGTCCTGCGTCGCGACGACGAACGTCGACGGCTTCTCATGCCACGCGGCCTGCGTGACCTTCTGCGAAATACAGCCACCGTACCACGGCCCTTGCGTCGCCGCGACGACGCGCTGCTGCGCGGGCGACAGGTCCGGCGCGAAATCCTGCGCGATCGCCTTGTCCGACAGCGTCGCGAAACCGCCCGTGTCCTTGCGCAGCTCGCCGGCCCACGCCGGCGCCGGCAGCCCCTGCGTGACGTCGGCGATCGACTGGCCGTTGTCCGGCGCGAACGCGGCGACGTAGACGAGCGACTTCACCTTGTCGTCGTTGCCCGCATCGCTGATCACGACGCCGGCCCACGAATGGCCGACCAGCACGACGGGCCCCTTCTGCTCGTCGATCGCGCGCTTCGTCGCGGCGGCATCGTCGGCGAGCGAGCTGAGCGGATTCTGCACCGCGACGACATGCAGGCCGCGCGCCTCGAGCAGCGGAATCACGCGATTCCAGCTCGACCCGTCGGCGAACGCGCCGTGCACCAGCACGACGTTCGTGCCCTTCAGGTCCTCCTTCGGCGCAGCCTGCGCCGCGACCGCACCGAACAGACCGCCCAGCACCGCCGCGGACACCAGCACCCGTTTCGTCAAACCGACCATCGTCATGCTCCTTCCTGTCGTGTTGTACATCTGAAATGTTTACGTTGCGGCCGCGCCGGCGCTCGGCAGGCGCGGCAGCGGATCACGAATGCGCGTACAGGCCGTTGGCGGCATCCGTGCGTGCGTCGCCGGCTGCGGCGTAGCGGGCGGCCGGCACCGACGCGGCGGCGACGTTGTCGCCCTGCGACTTCGACGGACCGTTCTGGTCCGAGCGCGCGACCTGCTGCGCGGCGACGGCGTTCTCCGCGGCGGCGATATCGTCCGGGTAGTTGGCTTCGCCGCTGGCCGGGCTGTAGCCGGCCTTCTCGAGCCGGACGAGATCGGCGCGCACATCGGCACGCGTGAGGCCGTGGCCGGTATCGGCGAACGACAATGCGGGGATCGAAGCGAGGACGGCAACGGCGAGGATTCGAGCGACTTTCATGAGTGTTCTCCTAAAAGGAAGTGGGTGTATCGAACATTCGGCATCCGATCCAGATGGCTGGCATCGAATGTTTCCTGCATGTCGACAGTAGAACCCGCCCACGTATCCGGCATGTTTCCGAAACCGGTGCTTCCTGCATGCCAGTTTTTCAGGAGGGGCCGCAGACACAGTGCGATACAAACCCGCATGCCGATCCATCTCCCGTCATCCGCGCACGACAAAAAAAGGCGTGCCTCGCGCGGCACGCCCTTCCGTCAAGCCGATCCCGTCAAATCACATCACGGCGCCAACCGCGTGAACACGAAGTCGTGATTCTTCACGCGCGCCTGGTGACACGCAAAGCACGTCTGGTGCTGACCGATATCGGCCGGCACGCCGTTGATGAAGCGCCCGAAGCCCCAGCCGCCCGTCGACGCATAGCGACGCGAATCCTTCACCATCACCTGCACGGTGGTCGCCTGGCCGGGCACCGTCGCCGGCGGGAACTCGTCCGACTGCTTGCGCTTGTACGCGAGCTTCACGAGGATCGTGCCGTCCGGAAACGGCAGCGTCGACTTTTCGAGCGCACGCATCGCGACGGGATTGCCGAGCACCACGCGCAATTCGTCGAGCGGCGCCGCTTCCTCGGCCGGCGCGACCATTTCCCACTTCCGGTAGCCGGGCGGGATCGTCACGCCGTAGATCGGCGACGCGGCCGGCTTCGGCTGCTCCGCGAACGCGGCCGGGCCGCTCGCCGACAACGCACCGGCCAGCAACACGCCCGCAACGACCGCACGGCGCGCGCCGTGACGCACCACTCCGATATGCGCCCGCATCACAGATGCTCCACTTGCAGGATCGCCTCTGCGAACGCCTGCGGCGCTTCCTGCGGCAGGTTGTGGCCGATGCCGCCGGTGATCGTGCGGTGCTGGTACTTGCCCGTGAACTTCTTCGCATACGCGGCCGGGGCCGGATGCGGCGCGCCGTTCGCATCGCCTTCCATCGTGATCGTCGGCACGGTGATGACCGGGCCGGCCGCGAGCCGCCGCTCGATGTCGTCGTATTTCGCCTCGCCCTTCGCGAGACCGAGGCGCCAGCGATAGTTGTGGATCACGACGGCCACGTGATCGGGATTCTGGAAAGCCGCGGCGCTGCGCGCGAAGGTCTCGTCGGAGAACTGCCACTTCGGCGACGCGAGCCGCCAGATCAGCTTGTTGAACGCGTCGAGGTTCTCTGCGTAGCCGAGCGCACCGCGTTCGGTCGAGAAGTAGAACTGATACCACCACTGGAGTTCGGCCTGCGGCGGCAGCGGCTTGGCGTTCGCCTGCTGGCTGCCGATCAGGTAGCCGCTCACCGACACCAGCGCCTTCACGCGCTGCGGCCACAGCGCCGCGATGACGTCGGCCGTGCGTGCGCCCCAGTCGTAGCCGCCGAATATCGCACGATCGATCTTCAGCGCATCCATCAGCGCGACGATGTCGACGGCCGTCACCGCCTGCTGGCCGTTGCGCAGCGTGTCGGCCGAGCGGAACGTCGTCGATCCGTAGCCGCGCAGGTACGGCACGATCACGCGATAGCCGGCCGCCGTGAGCAGCGGCGCGACGTCCGCGTAGCTGTAGATGTCGTACGGCCAGCCGTGCAGCAGGAACACGACGGGGCCGTTCTTCGGCCCGAGATCCGCATACCCGACGTTCAGCACGCCCGCGTCGATCTGGTGGATGGTGCCGAGCGATGCCGCGCCGGCCGCGCGGTTCGTCGGTACATCGGGCGCCGACTGCGCATGCGCCAGCGAGCCGAAGCCGAGATCGGCGAGGCTCAGGCTTGCGATTGTCGTACCCAGGATCAGGCGGCGGCGGCTATTCACGGTATCAGGCATGACTGGTTCTCCATTGTCGATCGCTAAGGAAGGGGCCCGCGGCAGGTGCAGGCGCTCCGGTATCGCCGTTCACGCCGGCCGCGCATTGCTTCGCGCCGCCGTGTGAATCGCTTCACCGGATTTATATCCGAACCATTCGGACGCTTTGTATCCCAACGTATCTGTGTTCGGATACGACACAGAGCGATTCAAAAAACGCCCGCGAGGCAGTGCGTTTCGGGGCCCGCGCAACACACGCGCCCGCTTGCCCCGATGCGGAGACGAACGCGGGCCGGCATCGCAACCGGCCCGCGCGCACCCGTCGAGCCGTGCTTACGCGCGACGCAACGGCCGGAACCCGGCACGCACTTCGCGTGCGAACAGCTCCGGCTCTTCCCATGCCGCGAAATGGCCGCCCTTGTCGACTTCGTTGAAGTAGATCAGGTTGTGATAGCTGCGCTCGGCCCAGCTGCGCGGCGCCTGGTAGATCTCGCCGGGGAACACCGTGATCGCGGCCGGCAGCGAGATGTCCACCGCGTTGAAGTTGTTCGAGTGATCCTCCCAGTAGATCTGCGCGGAGGACGTCGCCGTGTTGGTCAGCCAGTACAACGAAATGTCGTCGAGGATCTCGTCGCGCGGAATCGAACGTTCGGGTACACCGCCGCTGTATGTCCACTGCGAGATCTTGTCGTACATCCACGCAGCCTGCCCCGACGGCGAATCGGCGAGCGCGTAGCCGACCGTCTGCGGACGCGTGACCATCATCGCCGAGTAGCCGCAGTTGTCGCGATAGAACGTCGCGAGCTTCTCGTACGCGGCCTTCTCCTTCAGCGACAGCGATGCGGGAGCCGGCGCGTCGACCTGGAGCAGCGTCGCGATGTCCGGAGGCACCGTCGCCGGCATGTTCACGTGAATCCCGGCCAGGCCCTGCACGCGTTGCATCGCCATCCGGTGCGAGATCACCGAGCCGCAGTCGCCGCCCTGCGACACGAAGCGCGTATAGCCGAGGCGCGCCATCAGCTCGCCCCATGCGCGCGCGATGCGGTCGGAGCCCCAGCCCGTCTTCGTCGGGCGGCCGGAGAAACCGAAGCCCGGCAGCGACGGCACGACGACGTGGAATGCATCGTCGGCGCTCGCACCGTGCGCGGTCGGGTCGGTCAGCGGGCCGATCGCCTTCACCAGCTCGAAAACCGAACCCGGCCAACCGTGCGTCATGATCATCGGCATCGCATTCGCGTGCCGCGACCGCACGTGGATGAAGTGAATGTCGAGCCCGTCGATTTCCGTGATGAACATCGGGAAGCCGTTCAGGCGCGCCTCGCCCTTGCGCCAGTCGTAGTCGGTGCCCCAGTAGCGCAGCAGCGCCTGCATGCGTGCGAGCCGCACGCCCTGCGATTCGTCGGCGACGGTCTCGCGGCCCGGCCAGCGTGTCGCGGTGATGCGGCGGCGCAGGTCGACCAGTGCGTCATCGGGGATATGGGCGGTGAACGGGCGTATGCCGGTGTCGCCGGTTGCCGCATGCAGCGCGGTGGGCAGCATCGCGGATACACCCGCGGCCACGGACGTGGCCAGCAGGTGCCGACGCATCGGGGAAAACGGTGTGGAAGACATCGCTCGGCATCTCCTTTCGTGAGGTTGAAAGTGAACATGCCGCGCGCCCGGGCGCGCCTTCGCTTTCATTCGGGCACGCGGCGTTCACGCGGCGGTCACCCATTTGAAAGGTCTGATGTATCCGGGATGTGTCTGATTTGTACGCGTTTGTAGCAGGCGTGCGAACGTCGACGTCAGGGGGCGATCCAGCGGCCTTCGTAGCCGTCGTCGTTCAGGTCGAAGATCGCGCGCCGATGGCCGGCCCGAGCGAGTTCGAGCCAGTCGAGGCGCGTCACCGTGACGTGGACGAGGCAGAAGTTCCGATAGCCGTCGTCGGTGGTGGCGTCGCCCGGGCTTGGCGTGACGTGCGCTTCTTCGGGCGACTCGATCGGCGTGCCCGGCCGCAACGGTGCGCGATACAGCAGCAGCGTATGCGGGCGGCTCGATTGCCAGATCGCGCGCCGTTGCGCTTCGTCGTCGCAGATCGACGCGACGCCTTCCGCGCGAATCTGCACGAGCGCGTCGAGATCGTTCGCGACGACGGCGATGCGAGGATCGCGGCGCAGCTCCGCAACCTTCTCCGACCGCGCATCCGTATGGAACGCCAGCAGACGATCGGCGCGGCTCACTTGTCGCAACACGATCGTGCGCACCTTCGGCGCGCCGTCGAGGCCGAGCGTCGTGGCCTGCACCATCGTGAACGGCGAGCGCTGCGTGCCGCCGCCGGACTCGAGGCACGACCAGAGACGGTCGTAGGTTTGCGGGAGCGATTCGGAAGCGGGATCGGACATGATGGCGCGGCGATCTTGCGGGATTCGGTCGCGCTAGCTTAACCGTTTCTTCGGTGGCGAAGCGCGCGACGCGCCCACGATGTGCGTTGCAAACCCGTCGCCGCGCGGTTCAGTTATAGCCGAGGATGACGGGTGCGGCGTCGCTCGTGTCGGTCGAGTCCGCGCCGAAGCGGCCGAGCACGTCCGCGACGTATTGCGGCCCCGCGCCGATCTGCGACGACTTGTGCGCGACGGGACGAATAGCGGCCATGCGCGGCGCTTCATCGAGCCATCCGATGTCGTTGATGACGATGTTCATGGGTGTCTCCTCATGCGGCCAGCGCCGCACCATATGCGCGCACCAGGCGCGCCACGCCTTCCCGGATCGCATCGACGTCGGGCGCGGCGAACGACAGCCGCAGCGATGCGGCGTCGACGTTGTCCGCGAAGAACGCCTTGCCCGGCACGAACACGACCTTGTTCGCGATCGCCTGTTGCAGCAGCACGTCCGACGACACCGCACCGATCCGCGCCCACACGAACATCCCGCCTTCGGGACGATGGAACGTGATCGCATCGCCGAAACCGTCGCGCAGCGCATCGCACATCGCGTCGCATTTGAGCTGGTAGGCCGCCGTGATGCGCGGCAGATGGCGTTCGAGCGCGCCGTCGGCGAGATACTCGGCAGCGGTGGCTTGCGTCCATGGCGTGCTGCACAGGTCGACCGTCTGCTTCGCGATCACGCAGCGGCGCGCGATCTCGGCCGGTGCGATCGTCCAGCCCACGCGCAGCCCCGGCGCGACGATTTTCGACAGGCTCGCGAAATGCACGGTCCAGTCGCGCGCGCCTTCCACTTCGTTCGCGAGCGCGAGCATCGACGGCACCGGTTCGCCCGCGAAACGCAGGTCGCCGTACGGATCGTCCTCGACGATCAGGAAACGGTACTGCACCGCGAGACGCAGCAGCTTCAGCCGGCGTTCGCGCGTGAGCGTCGCGCCGGTTGGGTTCGCGAAGGTCGGGACGGTGTAGAGCAGTTTCGGCTGCGCGATCGCGCCGGACGCGAGTTGCGACGCGAGGCGGTCGACGTCGACGCCTTCAGCGTCGACCGGGATCGTGACGATGCGCGCCTGCTGCAGGCGCATCGCCGACAGCGTCGCCGGATAAGCCGGCTGTTCGGTCAGCACGACGTCGCCCGGCGCGACCATCACGCGCAGCAGCAGGTCGAGGCCCTGCTGCGAGCCGGTCGTGACGAGCAGTTCGGCCGGCGTGCACGCGACGTTGCGGCGCGCCATCAACGCAATCAGTTGCTGCTTCAGTTCGGCAAGGCCGTCGGTCGGGCCGTATTGCAGGCAGCGCACCGGCTGGGCGTACGCGCGTTCGGCGGCCGTGTTCAGGCCGTCGACGTCGAACAGGTCGCTGGCCGGATAGCCGCCCGCGAACGAAATCATCCCCGGCTCGGAGAGGTACTTGAACAGCTCGCGGATCGGCGAACCGGCGGGATTCTGGAATGAGGGCGTAAACGCGTACATGTCGTCGTGAGCTGGATCGCACGGACGGCCGGGATAGCCGACAGGTGCCGCCCGCCCAGGGCGCTTCTGGCGCACGGGCGGGGAATCGAGCCACGATTGTCGATAGTCATTAACGCTGCCGCAAACGATATCTATGCACTAGGTCTTGCGGTTTGGTCATTAATTGGGAAAACAGGGGCGGAACGTCGGCTGGCCCCTAGGCGGCGCATCTGTAAGCGCATGATTGCATCACGGCACGCGCCATCATAATGGTCAACATAACTAACTGTTCCGCGCACAGCAACATCCATCGTAAGAACCAGACGATGGAACCCCAAGCACCCGTCGAGGCTGACGGATCGCAAAGGCGATTCGCGCGTATCGGCAACAAATTCGAAACGCGACCGCGGATAATCATTAAGGTCGCAACAACAGGATGCCATCAGTCGTGAGATTTGGTTATTACATATAAGTCATCGGAGAATCCTTCAGGGGCTCGATTGATATCGCTCAGCCTCCCGCCCTCGCCAACCTAGGATTGCACGTTGCCTCGTCGAATGTCAAAATAGTTTCGCAACACAGAACCATCTCCATGCAGATACACAAAAATCACGAGACCAATGAATACCAAAGAAAGACTGTCCACCGCCCTAGATCGGATTTTTGACGAAGCCGGAAATTTTGTCGTTGTTGGCCTCACCGGTCGCACCGGATCCGGCTGTTCGACAGCCGCCGGCATTCTCACGACGTGCTCGCTAAAATTGCCTGAAGCCGGCGAATCCCACTACACCGGAAACGAAAGAAGAAAATACAAAATAATAAAAAAGTTTATTGACATCCAATGGAAACCATTCAAATGGATTCAAATTAGATCAATTATAACCCAATACATACTTGAATTGGATTTCGAACAATTTGTATCGCTTACAAGCAGTATAATCGACATCAATCAAGGAGATGTATTACAGCAACTATCAGCATTTCGCTCCAGCTACGAAGAAGCGCATTCAGTTGTCGCCGCGTATCTCGCAACCACCGAAAACACACTTGAAGAACTCAACAAGAGAAAGGAATCTGCCTTCCATGTATATATGGAATATCTCCCGAATTTCTCGGACAGGTTGCGGGAGCAATTACAAGCACTCGGAAAAGATTCGTACACTCGCGTTTATCAAACAGCCGGCGACAACATCCGATGCTCGGGAAAGGCAAATAGCAGCGACTTCGACCCACAAAAAATATTTGCCCTACCGCAAACAATCAATAAAATTATAAAATCAATTCGCCATATTTGCGAAAGACGAAATGAGCCATGTTACATTGTTGTCGATGCAATACGCAATCCTTACGAGGCCATTTTTCTTCGAGAGCGATACGCCGACTTCCACCTCGTTTCGATCAATACATCAAACGAAAATAGACTCGCATATCTCCGAGACAGTCGAAAGTTTTCGAGTTCGCAAATCAAAAATCTTGACGAAAAAGAATACCCCAAAAAACTCGACGGCCACCATCGATACACATCACAGAACATTCAAAAATGCATTGAAATCGCGGACATACATATAAACAACCCCAAAACCGATCAACACGGTCACAGCGAGTTACGCTGTCAATTGGCATGGTATGTTTCCTTGATGATTCATCCGGGACTTGTAATGCCCACTTCGATCGAGAGTTGCATGCAAATCGCCTACAGCGTAAAGCAAAACTCGGGCTGCATTTCTCGACAGGTGGGTGCAGTCGTTACCGACGCAACGTACTCGGTAAAATCCGTCGGATGGAACAATACGGCACAGGGACAAGTACCCTGCCTTCTTCGCAGCGCTGATGACCTCATTCAAGGGATCGATGCTGCTGCGTACAGCAATTATGAGCGCAACGATGCTCGATTTCGCTCTGCACTGGAGCGTAAATTCGCGTGTGCGTGTGGAGACCCGAAATTAAGTGGACGCAGTCTCGCGTTTTGCTTTAAAGATCTACAAAACGAAGTGGAAGACGAAAAAAATCAAGTTCATACGCGCTCCCTTCATGCAGAAGAAAACGCATTTCTGCAAATATCCAAATTCGGCGGAGCGCCACTTCGTGATGGGATATTATTCACGACGGCCAGTCCCTGCGAGCTTTGCGCGAAGAAAGCATATCAACTGGGATTGAGCCAGATAATTTACATCGACCCGTACCCCGGGATCGCGACAAGTCACGTATTGTCTTCCGGCGATCGCGCACCCTCCTTAAATCTATTCAGAGGAGCAATCGGCCGTGCATTTTATCGCCTATATCAACCGGTTATGCCATACAAAGACGAGCTCGATTTATTACTAAACATTCCCAGATATACAAGCACCGAATCCACGAAATTCAATAAGTTAAAACAAGAAAACGAATCTTTAAAATCTGAAATCGATCGCCTCAACATCTTACTCAGCAATATAAATGGCGACCGACCCAGTCCTGTAGCCGACTCAAAGCCCGCCGATTGAGGTTCGAGCTGACGCTGAACACGAGACGACAAAGGCCCGGCACAGCCGGGCCAATAAATTTGGAGGCAGAAGAAGATCATCTTGATCGTGATCCGGTGTCGGCGACGTGCCATGGATATAGACGCACACCTTTCCGCCCTCAATCTCGCACAATTACATCCGCGCGAATAAAAGCATGGGAACACCATCAGGCGCGCCCCCACCCCGCCCCCGATTACCTAGGTAATTGACACGTATAGACCTAGGTAATTGTCCTCCCTACCATGGGTTTCGACGCGACCCAAAGCGCCCCACACGAAGAGGACACGACCATGACCACCCAGGACGTCGACACCAGAACGTTACGACGCGTGATCGCTGCAGCGTCGATCGGCAATTTCGTCGAATGGTTCGATTTCGCCGCATACGGCTTTCTCGCCACCATCCTGACGCGCGAATTCTTCCCGAGCGGCGACCCGACGATCGGACTCCTGAAGACATTCGCCGTCTTCGCGGTGGCCTTCGCGTTCCGACCGCTCGGCGGGCTCATCTTCGGCGTCATCGGCGACCGGATCGGCCGCAAGCGCACGCTCGCGCTGACGATCCTGATGATGGCCGGCTCGACGACGTTGATCGGCCTGCTGCCGACCTACGCGAGCATCGGCTACTGGGCACCGTTGCTGCTCACGATCATCCGCTGCGTGCAGGGCTTTTCCGCCGGCGGCGAATACGCCGGCGCATGCGCTTACGTGATGGAACATGCGCCGCGCCGCCGCCGCGCATTCTTCGGCAGCTTCGTGCCGGTATCGACCTTCTCGTCGTTCGCTTGCGCGGCGGTGGTCGCCTATCTGCTCGAGTCGTCGCTGTCGTCGCAGGCGATGATCGAGTGGGGCTGGCGCGTGCCGTTCCTGATCGCGGCACCGGTCGGCCTCATCGGCGTCTACCTGCGCGTCAACCTGAATGAAACGCCCGCGTTCCAGGCGCTCGAAGGCAAGCACGACATTGCGCATGCCCCGCTGATGGAAACGCTGCATTCGCAGTCGCGGAACATCCTGAAGCTCGGTGCATTCGTGTCCGTGACGGCGCTGTCCTTCTACACGTTCACCACGTATTTCGCGACTTACCTGCAAGTGGCCGGGCACCTGTCGCGCGGCACGTCGCTCCTCGTCACGGTGCTGGCTCTACTCTTCGCCGCTGCATTGTGCCCGGTCGCCGGCCTCTTCTCCGACCTCGTCGGGCGCCGCGCGACGATCGCGACGACCGGCATCTTCATCATCGTGTCGGTGTATCCGGCCTTCTCGCTGGGCGGCTCGGGCGTGTTGTCGCACTCGCTGCTCGGCGTCGCGCTGCTCGCGATCGGCGCGGTATTCTCGGGCGTGGTGACGGCACCGCTGATGTCGGAAGTGTTCGCGACGAAAACCCGCTATACGGCGTCCGCGATCACCTACAACCTCGCCTACACGATCTTCGGCGGCACCGCCCCGCTCGTCGCCACGTGGCTGATCTCCGCGACCGGAACCAACCTGTCGCCTGCGTACTACCTGATCGCCGTGTCGATCTTCGCGATGATCGGCGGTCTGTCGCTGCCGGAAACGTCGAAGACGGCACTCGAGGCAGCCGGCCCTGCAACCGGAAGAGCCGGCCAGTCCGCGAAGCGCGGCGTCGAACGCGCCGTTTGAGCGGCCGTCCCGCACAACATCAACGCACGGAGCGACACGATGACGAGCCTTCATGAATCCAGCATCATCATCGACGGCCTGAACATTTCCAAGTTCGAGCGCTCGGTGTTCGAGGACATGCGCAAGGGCGGCGTCACGGCCGTCAACTGCACGGTCTCCGTGTGGGACGACTTCCAGAAGACGATCGACAACATCGCGGAGATGAAGCAGCACATCCGCGAATACAGTGAAATCCTCACGCTGGTGCGCACGACGGACGACATCCTGCGCGCGAAGCAGGAGAACAAGACGGGCATCATCTTCGGCTTCCAGAACTCGTATGCGTTCGAGGACAACCTCGGCTACATCGAAGTGTTCAAGGAACTCGGCGTGAACGTGGTGCAGCTCTGCTACAACACGCAGAACCTGGTCGGCACCGGCTCCTACGAACCGGACGGCGGATTGTCCGGCTATGGCCGCGAAGTGATTCAGGAGATGAACCGGGTCGGCATCATGGTGGATCTCTCGCACGTCGGCGCGAAGACGTCGTCCGACGCGATCGCCTGTTCGACGAAGCCGGTCACCTACTCGCACTGCTGTCCGTCCGGACTGAAAGAGCATCCGCGCAACAAGACGGACGATCAACTGCGCGAGATCGCCGAAGCCAACGGCTTCGTGGGCGTCACGATGTTCATGCCGTTCCTGCGGCGCGGCGCCGACGCGACGATCGACGATTATCTCGAAGCGATCGAATACGTGATCGACGTGATCGGCGAGGACAAGGTCGGTATCGGCACGGACTTCACGCAGGGCTACAGCACCGAGTTCTTCGACTGGATCACCCACGACAAGGGCCGCTATCGTCGTCTGACGGACTTCGGCAAGGTCGTCAATCCGCAAGGTATCCGAACAATCGGTGAATTCCCGAACCTCACGGCCGCGATGCAGCGTGCCGGCTGGAGCGAATCGCGCATCAAGAAGGTGATGGGCGAAAACTGGCTGCGGGTATTCGGCGAAGTCTGGAACGATTGAATCGCCCCCCATACCAACACACCGGCCATGCGCGCGCACTCGGCCGAGGTCCAGTGCGCGGGCGAAGGACACGAGTGCTGTGTCTTTCAAGTCGGATGAGTGATCGGCAAGCGCTACAATCCGGCAGGAGCGAACCTGCCCGATAGCCTTGGTCCGAACGCGGTTCGGGCCCGTCGACACGATGACGAACATGACCGACACGACGCCCCGTCTCGATTACGAAGATCTCTTCCGACATCTGCCCGTCGCGGCGATCGTGGCCAGGGAGCGGATCATGGTCGAGTGCAACGAGAAGGCGCTGCAACTGTTCAGGGCGACCCGTGACGACATCATCGACCAGTCGTTCGCGAAGCTGTATCCGCAGCAGAAGGACTTCGCGACGACCGGCCGGCGCCTCGCGCCGCTGCTCGCGAAACATGCCGGGTTCAGCGACGATCGCATCATGCGCCGTGTCGACGGCAGCCATTTCTGGGTCACCGTGTGCGGTTTCGGATACAACCCGAAGCGGCCGTTCGAGCTGGCCGTGTGGACCTTCACCGATCTGTCGGAGAGCGCGAAGCATCCCGACGTCACGAGCACGCTCACCGATCGCGAGCGCGACGTCGCGGCATTCCTGGTTCACGGCCTGACGAGCAAGGAAATCGGCAAGGAGCTGAACATCAGCCCGCGCACGGTCGACATCCATCGTGCGAGCTTGCTGCGGAAGTACGAGGTGCGCACGACGCATGATCTGATCGCGTGCTTGCTGGCGTGAGGTGCGTGCGGGTCAAAGCATCAGTGCTTCATTTCCCGGACGCCGACCTGACGAACTCCGCCAGATCGTGATTGAAGCGGTCGGGTTCCTCGATGAACGGTGCGTGACCCGCATCGACGTACACTTTGCTCTGGATGCGAGGATTCAACGCCTTCGCGCGGGCCAGCGTCGTGGGCGTGTCGACCAGCGCATCGCGGCCGCCGTATATGAACAGCAATGGCACGCGTGTCTTGCTGAGCGCCTCGGCGGCAAACACCGTCATCGTCGGAATTTCCTTCTGCATGTCCCACGACGCCAGCGCGGCGTTGGCGAGCAATCGGCTGAAAGTGTCCGCATCCGGACGACGGTTGAAGCACAACCCAATGAAGGTACGCTCACCGTCGAGATGTGTTTTCAGGTCCGGCGAATTCATGTCCCGATAGACCTCGGGATGGTCAACGATCTGACCCGGCGCGAGTTCGACGACACCATCGACGTATACGGCACCGGCGATGTTGTCATCGCCATACGTTGCGAGGTAGTTCGATATCACCACACCGCCAAGCGACCAACCGACCACGACGGGTTTTCTCGCATGCGAGCCGTCGATGACTGCTTCGAGGTCGTCGGCCCAACGGCGTCCATCGTGATACGGCGAGGCGCCAGATGGCTTATTCGACAGGCCGTGGCCGCGCAGATCGTAGGTGATGATCCGGTATTTGCGCAATTCGGGGCTTTGCACTTGCGCTTCCCAGTTCAGGCGACTGCCAAGCAGACCGTGAATGAAAATGACCGGCGGGCCGTTGGGGTTGCCGCTTTCCTGAACCGAAAGCCTTACACCATCCTTCGATGTAACCATATAGCTTGTCGGAGCAGCGACCGTAGCAGGTATCGCCGCAAATAGCGTTGCCGCGGTAACTGCGGCGGCCAGCAGGTATCTGAGCATTCGGGTGAGCATGAAGAAGGCCTCGAGGTGAATCGTCCGCCCAGCCTGAACCCTGACACTAATGTCAGAGTCAAGCGCTTTGTGCTAGCCTGTTTTTCATGGACAAGATGCCCTCAAAGGAACTGCTGACTATCGGAGAAGTTTCGCAACGCACCGGCGTAAGCGTGCGATCGATCCGTCACTACGACAAACACGGTTTGCTCGCGTCGGTGCGCGCGGACAATGGATACCGGATGTTCCCCGACCGGGCGGTCACGCAGGTCAGGCAGATCCGGCGCATGATCGCGACGGGTTTCACCATTGAAGACATTCTCGGCTTCCCGGACTGCATGCTTCTGATCGAAGGCGCGCGTTCGTGCGACCAGATCACCGATATCCAGCGGCAACGCCTTGAAGCTATCGATCGTCAGATCGCGGATCTCGAACGGCGTCGCAAGAGGCTTATCAAAACCTTGTCAGAAGGCGCGGTTCCGCCGGTCGAGTAACAGGCGTTCGAATGGATGCACCCGCGGCACACGAGTCGATCGTCAAACCGTCGCATTCTGCGCTGACTTCTTCTTGCAAAGGCCTAGGCCTCGGCCGTTGTATTCCGCGTGCCGAGTTGACGACAACGAGCGCCGGCGGAACGGCTTCTTTCTGCTAAGTTGCAGACGTTCAGGGTCCGCTCGCTGTGGGGAGACGAACGGGGCTTTCCCACCCACTTCGGCCCGTCGCCCCAGCTCGACGACAATGACGGGTTGAATCCGCAACATACAACAGTCGCTCGCGCGACGTCAGCTTCGCCGGGCTATCGAACGCGCGCGCATTTGATCCAACGCATCCTTCGTTTTGGCGCACTTCGCTCCCCACTCATGCTGCTTCCATGAATGCGAGGTAAGCCGTGTTAGATACTGCGTTGGAGGCCTTTGCCGCTGTAAGCAGTTTCTATTGTCATGAGGAAAATGGAACATCCGTCTGAAACACTCGATATACAAACGATACGCGTTCCCGCAGGAACGATTGCATTGAGAGACGACAGAATTGGCCGTAGATGGTCTGTCGAGCTGCCGCATTTTTGATCGGCCGCTATCCCATCACGCAGGCGCAATATGCTGCGGTAACCGGACAATGGCCATCGCCGTATGTCGCCGCGCAATGTCCAGTAGTCAACGTATCCTGGATTGATGCCACCCGGTTCTGCAACATGCTTTCAAAGGCAGCCGGCCTTCTCGACTGTTATGAATTTCATGGCGATGGAACGGGGGCTTCTCTTGTCCCGGAAAGTAACGGCTATCGCCTGCCCACCGAAGCTGAATGGGAGTACGCTTGCCGCGCCGGAACAAATGGTCCGAGATACGGCAAACTCGGCGATATAGCCTGGTATAGAGAAAACTCAGGGGGCCACACGCATGAGGTGGGTCAAAAGCAAGCAAATGACTGGGGGCTTTTCGACACGCTAGGAAACGTTTGGGAGTGGTGCGCCGATCTATACGACCCGGAAGTCTATGGTTCGTATCGCGTGTTTCGTGGCGGCGGATGGGCGGATGCCGAACGAGGCTGCCTTGCGACGAATCGACGTCGTAGCCATCCGACGTTCGCAATCGATGATCTTGGCTTTCGGGTTGCCCGATCGCTTGACGCTCGTGATGGGTAATCACGAGCACCTCCGGCTTGGTCGACCAGCAGAGCTTGCCCGATAGCTGGCTTTGAAGCCCATCAACTAGCGACGCGACCGAGGGAACAACCGTTATCCAGGGTGCAACGGACATCCGAACGTCCGCCTGAGCGCGCGGTTGAACGACCGAAAGTGGCCGAACGCGGCCGGCCGCCGCCCTGCAACGCGCGACCGGCGCCGATCGACCCACAACGGCCAGCCGTGGTTTCCCAAAGCGGCCGTTAGGGGTGTCCGTCTCTCTCAAGCAGGTTGGAGCTTGCGCGCACAAAAACCATAGTCCATCGACGTAAATGCCGAGAATCCGAGTTCGGCCAGCACAGACTGCAGTCGGTTGGTAAGCGGTATCCCATAGACCTCCAGGATCGAATAACCAGGATCGCCAGAGTGAGAATTGTGGTGATCGTCGACAGAATCCAGAATTGCGTCGCACCAGCTTTCCCGATCCACCCCGTATTGAATGAACGTGGTAACGCCGCCTTCCATGTTGAGCCCTGGCGAGTTCGGCGATGCTCTCCAGATTCTTTCGGCAACGGCAACGTTCGCAGGAGTAGCAACGACCCAAGTGTGTCGGACTTTTGCGATCACTTCTTGAATACGAGCGCCGAAATCAGGGTCTACGATAAGTGCGACCGTGTCTTTCATCGGCATTCACCCTCTCTCGTTGCTGGAATTCATCCCATCAGGGACACGCAAATTGAAGGAGTCCGACTGCGATTGTCGACCATCTACCCAGCGATGTCGGATGTCAGAACTGGCCACATCCTGCTCGATGCACAGCCAGGAATGTGCCGTGTCAGTTGTCGCCTTGATTCATGCGGCGATTCAATTCGCTCAAATATGACCCGGGAACTAGAGAAACCGCTCCGTTCGGACCGCAGACGCGCGTTCGACCATTGTCGATCGTGACTTCTAGCATCGGCGGCAACGCAAAAAATTTGATCAGTTCGGGCCTGTCCGCTCCCAACTGATATAGCGACGTCGTCAAGAACCGCGCCGGGTCGCGCAAGCCGGCCGAATCCTGCGTGTCCGTGATAACCCAGCCGGAACTTAGCCCTTCGGCCACCTCCCGCTTCATCGAGACGGACGTTGCGTGCTTGTAGTTGACATGGACGACGGCACTTTGCCTTAGCGATGGGAAATGCGGATCGGTTGCCAGGGCGAGGCTTCTAACCACGTCGTTTTGGTTTCGCAAATGGACTAGGGTACGATCTACGGAATCGATAAAGTGAACAGGGAAGCTTTTCATATCCGGCTCGGTTAATCGCAACGCCCCTGTCGGGCCTTCCTCGATGCGCACAAGCATCCATCCAATCTGGATGGTTTCACCGATGTGCAGGCGAGTGCCGGAAGCTATGTAACTCTCGATAAACCCAAGGAGCCAGGCAATGTCTACGTCGGGGATCGCGGGACTTGACACGCGAATCTCGCATTCTGGATGATCGAAGCGCCTACAGCCGGTTGTCGAATGTATTGTTGCCATGGTGTCCATCAATCCGTTGTTCCGGCCAATCGAGCGCTAAATAATTCTACGGGCCCGACGCCAATTGTTGACATATTACGCCGCGCTGACGAATGACCGTTCGTGGCCGATTACTGCCCAATTAGCCGTCAATTCATGAAGCAGTCGATCAAAAAACCTCCCCCGAAGTTGGCACCGATCGCGGTCGAGTTCTGCGTTCGCAGAACTGGTCACACACCAAGGCTCACCGGCGCAGCCCGAACACGCCGTGCCAGAGAGCGCTGAAAAAGTCCGTATGCGCGTGTTCGCCACTCCTTCGCGCGTCGCTCTTTGACGCGTGCGCCGATGTCGCCTGTGTCGCCCTCTCGTCGCATTGCGGCATCTGCTCATCACGCTCCCCGTCCGGCGATACGCCCGGCTGGCGCGACGCATGCAACTCGACCACGCTGCGGGCAATGCGCTCGGCGAGTTGAACATCGCAATCACGGCCGAGCAGAACACCGAACACGACGTCGCGGTTGTGCCCTTGCTCGGCGAAGCGCATCGCCCATGCCACGAACTGCGCATATTCCGCTTCACGCTCCGCGTTCAAGCGCTCCTCTTCTTCGCGAAGCCGTGCGTGACGGAGCATTTCCTCTGCGTAAGCGGTGTCATAGACGCGGCGCAGCTCCGGATCCGAAAGAATCGCGTATGCCTCCTTGATCTCCTGAAATCGCGCATGCGCGTCCGCTTCGCACCCGACGTTGCGGTCGGGATGCGCTTTCATCGCCGCCTTTCGGTAGCCTCGCTTGATTTCCTCGTTGGTCGCGTTCTCGCACACACCGAGCAATTCATACATTGTCGTCATTGCGCGTCGGGATGAAAGTCGGATCGCGTTGATCGTAGCATGTCGCCGCAGCGCCAATCCGTCGGGTCGAGAATTCACCGCGTTCTGACACCCTGAGTGCAGGTCAGGAGCGCTTTGGCAGATGACGGAATCTGAATCATTCTCATCGGAACGGCCGTTTGCCGACTGGAGCGGTCGCTCGAGTGTCCGAATGTGCATGCAGGCGAACGGCGCTTCATGGCCGAATGCCGACCGCTGCCCGCTCCACCCATAACCCCCAAAGAACAAAAAAAGCCCGGCAAAGCCGGGCCAATCAGATTGAGACACAAGGAGAATCCCGCCCACCCCACACCGGGCGGTCACGCCGCGCTACACGACGTTCTTCTCGACGATCGGCCGGTTTTCGAGCACGCGCTCCCAGCCGAGCGACGACAGGTCGAGCGATTCATACCGCCCGCCCAGAATCAGTTCACTCACCCCACGCCCGGTCGCGGGCCCCTGCTGCAGCCCGTGCCCGCTATAGCCGTTCGCGAACACGACGTTATCCAGCTCGGGGTGATACCCGATGATCGCGTTGTGATCGAACACGTTGTACTCGTAGTACCCGGACCAGCAGTTCTCCACGCGCAGCGCTTCGAACGCCGGCACGCGATTCGCGAGCGTCGGCCAGATCACCTCGTCGAACAGGTCGTGATCGACTTCGTCGAGCGGCAGATCGTCGGGATCGCGATCCGGGCTCGGGGACGTCCCGCAGATATACGTGCGCCCCTCCGGCCGGAAATACACGCCGGTCGGATCGATCAGCAGCGGACAACCGGTGAGCTGCGCCGGCGACGACACGTTGAAGATGCTGCGACGCCGCGCATACACGGGAATGTCGATGCCCATCATCGACGACAGCGTGCGCGTCCACGCCCCCGCCGCGTTGACGAGCGTGTCGCACGCGTAGCGCTCGCCGTCGCTCGTCATCACATGCGTGACCTTGCGACCGTCGCGAACGACGCCGGTCACGTCGGCCGGCACGTAGCGCGCGCCCAGTGCCTGCGCCTTCTTGCGCAGCGCCTGCACGAGCCCATAGCCGTCGAACCACCCTTCACCGCTTGCGCCATAAGCGCCCGACACGAGATCGTCGACGTTCAGCCACGGAAACTTCGCGCGCAGCGCATCGCGATCCATCAAGCGGATATCGGCGCCGAGCTTCGTCTGCAGCGCATGGTTTTCGCGCAGCGTCGCATCGCCTGCCGGTGTCGCGAGAAACAGGTAACCGCCTTCGTGCAGATCGATCGACGGCCGCGTGCCATCGACCTCGAGCCGCTCGCCGATCGTGCGCAGGAAGTCGATCCCGAACAGCGACATCTCGATCGACAGCGGCGTCGAGAACTGCTGGCGAATCGATGCGGCCGACAGCGCCGACGACGATTTCGCATAAGTGGGATCGCGTTCGATGACGGTCACGGACACCGTCGGATCGGTAGCGCGCAGGAAATAGGCGATCGAGCTGCCGATCACACCACCGCCGACGATGACGACTTGAGAACTCACGACTGACTCCAGTTGCACGTGAGAGGCGCGGCCAGCCGGCCGCGCCCGAAAGTTGTTCGTGCCGCGTCGCGCGCGGCGCCGTGCGTGCGGACCGCCCGGCGTATCGCCCCGACATGCGCGGCGATCGCATTCGATCGCCTTGGGTATTTCAGCACGTCCGGCGTCGCCGCGAAAGTCCGCGCGCGTTCGGGTATTCAGTCCGCCGTTTGCGTGGTGACGGGCTGCCACGCGGCGTTCTTCACTTCATACAGCGTCGAGCTCGGGTTCTTCAGGTCGCCCGTGTTCGTGAACGCGATCGTGCCGGTAATGCCATCGTAGCGCGTGCCCTTCAGCGCGCCGTTGAAGTCGGCCGGCTTCGTCGAGTTCGCCTTCTGCATCGCGTTGATCGCGATCCACGTCGCGTCGTACGCGAACGGCGCATACGCGAGCATGTCGACGCCGTACTTCTGCTTGAATTTCGTTTCGAACTGCTTGCCCTTCGCGAGACGCGACAGCGGCTGACCGTACTCCCACACGGACGCGCCTTCGGCCGCGTTGCCGGCGAGCTTGATGAAGTTCGCGTTCATCACGCCGCCGCCCGCCAGGAACTGCGCGCGGATGCCGAGCTGGCGCATGCGCTTGACCAGCATCGCGGACTGCGCGTCGAGGCCGCCGAAGAACACCAGGTCGGCGTTCGTGCTCTTGATCTTCGTGAGCTGCGCGCTGAAGTCGACGGCCTTGTCGTTCGTGAATTCGCGCGCGACGAGCGTGCCGCCGTTCGCCTTCGCGGCCTTCTCGAACTCGTCGGCTTCGCCCTGGCCGAACGCGGTACGGTCGTCGATGATCGCGATGCGCTTCGCCTTGGTCACGCTCGCCGCATAGGCGCCGGCGTTGCCGGCGTTCTGCGCGTCGGTGGCGATCACGCGGTACACGGTGCCGAGGCCGGCACGCGTGATGTCGGGATTGGTCGCCGACGGCGTGATCATCGGAATGCCGGCCTTCGCGTAGATCTTCGACGCGGGCAGCGTCGTGCCCGAATTGAAGTGGCCGATCACGACGGCCACTTGCGCGTCGGTCAGCTGCTGCGCGGCCTGCACGCCGACGCGCGGATCGCTCTGGTCGTCCTGCGACGCGACGACGAACTTCACCGGCTTGCCGCCGATCGTCGTATGCGCGGCGTTCGCCTCGTCGACGGCCATGCGCACGCCGTTCTCGATGTCCTTGCCGTACGCGGCGCCGCCGCCGGTCAGCGGCACGGCCACGCCGACCTTGACGACCGTCTCCTGCGCGTGGGCCGCGCCCGTCTGGAACGCGAGGACCGCGGCGGTCAATGCAATGCCGGAAAGCGAACGAATGCGGAACGTCATCGGCCAATCCTTCTTCTATGGGTCGGATGCGCCGCACGATCATCGCGCGGCGGCGACCTCCCGCGTGCCGGTGAATTCTGTTGTCGCCGGAGGCTGCGCGAAACGCGCGTCGCCTGCCGGTCGATCACCGCGGTTCCGTCTCCGAAGAACCTGTCAGCGCGAAAGAGGTGAACCGATTGTGGGTAGCCAATACGCGTGCAGCAAACGAAATATCGGAACTATGTTGTGAGGAATTGTCATCAAGTTTCGTATGCACGGACGGCGCCGGCCCGCGCGATGGCGGGCCGGGAAGGAGAAAGATCGGGCGGGATGCGCCTAAATGCTTTCGAATTAAGGCTGGGACGGGTAATGCCGATGGAGAATCATCGCGACGTCACGCGGCGTGGGCACAGCGCGCGATGGGTCAACGGCGCTCAGTGCCGGTCGCTGCCCGTATGACGGCGCACTTCGTCGGCCGCTTCGCCCGCCTTCTCCTGGATCTTGCCGGCCTGCTGTTCCGCCACGCCTTCCGCCTCCGTCTCGCGGTCGCCCGTCACCTTGCCGAGTGCTTCCTTGACCGAACCTTTCAGTTGTTTGAGCTTGCCTTCGATGCGATTCCTGTCCATGGTCGTCTCCTGCAACGAATTGGGGAGAGAGCCGACGGTGCCGCAGCCCGCGTCGCACCGCCGAGTGGACAGGATCGCAGCCGCGCGCCGCGCGCGGCAGATGCGGATGCACCAGCCTGCATGGTGCATTCGCACCGATGGGGGAAGCGGCCCGCGCCCGGCGTCAGCCCTTGACGTTCGCACCGCCCTTGTCGGCGCCCTTGTCGCCGCGGGCACCGTTCGCGTCTGCCGCGCCGACGATCCCGCGCTCGCGCGCCCACACGATCGCCTCGCCGCGACTATGCACGTCGAGCTTCGCGTAGATCGTCGCGACATGATTGCGGACGGTGTTCGGCGCGAGCCCGAGGCGGCCGGCGATCTCCTTGTCGGCGAGGCCGTGACACAGCAGATCGAACACGTCGCGCTCGCGCGCGGTGAGATCCGACAGCTGCGCGCCCGCGTCCGGCGCATTCTCGCGCCGCACGTTCGCCAGTTTCTCGATCAGCGTGCGGCTGAACCACGACGCATCCTGCATCGCGGTCTCGATCGCGTAAACGAGCTCCATCTCGGTACGCTTGCGATCGCTGATGTCGAGCAACGCGATCAGCAGGCAATCCTGCCCGTGAATCGCAACCGGTTCGGCCGACACCACGCAATCGCGCACGTCGCCATCGCCCGTGCGGATCTGCACGTCCGCGTTGCGCACGTTGCCGTCGCGTGCAAGCGCGCTGTCGATCTGCTGGCGCGCACCGCGCTCGGCCCACAGCCCGATCTCGTCCGCGGACTTGCCGAGCAGATCGTCCCGCGCATGGCCGGCCATCGCGACGAATGCATCGTTCACGTCGAGCAGTTCGAAGCGGTCGGCCGTGACGATCGCGGTCGCGACCGGCGCCATCCGGAACGCCTTCGCGAAGCACTCCTCGCTCTGCCGCAGCGCGAGCTCGGCCTGCTTGCGCGGCTCGAGATCCATGAACGTGAACAGCATGCATGCCTCGCCGTTCATGTCGATCGGCTGCCCGGCGACGACGACCGCCTTCGTGCCGCCGTCCGCGCGCTTGAGCATGGCCTCCATCTGCGGAATCGTCGCGCCCTCGCCGAGCCGCTCGATCGCCAGTTCGCGATGCTCGGCCTGATCGAGCACATCGACTTCGTAGACGGAGCGGCCGAGCACGTCGTCGCGTGCGTGGCCCGTCATGTCGAGGAAGCCTTGATTGACTTTCACGTAGCGCAGGTCGTCGAGCCGGCAGATCACGGCCGGCGCGGGGTTCGCGTTGAACGTGAGCTCGAAGCGCTCCTCGGCGCTCGCCCATTCGGTCGCGTCGTGCAGCACGAGCGCGAGACAGTCGGGCTCTCCCGCGGCGTTCGTCAGCACGAGGCTGCGGATCCGGTGGACCCAGCTCACGTTCTCGTCGGCGGCCGATTCGACTTCGACCGTCACGTCGCTGAACTCCTCGCCCGCGATCACGCGATCCATCGGATAGTGGCCGTCGCCCACCGGATTGTTGTTCCGGTAGCGCAGCCGGAAGCGCTCGCGATACTCGGTCACGTCCGCGCCGAGTGCATCGAGCTCGGTGACGCCGTGCATCGCGAGCGCGGCCTCGTTCGCCCACACGATGCGCTGGTCGGGTTCGATGAGGATCACGCCTTCGGTGAGCCCCGCGATGATCTGGTACAGCTGACGCCGGTCGGTATGCGACTTGAGCGTCTGTTCGTTTACTCGATCGTCCATTGAAGGGTCGTCCACGTCGTGTGCATGGTTGCCGGTTGGGCTGCATCCGCGCCATCAGGCGCCGACGTGCGCCGGCCCGGCGCGTGTCGCGATGGTCGCGTGCCGTCGATGCGCTCGGCACGCTGGATGCACCATGCGCAATAGTACATTCGCGTGCCACGCCGCCAGCGTGCGCTATCCCGCCAAGCGGCGCGCATGGCGGCACCCGCGCATGCCGTCGCGCCTCGCGCGTCCATCGGCGCATTTCCCGTTCCCGCCCGGCCGTTCCGTCCCCGTGCAAACGCACTAGGCAACCCGGTGAATTTGCGCGATGTGTGCGTGCGTTCGTGCCGGTACGCTGGTACTGCATCGGCGCTCACGCGCTGAACTACCGCAGAGGAGGACGACCCGATGAAGCTGCATCAGACACCTGATCCGACGCGGCCCGAACCGGCTCCGGACCATCCGCCCGAACCGTCGCCCGGCACCGACCCGCCCGTGCCCCAACCACCCGACGTACCGCGCCCGGACATGCCGCCGCGCGAGCCGGGCTACGACACGCCGATCGCGCGATGACGCGATGACGCGATGACGCGATGACGCGATGACGCGATAACGCGCGGCGCGATCCGCATTCGCATTGCATTCCATCCATTCACTCACGCCACTCGAAGGAGAACATCAATGAACAAGACCTCGCACCTTTCGACGCTGCTCGCCGTCAGCGCGGCTTTCCTGCTCGCTGGCGCACCGCTCACTACCGCGTACGCACAGGCGTCGTCGACCGAGAAATCCATGAAGGCCGAATCGGACCAGCCCGTGACCGATACATGGATCACGACCAAGGTGAAGAGCGAACTCGCGACCACCAAAGGCGTGAAGAGCACGGACATCGACGTGAAGACGGTGGACGGCGTCGTCACGCTGACGGGCGTGCTGCATTCGAAGATCGCGGTAAAGAAAGCGATCGCCGTGACACGCTCGGTGAAGGGCGTGAAGCACGTCGACGCATCCGGCCTGAAGGCGAAGGCCTGAGGTATCACGCGGCCTGGCGCCGCACTTTTCTCCCTTTACGACAGGAGCACACCATGAACGAAGACAAGATCAAGGGTCAGTGGAAGCAGTTGTCGGGCAAGCTGAAAGCCAAGTGGGGCAAGCTGACCGACGACGACCTGGCCGTCGCCGAAGGTAATCGCGACTATGTGGTCGGCAAGATCCAGGAGCGTTACGGGATCGCGCGCGACGAAGCCGAGAAGCAAATGAAGGAGTTCGATCGCGAGCTGTAACGCGTCAGTCTCCTCACACCGCCGCGACGCGTCCCGCGTCGCGGCAACGCGGAGGACCACGACATGGGCAAGTATCTGATCGCATGGCTGTTGGGCGTACCGCTCGGCGTGCTGGTGCTGTTCTACCTGGTCACGCATCTGTTCTGACGCTCGACGCGCTCATGCAACGCAAAAGGGCCGGCGGCTGTCATCAGCCGCCGGCCCTTTTGTCTTGCGTGCGTCGCGCTTACTTCGCCGCGTTCGCCGTCATCTTGAAGATACCCTGCGCGTTGCCCGCATCGAAACGCAGGTCCGTCACCCAGCGCCGCGCCGCCTGGTCGAACGTGCGACGACGCGTGATGAATTCATAGAACGAGCCCGGCACGTTGCGCTTCACCGTGCCGCCGTCGCGCGTGCGGAACTCGCGCTCGACGATGTCCGCGCGATACGCGGTCTGGAACACGCGGCCCGAACGCGAGCGCTCGACTTCCGGCTTCATCGGCCGCCCCTTCGCCTTCTCGTCGTCGGACAGCTTGAACACGTCGGTCACGCGATCGGTCGCATGGTTGAATGCGTTGCCTTCGGTCGCGATCCATGCCATCTCGGCAGATTCGAGCAACAGCGTTTCGTAGTCGAGTTCGTTCGGCACGTCGTGCTGGCGCGCGAACGCGCCGACGATCTCCGGCAGCAATGCATGCGCGGCATCGAGCGGCAGCCAGCCTTCGCGCTCGATCTCCCACAGCAGCGCGACGGCCGCCGGCGACAGCGGATCGCGCGACGAACTCACGACGTTCGTCACGGCCTGCTGGAATTCCTTCGAGAAACGTTCCGGATGCAGTTCGCTGACGAAGAACTGCGCGATCTCGTCCGGCGCGTCTTCATGCGCGTACGCGCGGCCGGTCATGCCGAGCTTGTCGAGCGGATAACGGCCGTTCAGGCGGAAGCCAAGCGGACGCAGGATCCGCGTGAACGCGGCTTCGCCCGGCGGCAGCGCACCCGTGTGCGGCCAGCGCACCGTACGCAGCGCGCCGTGGTCGAAGTAGACCGAACCGCCGTTTTCGATGGCTTCGGCGGTGTACGCGCGGCCGTTCGCCGAACGTTCGAGCAGCCCTTCGAACAGCGCCATGTTCATCGCCTGCGCGATTTCCGCGCGCGTGACGACATCGGTTTCCCATTCCTCGAGAATGGCCGGCATGTTCAGGGTCGCGAACAGGGCGTCGGTCTTTGCCTGTCCCAGCAGCTTCGTCAGCAGGCTGTCGATATTCGGATTGCGCATCAGGATTCTCGTGTCGGGGATCGCCGGCAAACGTGCCGGCATTTCGGTTGGCCGGCCACCCCCGCGGGCGCCTGACCTTGCGTGGGATGCATTATTCAAAGGGTTGCAGCAGGGCGTAAAGCGAGATTAAATTGACACGTGATGAGTTTTTGGAATTATTGACGGTTCCCGCACGCGTTCGCCGGCCCGCTTCGGGCGGGCTCCTTCGTCAGACAAATTCATGCGCAAATTCAAGATCCCCAACATGGGTGCGCTCGTGGCTTTCGAAGCCGCGGCGCGCCACGAGAGCTTCACGCACGCGGCGAAGGAGCTGTTCCTGACCGAAAGCGCGGTATCGCGGCAGATCGCGACGCTAGAGGCGAGCCTCGGCGTGCGGCTGTTCGCACGCGTGAAGCAGCGCGTCGTGCTGACGCGCGCCGGCAAGCTGTACGGCACGCAGGTGCGCCGCGCGCTGGAAGCGCTCGATCGCGACACGCTGTCGATCATCGCGCACGGTAGCGGCGGCGGCTACCTGGAGCTGGCCGTGCTGCCCACCTTCGCGTCGCACTGGCTGATCCCGCGCATCAAGAGCTTCTACGACCGCACGCCGGACGTACGCGTGAACATGGGCAGCCGCACCGACCTGTTCTCGTTCGAGGACACGCACTTCGAAGCCGCGATCCACTACGGCAAGCCGACCTGGCCCGGCACGTCGTCCGACTATCTGTTCGGCGAGGAAGTCGTGCCGATCTGCTCGCCCGCGTTGCTCGACGGGCCGGTCGAACGCGTGGAGGATCTGCTCGCGTATCCGCTGCTGCACTCGACGACGCGCCCCGGCGCATGGGCGCAATGGTTCGAGACGCACGGCGTCGAGGACATCCGCACGATGCAGGGCGTGCGCTACGAACTCCATACGATGCTGATCAGCGCGGCCGCGGCCGGGCTCGGGATCGCGCTCGTGCCGAAGTTCTTCGTCGAGGAACAACTGCAGCAGCTCGGCCTCGTCGTGCCGTGCGACGCGGCGACGGTCGGCGATTCGGCGTACTACCTCGTGTATCCGACGGAGCTCAGTCACAGCAAGCCGCTGGAGTCGTTTCGTGCGTGGTTGCTGGAACAGGCGAGCGCGTATGCGGCGCCGGGGCGGGACGGGAGGGAAGACGATCTCGATGCGGAGGATGACGAAGACGTCGAGTGATCGCGGCGTACCGCGACAAGTCCGGTGCGCGCCGGGCGGGCAACCCCGACCCGGCGCTCCGGGCAGCCGACCTCGCTTCGGCAGCGCGGCGGCACCTTCTCTCATTTCTTCACTGCTTATGTTTTCTCTCAGGTCCCGGGGCAATTTTTTCTGCGCCGCGCGTGGCCATTATCCGCCCAAACCGGCCGCCGTGAAACGTTTGCGCACGCACCGATCGGCTTATTTCCGGCATTTGGAAACAGTCCTACAGAATCCTTACGCGCCGAACGATCGCGTTCGGTAAATGTTGCAATCGGCTCGGCGTTCCTTTTAAATGGAACTGGTTCCAATCCGGGTTTCGGCCACACCATCGCGTGACGTAGCGTGACGTCGAGACGTGCGCGCGTCATCATGCCGATTCAAGGATCGAGGATCATTCAGCTCAGGATTCCGCATCGCCCGTCCTTTCCGGACACCTGTCAAACGAGACCGTCATGCCCGATTCCGCCTCCCTGCAGCAGCTGTTTCCCGCCTATCAAGACATCCCCGCCGAGTTCCGGCTCGCCGCTCCGATCCACCAGCGCGTGTCGCTGGTCGACGGCGAGTTGCGCCCGTGGGACGGCACGACCAAGACCGTGCTGTCGCCCGTGTGCGTGCGCCAGCCGGACGGCAGCGTCGCGCAGATGGAGATCGGCAGCTATCCGGTGATGGGCGAGACGGAAAGCGACGCAGCACTCGACGCCGCGGTGCGCGCGTACGACTCGGGCCGCGGCGAGTGGCCGACGATGAAGGTCGAGCAGCGCATCGCGTGCATGCAGGACTTCATCAAGCGGATGGTCGCGCAGCGCGAGCTGGTCGTGAACCTGATCATGTGGGAGATCGGCAAGAGCCTCGCCGATTCGCAGAAGGAGTTCGACCGCACCGTCACGTACATGACGCAGACGATCGACGCGCTGAAGGAGCTCGACAACGCGAACTCGCGCTTCGTGATCGCGGAAGGCACGATCGGCCAGATCCGCCGCACGCCGCTCGGCGTCGTGCTGTGCATGGGGCCGTACAACTATCCGCTGAATGAAACCTTCGCGACGCTGATCCCCGCGCTGCTGATGGGCAACACCGTGGTGTTCAAGCCGCCTCAGTACGGCACGCTGCTGTTCGAGCCGCTGCTCGAGGCGTTCCGCGATGCGTTCCCGAAAGGCGTGATCAACACGATCTACGCGCCGGGCGCGGTGGTCGTGCCGCACATGCTCGCGTCGGGCAAGATCAACGTGCTCGCGCTGATCGGATCGAGCAAGGTCGCCGATCACCTGAAGAAGCAGCATCCGAAGTCGCATCGGCTGCGCGCGATCCTCGGCCTCGACGCGAAGAACGCGGCGATCGTGCTGCCCGACGCCGATCTCGACCTCACCGTGAAGGAGTGTCTGCTCGGCGCGCTGTCGTTCAACGGCCAGCGCTGTACCGCGCTGAAGATGCTGCTCGTGCATCGCTCGATCGTCGACGAGTTCCTGAAACGCTTCACCGCCGCGCTCGAACAACTGAAGATCGGCATGCCGTGGGAGAAAGGCGTCAGCATCACGCCGCTGCCGGGCATGCATCGCACCGCGTACATGACCGACGCGATCGACGACGCGAAGGCGAAGGGCGCGCAGGTCGTCAACCACTCGGGCGGCGAGTTCAGCAAGACGCTGTTCTATCCGGCCGTCGTGTATCCGGTGTCCGAAGGCATGAAGCTGTATCGCGAGGAACAGTTCGGGCCGATCATTCCGGTCGCGCCATTCGACGACGTGGAAACCGCGCTCGACTACGTGACGACGTCGGACCATGGTCAGCAGGTCAGCATCTTCGGTTCCGATCCGGCGCAGATTGGCGCGCTCGTCGATCCGCTCGTGAACCAGGTCTGCCGCGTGAACATCAACTGCCAGTGCCAGCGCGGGCCGGACGTGTTCCCGTTCGCGGGCCGCAAGGACTCGGCGGAAGGTACGCTGTCGGTGACCGATGCGCTGCGCGCGTTCTCGATCCGCTCGATGGTCGCGGCCAAGCAGACCGAGGGCAGCAAGCAGCTGCTGGATTCGATCGTGTCGGATCACTACTCGAAGTTCATCAACACGGGCTTCATTTTCTGAAGCATGGTGCCCGGAACAAGCCGCTGCCCGCGCCGGTGCAGCGGCTTTTTTTTGCGCGTGCGCGCCACGCGCGGACCGGGAACGCCGACGCGGCGCTGCGCGCGCCGCCGTTTCGCGACGCGCCGCCCTATACGTTCGACGCCAGCAACCGGACGCCCGCCACGCCGAACACCACCGCGAGACACGCTTCCATCGCGCGCCGGCCGCGCACGTACAGCCGGCGTGCGCTGTCGGCCGAGAACACCAGCGCGTAGCCGCCGAACACCACGCATCCGATCGCGATGCAGCCCGGCACGACAGCGCCGTGCGACGCGCCCGCGCCGTTCGACGACAGCGCGACGATCGAGACCCACACCAGGATCGCTTTCGGATTCGTCAGGTGCAGCATCGCGCCGCGCACGTAGAGGCGCGACAGCTTCTGCTCGGGCGCCGCGTTCAGCGTATCGGCCGATCTGGCCGACCACGCGGTGCGGCCCGACTTGAACGCGAGCCACAGCAGATACGCGCCGCCGAACAGCTTGATCGCGACCAGCAACTTTGACCATGCGAGCAGCGCCGCCGATACGCCCAGCGCGGCCACCGTCGCCCAGAACATCGATCCCGAGATGACGCCCAGCGCGAACGCCAGCGCCGCCTTGCGGCCATGGTTCGCGGCAACCGACATGATCGCGAGATTGCTCGGGCCGGGGCTGGCCGTGCCGATGAAATAAGCCGTGTAGGCGAGCAGCAGGTTGGCCGAGAAGAAGGCGTGGACGCTCATGTCGAACCTCGCGGGGATGATGCGAAGATTGTTCGCAAACACGGCGCCGCTGCCCATGGACAGTTGGCCTGTTATTCGCAGGGCCAGTTGGATCGCGCCGGCGGCGTCCGTTGCATACGCATACGCATCCGGATCGCCTCGCGCGAAAACGTCTCGGATATGAAACATCCGGCGCAGGCGTCGCGGCAATCGACCGTGCGGCGGACGTGGTCGCGGCGCGCGGCGCGCAGCCGCCCGAGGCCACGGGGCACTGCCGACACACAGGCGTCGCGACCTTCCGGCGATCCGTCGACCGAAACACGTAACCGGTTTGAACCCGGCGTTACGTTACATCGCTGAAGCATTTCATCCGTCCGGGCCATGACGCGCGATCGATAGCGACCACGCGCGGCGTATGGATCCCTTCGTCGATTTTCCACGCAAGCCAGCCCCGGCGGGACGCGATGACCGCGGCCGCGCTCCGCGTCGACGTTGCTCGACAACCGGATCGCGCCGCTGGTACGAAACCTGCATTCGCATTGCAGCGACAGCCGCGTCACCAGTCGGCGCGGACATGAACCGGATCGGGATCCGTCCACCGGATACGCCCGAACGATCCACGCAAGCAACGAGGCTCCCCATGGATGCGCTGCCCAACTCATCCGATACGTCGTTCCAGCTCTTTCTCGCGAAACTGCTCGAACAGCCGCAGCTCGAATGGACCGAAAAACAGCAGATGGAACTCGAGATGGCACGCTCGCTGTCGACCCAGATGGTCCACTTCGCCGAAGGCATGCGCGGCGGCAATGCGGACCTCGCGCGCTGCCTCGTGCTGCTGCGTTACGCGAAGGTGCTCGACTTCATGCTGACGTCGCTCGCCGCGCGCCGCGACATTCATCCGCAGACGCTGCGCACGCTGTTCCGGCTCGCGAACCTGAAGGTCGACGATGCGTACCCGGTCTGAGCCGGCATCAGGCCACACGCCGCATCGCGGCCGCGCCTAACGCGCCGCCCGCCCCGCCATCCACTTGCGGTAGCGCCGCGTCTGGCACTGCGCGGCCATCTGCTGCGACACCAGCGCGCGCAGCGGCGATACGCCCGGATGCGTGCGCCGCCCGGCGCTCAACCGCGCGAGCTGGAACTTCACGACGGCCATGTTCGCCAGCGCGCCCAGCGCCTTGTTCTTCCACCGGATCGGCTGCAGCGCCGGCGCGCTGTCCTTGCCGGCCCGCCAGTCGCGCGGCAGGTTCGGATCGATCGACAGCGCGGTCGCGATGCCGACCATCGCCACGCCGCTGGCGACCACCTGCTCGGCCACCGCGCGACGCCGGATCCCGCCCGTCACCATCAGCGGCATCGCCGCGACGGCGGTGATGTCCCGCGCGAATTCGAGGAAATACGCTTCGCGGGCCAACGTGCGGCCGTCGCGCGCCTCGCCCTGCATCGCCGGGACTTCGTAGCTGCCGCCCGACAGCTCGACGAGATCGACGCCGAGCGGATTCAGCAGTTCGACGACACGCTTCGCATCGTCCGCGCTGAAGCCGCCGCGCTGGAAGTCGGCCGAATTCAGCTTGACCGACACGACGAACGCCGGCGACACCGTCGCGCGCACAGCCCGCACGATATCGAGCAGCAGCCGCGCGCGGTGCTCGATGGGGCCGCCCCACGCGTCCTGCCGGCGGTTGGTCAGCGGCGACAGGAACTGGTTCAGCAGGTAACCGTGCGCCGCGTGGATCTGCACGCCGGTGAACCCGCCTTGCTCGGCGAGCCGCGCGGCCCGCACGAAGCGCTGCTGCACGTCGACGATATCGGCTTCCGTCATCTCCTTCGGCACCGGGAACTGCTTCGACAGCGCACCGAGCGCGAGCGGCACGGCCGACGGCGCGACCGTCGTCTGGCCGAGCGCCGCCTGCATCTGGCGCCCCGGATGATTGATCTGCATCCACACGTGCGCGCCGCCGGAGCGCGCGACCTGCGCCCACCGCCGGAAGCGGTCGAGATGCGCGTCGCTGTCGAGCACGACGCCGTTCGGCCCCGTCATCGCGCGGCCGTCCACCATCACGTTGCCGGTCAGGATCAGGCCAGCCCCGCCGTCGGCCCACGCCTGGTACAGGCGCAGCAACGCGTCGGACGGCGCGTGATCCGCATCGGCCATGTTTTCCTCCATCGCGGCCTTGGCGAGGCGATTGGGAATCACCGCGCCATTGGGCAGGGTGAGGGGCGCAAACAGGTGCATATGGACATCCTCGATTGACGATGCCCCACCATAACTTTAAAGTCAGCTTCAAGGTCAAGCCCCCTGGAGCATAACCATGAAAATCGGCGAGCTGGCGCGCGCCAGCGGCATCGCGGCGTCGCGCATCCGCTTCTACGAAGCGAGCGGCCTGCTCGAACCGGCACGTCGGCAGGCGAACGGCTATCGGGAATACGGGTCGGAAGCGCTGACGCGGCTCGCGATCATCGACCGCGCGCAGCGCGCGGGTTTCGCGCTCGACGAGATCCGCGCGCTGCTGCCGCCCGATCTCGGCGCGTGGCCGCACGACGAACTGCTGCACGCGCTGCGGCACAAGGTTGACGAAATCGCGCTGCTCGAACAGCGGCTCGCGCAGAACCGGCGCAGCCTGGAAACGCTGATCGACGAGATCGCGAACAAGCCGGCGGGCGAGGATTGCGCGGGCGCCGCGCAACGCATGCTCGACAAGTTGTGCAAGGAAGCGGCGGAGTCGGCGCCGGCACCCGAGGCGGTGCCGCGCCCGCGGCCGATGCGCAAGCGCGCGTGACGCGCCCGGCCGGCATCGCGCCCGGCCGGATGGATTTGCTTACGTCGCGGGTAATCGACGCGCGCCGCCCGCGCACCGATCATGGCCGCATCGATCGACGCATCGCATCGACACCACGGAGCCCGCCATGACCGCCTACGCCATCGCCCACCTGCACGACGTTCAAATGTGCGACGACATCGTCGACTACCTCGAGCGCATCGACGGCACGCTCGCGCCGTTCGACGGCCATTTCGTCATTCACGGCGCGCGGCCCGACGTGCGCGAAGGCGAGTGGCGCGGCGACCTGATCGCGATCGCGTTTCCCGATCTCGACACCGCCCGCGCCTGGTACGAATCGGATGCGTATCAGCAGATCCAGCCGCTGCGCGCGCGGCACGCGAGCGGCCCGTTGATCCTGATCGACGGCGTGGATGAACGGCACAACGCGACGGACATCCTGCGCTGAGCCCGCCGTGCGCCGCGCTTACTTCGCGTTGCGCTCCATCGGCTCGCCGACGACGAAGCCGCCGCCCTGGTAGCGCTGCGCGGGATCGTCGTAGTCGGCGGTTGGCGCGGTGAGCGGGAACATCCCCTCGAACTGCTCGGAGCTGTCCTGCGGCCGGAAGCCGAGGAAGCCGGCCTTCGTGTTGTCCCACCACTTCACCGGGTTGTCGGAGACGCCGTACACGATCGCGTGCCCGACGCGGTTCGTCAGCAGCGAGCAGCGCACGAGCTCGATGAAGTCGCGATAGCTGAGGAACGTCACGAGCATGCGCGGGTTCTTCGGCGCCTCGAACGACGAGCCGATCCGCAGGCACACCGTCTCGATCCCGAAGCGGTCGAAGTAGTAGCGCGACAGCGACTCACCGAAGCACTTCGTCACGCCATAGAGACTGTCCGGGCGCAGCGGCGAATCGGCATCGAGCACCTCCGTGACCGGATGGAAACCGATCGCATGGTTCGAGCTCGCGAACACGATCCGCTTCACGCCGTGCTTGCGCGCGGCTTCGTACAGGTTGTACGTGCCGGTGATGTTCGCATCGACGAGATCGTCGAACGGTGCGTCGACCGAAATGCCGCCGAGATGGACGATCGCGTCGACGCCGTCGACAAGGTCCATCACCGCCGGCCGGTCGGCCAGGTCGACGACACGGGCTTCTTCGTGCGGGGCCGCGTCGTCCAGCGCGGCGATGTCGCTCACGCGCACGACGTCGGCCCAGGTCGCCAGCGCGCCGCGCACCTGGCGGCCGAGGTTGCCGGCCGCGCCGGTCAGCAGCAGGCGCCCGAACGGCTTGCGTGCGCCGGTGGATGAGGCGTTCATCGTGTCTCCTTGAATCTGTCCTGAAGGGTGTCCGGGAAGTTGCCCGAAGTCGGTGGAATCAGCCGAAAGCGGAAAACGTTTTCCAACTATACGCGGGACAAAAGCCGACCGTCAATGCTTGAACCTGCCCGCGGCCATCCGCATTTTCCCGATATCGGCCGGTGGTCGAGTGCCGGCTTTTTCTGCCACAATCCGGGGCAACGGAACGAAAACGTTACCCTCCTCATGAAAAAAGTTTCCCCGACGATCCGCGACGTGGCGGCGGAAGCCGGCGTGTCGGTCGCGACGGTATCCAAGTACGTGAACGGCACGCAGCGCTTTTCGCCGGCTGTCGAGGCGCGGCTCAAGGAAGCGATCGAGCGGCTCGGCTATCGGTCGAACCCGCTCGCGCGCTCGATGATCACCGGACGCACGCGCACCATCGGCGTCGTGATCCTCGACATCAGCAATCCGTACTTCACGAACGTCGTCAAAGGCGCGAACCGCGTCGCGCTCCAGCATGACTACACGCTGCTGCTCGTCGATACCGAAGAGAATCAGGCGCGCGAACGCTCGCTGATCGAGGCGCTCGCGCAGCGCGTCGACGGGCTGATCGTCAGCACGCGGATGCCCGACGAGGAAGCCGGCTGGATGCTCGACCTGCACAAGCCGCTCGTGCTGCTGCGGCGCAGCCCCGGCCTGCCGATTCCGAGCGTCGGCATCGACAACCGGCTCGCCACCTACATGCTCGCGCGTCACCTGCTCAATCTCGGCCATACGCACATCGCGTACCTGGGCTTCGGGCCGGCGCGCGTGAACGACGAACGCATCCAGGGCGCGCGCGACTGTCTCGCCGAGGCAGGCCTCACGCTCGACGTGCACGACGCGCATGCGCCGACCGCCGAGGCCGGCGAGCGCGCGTGCTCGCGCGTGATGCTCGGGCCGCAGCGTCCGCAGGCCGTGATCTGCTACAACGACCTGATCGCGCTCGGCTTCATGAAGGAAGCCGCGTCGCTCGGGTTCCGGCTGCCGCAGGACGTGTCGGTCGCCGGCGTCGACAACGTGCCGTACGGCGAATACGCGGCGCCCGCGCTGACCACCATCGACATCCAGAGCGAGAACATGGGCGAGCTCGCGATGCAGAAGCTGATCGACGCGCTCGCCGGGCGTACCGACGCAAGCTATTCGACGTTCGAGCCGCGGCTGATCATGCGCGCATCGACGGCCGCGGTCGGCTGACGCACGCGCCTTCTGCGATACCCGGCGCTTCCTCGCCCCGCACATGAAAACGCGCCGCCTCCGGGCGGCGCGTTCGTTTGCAGGCACGCCAACACGTCATCATGCGTCGAGCTTCGCGGGCTTCATCTTCGGCGTGAGCACGTGCATGACCGCCAGCGCGAGCAGATAGGCCAGCGCGCCGATCGCGAACAGCACCCAGTAGTGGCCCGTGCGTTGCAGCACCTGGCCGATCACTTCCGAGAACAGCACGCCGCCGATCGAGCCGGCCATCCCGCCGATGCCGACCACCGACGCGACCGCACGGCGCGGGAACAGGTCGGACGCCGTCGTGAACAGGTTCGCCGACCAGCCCTGGTGCGCGGCCGCGGCGAGACCGACGATCAGCACCGCGATCCACAAGTTCTGCACCTGAGATACGAACGCGATCGGCAGCACGCAGCATGCGCAGATCAGCATCGCCGTCTTGCGCGCGCCGTTGACGCTCCAGCCCGCGCGCAGCAACGCCGACGACAGCCAGCCGCCGCCGATGCTGCCGACCGTCGTCAGCGCATAGATGCACACGAGCGGCAGGCCGATATGCTGCATGTCCATCCCGCGCGACTCGTTGAGCCACTTCGGCAGCCAGAACAGATAGAACCACCACACCGGGTCGGTCAGGAACTTGCCGATCAGGAACGCCCACGTCTCGCGCTTGCGGATCAGTTCGCCCCAGCGCGGCGCGCCGGCGTTCACGTTCGCCGCGTCGAGCGCTTCGGCTTCGTCGCGCGGCTCGTCGTAGGCGTCGGCGAGCGCGCGCGTGTCGGCCGTGCGATAGAGCACCAGCCACACCGCGAGCCACACGATGCCGATTGCGCCGACGATCACGAACGCCGCCCGCCACCCGTAGGCCACCGCGATCGCCGGGATGATCGCAGGCGCGAACACCGCGCCGATGTTCGCGCCCGAGTTGAAGATCCCGGTTGCGAGCGCGCGTTCGCGGCGCGGAAACCATTCGGCCGTGGTCTTGATCGCGGCCGGGAAGTTGCCGCCCTCGCCGATCCCGAGCAACGCACGCACCGCCGCGAAGCCCATCACCGAGCCGACCATCGCGTGCATCATCGCCGCGATGCTCCACACCAGCATCGCGACCGCATACGAGATGCGCGTGCCGAGCCAGTCGACGATGCGACCGAAGCAAAGCAGGCCGATCGCGTAGAACGCGGAAAACGCCATCACGATGCGACCGTACTGCACCTGGCTCCAGCCGATGTCGTGCTGGAGCATCGGCGCGAGCAGGCCGAGGATCTGGCGATCCATGTAGTTGATGACGGTCGCGAAGAACAGCAGCGCACAGACGGTCCAGCGGTAGCGGCTGGCGGCGGCGCGCACCGCGCCGACGACGGCAGATTGCATGAGTGTCTCCGATGCGCGGCCGCGCCCGTCGCGCCGCAAGTCGTTGCCTGTCCGTGACCGGCGACGGGCGCCGGGACGGGCGGCGGCCCGCCCTTTCGTGGCACGGCCGATTACCCGTCGAGTCGTGGAAAACGTTTTTCAAAGAATAGGGCGTGGCCGGGGGCCGTGTCAGTCGGGGATTTCGATGAGTCATCTCGAAATTGGCCGCGCAAAAAGAGACGACTGTTTCGCAGATTGGCATTAACCGTTTTCTGGAATTTTTCTGCGGGCAAAACGGGGGGCATGACGCGAACTCGCGCGCCGATACACAGGTCCGATTTCGACCAGAATCGGCGGCGGCGATGGTTTACAGTCGTCGCATGCGCCTCGATCCCGACACCTGCTACGCAGCCCTGCTTTCGCGGAACCGCCGCTTCGACGGCTGGTTCTTCGTCGGCGTGGCGACGACCGGTGTGTATTGCCGCCCCCTTTGTCCGGTGAAACCGCCGAAGGCGCGCAACTGCAGCTATTACGCGAGCGCCGCCGCCGCGGAGAAAGCCGGCTTTCGGCCGTGCATGCGCTGCCGGCCCGAGCTCGCGCCCGGCCACGGGCTGCTCGACCTGTCCGGCAATCTCGCCGACGCGGCCGCCACGCTGATCGAGGACGGTTTCCTGGACGAGCGCTCGGTCAACGCGCTCGCGCAGCGCGTCGGCGTGACCGAGCGCCACCTGCGCCGGATCTTCGCCGCGCAGTTCGGTGTCTCGCCGGTCGAGTTCGCGCAGACGCACCGGCTGCTGATGGCCAAGCGCCTCCTGACCGATACCGCGCTGCCGGTGGCCGTCGTCGCGTCGACCGCCGGGTTTGGCAGCGTGCGGCGCTTGAACGACTTGTTCCGGCAACGCTACGGCCTCAATCCGCTGCGCCTGCGCAAGGGCGCCGGCGCAGCGGGCGGCGGCGACATGACGTTCCCGCTGCCGTACCGGCCGCCGTTCGCGTGGCCCGATCTGATGCGCTTTCTCGCGCAGCGGCAGATCGACGGCGTCGAGCGGATCGACGCACAGGGCTATGCGCGCGTCGTCGCACTGCCGAACGGCAGCGGTCATGTGACGGGCTGGCTGTCCGTCACGCACATGCCGCAGCGGTTCGCGCTCGCAGTCACCGTGTCGCCCGCGCTGACGCCCGTCGTGCCGGCCGTGCTCGCGCGCGTGCGGCGGCTGTTCGATCTCGACAGCCGCCCCGACGTGATCGACGCGCATCTCGGCGCACTCGCGCACGGCTCGCCCGGTCTGCGTGTACCCGGCGCGTTCGACGGGCTCGAGATCGCGATCCGTGCGCTCGCGGGCGAGCATCTGGCCGCGACGCACGCAGGCCCGGTGCTGACGCGGGTTGCCGAACGCTTCGGTACGTCGGTCGCCGACGCCGCGCCCAGCCTCACGCATGCGTTGCCTTCAGCTGCGATACTGGCGGCCGCGCCGCCGGCGGCGCTCGAAGCAATCGGCGTGACGCGCGAGGCCGCGCGGGCGATCGTGTCACTGGCCCGCGTCGTTGCAGACGGCACGCTCGCGCTCGAACCGATGGCGCCGCTCGATGCGACGCTCGCCGCGTTGCGCGCGCTGTCCGGCTTCGACGAACGCGCGGTGCAGTACGTCGCGATGCGTGCGATGGCCTGGCCGAACGCGTTCCCCGCCGACGACGCGTGGCTCGCGCCGCGCGTCGCCGCCGAACGCCCGCGCATCGCGTCATCCGCGTCATCCGCGTCATCCGCGCCCGATGCGGCGCGTTGGGCGCCGTGGCGCGCGTATGCCGCACTGCATGTGTGGCGCCTTCATGGAGAAGCTTCGCGATGACTCTCGCTCATCTGATTCCGAGCCCGCTGGGCGACATCGCCATTCGTATCGAGGACGATGCGCTGACGGGCCTGTTCTTCGTCGGCCAGAAATACTATCCGTCGCTGGCGATCACGCCGGATGCGGACACGCGCAATGTGCCGTCGCTCGCGCGCAAGGTCGCCGAAGAAGTCGCCGAATATTTCACCGGCACGCGCGAAACCTTCTCGGTGCCGATTCATCTGCGCGGCACCGCGTTTCAGCGCAGCGTGTGGAAGGAACTGCTCGCGATTCCGTTTGGCGAGCTCGTGTCGTACGGCGACATCACCGAACGCGTCGGGCTGCCAATGAGTGCCGCGCGTGCCGTCGGCGGCGCAGTCGGCCGCAACCCGGTGTCGATCATGGTGCCGTGCCATCGCGTGATCGGCGCGTCGGGCAGCCTGACCGGCTATGCGGGCGGGATTGAACGGAAACGCGCGTTGTTGTCGCTCGAAGGCGCCGGCTTCGCGCACGGCGAGCGTCATCCGGTGCAGCAGACGCTCGCGTTCTGACGCATGCCGCGCGTCACGCGCTCAACACGGGCCGACGCGCTTCACGCTTCGCATACGCGCCGGGCGTCACGCGGAATTTCGCCTGGAACAGCGCGATGAACGACGATGTCGAGTCGTAACCCAGTCGCGCGGCCACCGTGCCGATCGGCTCGCCCGCGTCGAGCAGCGGCAGCGACGCGAGCAGCCGCACGGCCTGCCGCCATTCGGTGAACGACAGCCCCGTGTCCTGCCGGAACAGCCGCGACAGCGTGCGCCGCGTCGCGCCGACCTGATGGCCCCATTCGTCGAGACTGCGCGTATCGCCCGGCGCCGCATGCAATGCGCGCGCGATTTTCAGCAGGCGCGGATCGCGCGGCAGCGGCACCGTGAGCGGCGCGGGCTGCATGCGGGCGATCCGGTCCGCGATCACGCACACGAGCGCACCGTCCGGCCCCGTCTCGTCGTAATTCACCGGCAATTCGCGAGTCGCGATCACCAGCTCGCGCAGCAGCGGCGTCATGCAGAGGATCGTGCAATCGTCGTTCACGTCGCTCCGTGCGATCGCCGCATCGAGATACAGGCTGTGGAACGCGACGCAATCGCGCGTCGATACCGCATGCGGCACGTGCGGCGGAATCCACATCGCATAATGCGGCGGCAGCAGTTGCCGGCCCGACGGCGTCGACACCTCGAGCACGCCGCTCGTCGCATACATTAGCTGGGCCCAGGGATGACTGTGCGCATCGACGCTCACGTTGCCGGGAATCCCGAAGGCACGCACGTATAGCGGCCTCGGCAGGCGCGCCATCGGCGGCACTGCGTATGGGTCGCCGGGTTGTCCCGCCAGCAACATAAGACGTCCTCCGAAGGTCATTGCACGAACGAGCGCGATGCTACCGTGGCGGCTCTTCTTTCACACGGCTTCCGTTCATGAGCGCTCATACCCGCACCACCCGAAAGACCGTCACCGCGCTCCGCTCGACCAAAGGGCTCGGCAGCCTCGTGTCGCTGACCGCGTATTCCGCGCCAATGGCAAAACTCGTCGACGACGTGGCCGACGTGATCATCGTCGGCGACTCTGTCGGCATGGTGCTGTACGGGATGCGCGATACGCTGCGCGTCACGCTCGACATGATGATTGCACACGGCGCGGCCGTCGTGCGCGGCGCCGCGCAGGCGTGCGTCGTCGTCGACCTGCCGTTCTCCACGTTCCAGGAATCGCCCGCGCAGGCCTACCGCTCCGCCGCGCGGCTGCTCGCCGAAACCGGCGCGCAGGCCGTGAAGCTCGAAGGCGGCTGCGAGATGACTGATACGATCCGCTTCCTGACCGAGCGCGGCATTCCGGTGATGGCGCATGTCGGCCTCATGCCGCAGCAAGCCAACGCGACGGGCGGCTTTCGCGCACAGGGGATGGACCCGCTTTCGGCCGCGCAGGTGTTCGACGCCGCATGTGCGGCCGAACGGGCCGGCGCGTTCAGCGTCGTGATCGAAGGCACTGCCGAGGCGCTCGCGCGCCACCTGACCGGAACGCTGACGATCCCGACGATCGGCATCGGCGCATCGCCCGCGTGCGACGGGCAAGTGCTCGTGACCGAGGACATGATCGGCGCGTTCGATGCGTACACGCCGCGCTTCGTGAAGCGTTACGCGAATGCGAATGCGGTGATGCGCGACGCGATCCGCCAGTACGCGCATGACGTGCGGCACCGCGTGTTTCCGGAGCCCGCGCATTGCTTCGGATACGGGAAGCCGCTGCAACTGACCGATGCGGGCTCAACGGTGTGACGCAAGACGAATGACGCGTTCACCTCACGCTATGCGCGCTTGCGCATCGCATGCGCGACCCGCGCGTTCGCTTCGAACTTCGCGCGATGCGTCGAGAAGAACGTCCGCACGTTGCGCACGTTCGATGCGCCGGTGAACAGCCGCCGCGCGAACGCGTCGTATTCGGCGACGTCGGCGAGATCGGCAATCACCACGAAATCGGGCCCCGGCGACACGCGGTAGCACTGCGTGACCGCCGGCTCCGCACACACGTAGGCTTCGAACGCGTCGTAGTCTTCGGCCGTCTGCCGGTCGAGGCTGATCTCGATCAACGCCGTGACCGCCGTGCCGATCGCGACCGGATCGAGCACCGCGACCTGGCGGCGGATCACGCCCGCCTCCGTCAGCCGCCGCACGCGGCGCATGCAGGTCGGCGGCGACGACAGCGCACGCTCGGCCAGTTGCAGGTTCGACACCGATGCGTCGTCCTGCAGGATCGCGAGAATGCGCAGGTCGAGATCGTCGAGCGTGATGCCGGCCATCGGCGGCTCCTTCCGGTCAGGATGTGAAATTTAATTTCAACATGATAGCTGATCGCCGTCTCGTTTCATTTATCGATATATTTTGAAATTTAATTCCATACGCTCGACTCTACCATCGCTGTCACGGGTCCAGACAGGACATTTACGGAGCGCGATATGTGTGGAATTGTCGGGGCGGTTGCCCAGCGGGACATCCTGCCGAACCTCGTCGACGGGCTGAAGCGGCTCGAATACCGCGGCTATGATTCGTGCGGCGTCGTGGTCTATCGGGACCGTGCGCTGGCACGCGCGCGCAGCGTCGACCGCGTCGCCAACCTGCAGCGCGAGATCGCCGCGCAAGCGCTGTCGGGCTACACCGGCATCGCGCATACGCGCTGGGCGACGCACGGCGCGCCCGTCACGCTCAACGCGCATCCGCACTTCTCGCCGAGCGACGACAACGCGCGCATCGCGCTGTCGCACAACGGGATCATCGAGAACTGCGATCAACTGCGCACGGAGCTGCAGGCGCACGGCTACGTGTTCGCGAGCCAGACCGACAGCGAGGCGATCGCGCACCTGATCGATCACCTGTACGACGGCGACCTGTTCGACGCGGTGCGCCGCGCGGTGGCACGACTGCGCGGCAGCTACGCGATCGCGGTGATGTGCCGCGACGAGCCGCACCGTATCGTCGGCGCGCGCGACGGGATGCCGCTCGTCGTCGGTGTCGGCGAAGGCGAGAATTTCCTGGCGTCGGATGCGATCGCGTTGTCGGGCATCACCGATCGCATCGCGTATCTGGAGAACGGGGACGTCGCCGATATCCAGCTGCATCGCTACTGGATCGTCGATGCGGCCGGCCAGCGCGCCGAGCGCGCGGTGCAGCGGGTGGCGGCGCACAGCGGCGCGGCCGATCTCGGGTCGTATCGCTACTACATGCAGAAGGAGATCTTCGAGCAGCCGCAGGCGGTGGCCGATACGCTGCTCGACGTCGCGTCGATCATGCCGGAGCTGTTCGGCGACGGCGCGTGGCGCGTGTTCAACGATGTCGATTCGGTGTTGCTGCTTGCGTGCGGCGGCAGTTATCACGCGGCGCTGACCGCGAAGTACTGGATCGAGAGCATCGCGAAGCTGCCGGCGAGTGTCGAGATTGCGAGCGAGTTTCGTTATCGCGACAGCGTGCCGAATCCGCGCACGCTGGTCGTCGCGGTGTCGCAAAGCGGCGAGACGGCCGATGTGCTCGGCGCCGTGCATGTCGCGAAGCAGCGCGGGATGATGCATACGCTCGCGATCTGCAACGTCGCGACGAGTGCGCTGATGCGCGAATGCGCGCTGCAGTTCGTCACGCGTGCGGGGATCGAGATCGGCGTGGCGTCGACGAAGGCGTTCACGACGCAGCTCGTCGCGTTGTTCCTGCTCACGCTGGCGCTTGCGCAGGTGCGTGGCCGGTTGAGCGATGACGAGGAGAAGGCGCATCTGCGTGCGCTGCGGCACCTGCCCGATGCGATGTCGAAGGTGCTCGCGCTGGAGCCGCAGATCATGGGCTGGTCGGAGCTGCTCGCGCGACGCGACAACATGCTGTTTCTCGGACGCGGGATGCATTATCCGATCGCGCTCGAAGGCGCGCTGAAGATGAAGGAGATTTCGTATATCCACGCGGAGGCTTATCCCGCCGGGGAGTTGAAGCACGGGCCGCTGGCGTTGGTCAGTAATGAAATGCCGGTTATTGCGGTGGCGCCGAATGATGCGCTGCTCGAGAAGCTTCGGTCGAACATGCATGAAGTCAGTGCGCGTAATGGCAGGCTTTTTGTGTTCGCGGATGTGGACTGCGGGTTGGTGCCGAGCGAAGGGATCGAGGTGATTCGACTCAACGAGTACTACGGGCCGCTGTCGCCGATACTGCATACGGTGCCGATGCAATTGCTGGCTTATCACGCGGCGTTGGCAAGAGGGACGGATATTGATAAGCCTAGGAATTTGGCGAAGTCGGTGACGGTGGAGTGAAGGGCGCGGGGGCGATTGGGCATTTTGCTAAGGTGCATTAATTCCGGTTACGGGCGCTCGATTTAGGTTTGGTTACGAGGGCCTTTTGTGCCGCTAAGCCTTTCCTGACAAGGCGTAACTGAAACTGTTGTCAAAGGGGCGCCGGAGCTATTTTCGGCGCCCTTTTTTGCGATTGCCTTGCAGATTTCACAGATTGCACAGGAGCGACGCCCCACTGAGCGGACGTTCGCGTCCTCGTTGTCGGCCTGAGCGGCCCACCCTCCAGACCTTTCAGCCACCCGACGCCCCCACCTGCCCGTCAATGGGCGACGACCTGTTGCCTCGGTTGGGCCCGCTCCGCCAATTTCTCGTAAAACGGCTCGTAGATTTCAAAGAGGTGCGCTGGCAGTTCGGGGCCCAGATACGGCTTCTCGTTCAGGAGCTCCGAAAGCAACAAAAGGCGCCTTTCGGGCTCGCGTCGCCTCCGCGAGTAGTCTTCGAAGAAGGATGCGAACCGGCACTGCCCCCTACGCACGGCTTCAATGAGACGGTCAAGGTGGTCGACGCTGAGGATGTACACGGGATTATCCGATGCGAATTGGTCCGCGCTCGTCGTAAACAGTTGGTCCGTCTCAGCTGCAAAGAGGTCACCGTAGGTGATGACAACTTTGTGCACAGTTGCTCCGGGGCGAGCTTTTCGCACGAAGGCCTCGACGTTTCGGAGCTGCCCATCTGCCTTTCTGACGGTCGCACTGAGCTTCGAAGCATAGTCGCGGGCGGTTCCATTAGCCGGAAGCGTGTGGGTGAGCGCTTTATTCTTGACCTCCAGCAACACAACATCGGCTCCGTCCAAAACTGCGAAGTCGCAACATTGACCTTCGACAACGAAACGTGCGCGAACCTCGTTTTCGCCCAGGACCTCGACACCCGTCAGGGCCAAGGTGCGACCGACATACGCCTCGAACAACTTCTCGAAGGCCTGGCGAACTCCGTTGCTTTCGCTTCGGCCTACGATGTCACTTAACGCGTACCCCAAGTTGCGGTCGAGGCCGCATCGTCCCCAGAAAAACCACATCTTATTGAACGCCGTGAAGGGCGAACGATAGAGAAGGTTCGGCTGAAACCACTCGTCCGGACTGACTTCACGCATCTGTTGCGCGGTTACTTCTCGCGGGACAAGCATAGTTCGATAGAACCGTTCGACAGGCTCCTTGCCAAATATTTTCCACAGGCCCACGCGATAGTCCGCAGCGACGACCCTAGAGATGTTCTCGAGAGAGTGCTGACGAAACAGGGTGGCCATCCCGAGGAAGTCCATCGGCGGCATACCCAAGGTGTCCTCAAACAAGCGATAAAGATGCGAGGTTGGTTGAAGCTGATTGACAAGGTCAATCTGCCTAGCGAAGGGGCCAAGTTCCTGCTCACGCTGGTGCGGAATCTGCGGCATTATCAAAGAGCGAAGCGTGAGATGAAATGAACGCGTAGGGCCAAACCCAGGGAACGCGTGGTTCATCACGTCCCAGGAACTGTCGATGCAACGTCGCAAATCTTGCTTCGAGATTGCCATGCGACCATACATTCGTGCATCGTCGCGCAGCACCCAAACGGCGAGGCGCTCGGCGAGCCACGGCGCATGCATCTTCCCATCCTTTGCTGTGGATTCGGTTCCGATGAAGCGGGAGAGTTCGCCTAGAACGCTGGGGTAAGCATATTTCCTCAGCTGGTTGCGAACAGGACGAATTGCTTCTGCGTAAGTCATCTGCATACTCGAACTCGGCGGAAAACAGTCAGCGAGCGACTCGTTACGGGCACGGTCCGCTGGCTGCTCGTATCATGCCACGTTGACCACATACCGTTGTATCACTGCGAATCGCTGAGGAACTACCTTGCCTGACCACATCTGTTACGCATGCTTCGAAGATGCTTACCTTCGCGAGATGGTCCATCGTGAGGGAGCCTTAAACGAGTGCAGAGTCTGCGAAGAAGAGCGCGAGGGCATCAGCGTTGCAAGACTGGGCGAAATCCTTGCGCCCATCATGCGTGAAAATCTTCAATTGGGCCAGTCGGTTCCCGAAATCGACGATAACGATAGAATCTACTATCGTCAGCTCGGAGACTCGATTGCTGGTTGGGTCCAGGAGTTTCTTGGTCAGTATTTCGAGTTCGAAAACGAAATTGTGGAAGCCGTCGTTGAGACGGACGACTATGACCCGAGGGACGGCGGAGAACCATTCTGGGACGACATGCAGAGTTACGAGCGTGTCCATCATCTGCCCATCGAGTACCACGAAAGGTGGCAGGAGACGCTTGTGGAAGTGAAACACCGCAGGAGGTTCTTTAGCGAAAAGGCTCGCCAATTTTTCGCCGAGCTGTTCGAAGGCGTCGAGCACATGTACGTCCCCGGTAGGCGCCGCGCGCCGGTCGTGCGCCGATTGGCCGCAAACAAACGTCTCTTTCGGGCCCGAGTCGTGACGAGCACTGCGTTGCTCAGGGAGATGCTAAACGACCCCTTAAAGCACATTGGTCCACCTCCGCCGGCCGCCGCACGCGCGGGGCGAATGAATGCCGAAGGGGTATCTGTATTTTACGGCTCGCTAGAGCGGGATACCTGCCTGGCGGAAATGCGCCCGGCCATCGGAAACGACATTGTGCTGACTGAAATGGCGACAAACAGGAAGCTCCGAATCCTCGACTTTGCCCGGCTCGAAAATGCTCGTTCCAGCCAGAATCTCAGTTTTTTCCAGCCAGACTTCAGCAAACAGCGTGCTCGACGTCAGTTTCTACGCATATTGCATGAGCAGATTGCTCAACCGGTCACGCCCGGACGCGAGTCGGACTATCTCATCACTCAAACGATGGCCGAGTTCCTCTCGCACCTCGCGACGCCGCCGTTCGACGGCATCATGTTCCAATCGACACAACGACGCGGCGGAACCAACATCGTCTTGTTCCCGAATACCCTGGTCGACGATTTTGGTGAACCTCAAGCCCTTCCGGTTTCCCTCACGGACGGGAAAGTGAACGTCTACAAAACCCGGTCGGTTTCCTACACCCATGAGCGACAGCTTTTTTATAGCTCTCCCGAATCAGACGAAGTTATTCCGCTCGGAACACCCGACTTCCAACCCGAAATTGAACCCGATGGCTTCTGGAACGGTGATTTTTGACGACGGTGCAGACGCTTCACCACTTGGGTCACAAAATTGTGCTGAACACGGGACATGATAATCGCCGTGTGCTAGTCTCCAGAAAACGGGGGAGCAGCCCTCAAGAAGGCTCATAATCAAGTATCTGCAAGGGGATATACGTGTGAGACGGCAAACTCGCGCGTCGGGGCATGGCCGAGCGTTGAGGCAAACGGGTGCAAGTTCTGGGCGCTTAGGTTCGCAGCCAGACCTCGTTTCCCTCATGAGAGACCTGGCAAGCGACGAGAAGACCGGCGTGAACGCCAGTTTGGGCTTCACGTACCAGCACTGGTACGCGGCGCTCCTGGCCATCGAGCGCCTCGGTGTAATGGACGATTACCTCATCATCCTTGAGTTCAAGGAAGATGTAGCCATCGTTGATTCGCCCGAGCAGCCGTCACGAGCCGAATTCCATCAGGTCAAAAAGAACGAGCAGTCTGGCATCTGGACTTTGCGCGACCTGCTCGCTACCGGCACGAAGAAATCCGGCGAAAAGACGATGTCCACCATGGCCAAGCTAGTCATGCGTCGACACAGTTTCCATCCGCATCCAACCGTCCTGTGGTTCGCGTCGAACGTAGGTTTCAAACTCCCTCTTGAGGAGAATGAAACGCCTCGCATGACGCATGATGCCAATCTCCTGGACCTGTGCGACAGCGAGCTGGCAACTCTTCGGGCGGCGCTCGCGAAGGAACTCGACGTCGACGAGGATTCCATCGTGCTCGACGACTTCCGACTGATACGGACTGGGCTGCCGCTCGACGAACCTCATCGATTCGTCGCCGGAACGCTGGATGAGCTCGCTGAAAAGAAGAAGCTCCCGTTCCAGATGAAGCGACCGGTGCTCGGCGCCAGGATGGTAGCCAACGAGTTTGCCCAGGTCGGAAGCAAGAACAGCTACGCGAAAACGTTCACCCAGCTCAAGAAGCGCGGTGTTTCACGCAACCAGGTCGCAGACATCCTCGTGCAGGTGGAGAACTTCAAGCAGGACAGCAGCCATGACGTTCTGAAAGATTGCTTCGCGCGACTCGATGCCGAAGTGCACGACTACGAAATTCTGGAAGATGTGAAGTTCGAGCTGGTTCGCGTTTGCGCCGACCTGACGGACCGGACGAACATCGAACTCCGTGCTGTATGCATGGCGTTAGCGAAAGCGCGCGACGCGTTCAAGCAGGCGCAAAAACGCTTCCGGCTGCTCGGCGAACAGATGGAAGCGATAGTCTACGATGCGGAAAAAGCCAGCCCAGAACTATGCGGCAGCTATACCTTGGGATACCTCCATTGTCTCGCGCTTCTGATTATCAAAAATGCAACCGACATCCTTATATTCACTGCTGCGCCTGGTGCGCAACAAGAGGTTAAAAAGTGACCCGGCTCGTGACCTTCAAGAAGCTCTGGCTAGCATCCGAGAGAGACAAGCGCGGGCGCGAGCTGAGCTTCGGGCAAAAGACCCTACTGCTGGGACCTAACCACACCGGCAAGTCCCGCATCTGTAAGAGCCTTTATTGGAGCCTCGGATGCGAACCGCAGTCGTTGGTCTCCGGCAACTGGGACCCGGCTACAGTCGGCTTGCTCGAGTTCTCCTTCGCAGATGAAACGTACTTCGCCCTGCGCAAGGGGCGTGCGATGGGACTGTTCTCGTCCCAGAGGCGCCTGCTGTTCGCGACCGACAGAAACAGCGAATGGGTCGAACGAACGGCGAAGCTTTTCGGCTTCCATCTGAGACTGCCGCGGCCAGGTGGCGCTGCGTACGGCCAGGCCGGACTGGACTACATGTCGTTACCGTTCTACGTTGACCAGGATGGTAGCTGGGGCGCTGACTGGACAACTTACGACAATCTTGGCCAGTTTTCTCGCTGGAAGGAGCCTGTGTTTGCAACGGTGACCGGGTCGCGTCCGAGCGCCTATCTGATTGCCAAGCAGAAAAAGGACGAGATTGACCGACGCTTCCGCACGAAGGAAGCTGACCTCGCCGCGCAGAAGGAGGCATTCCTGCGGGTTCGCGAATCGCTTCCCAAGGCGACTCCCTCGCTCGATATAAGTGCATTTCGGGCTGAGCTTGTCGAGCTGGCAAAGGCCGCGCAGGCAGCGCAGGCCGAACAGATGAAGGCACGCGAGCGCCTCATCGTGGTCACGGGTGAGCGCCAAAGCCTCGAGTCCAAGCTGAAGCTGGCAACTGCCGCGCAGCATGACCTCGGCGGAGACTTCGAGTACCTCAGCGCAATACCCGACGACACCAAGATTGAGTGCCCGACCTGCGGTGTTCTGCACACCACTTCGTTCCATGCGCGGTTGTCCCTTGGACAGGACATCGATGAAATGAACGAGCTCGTCGCGCAATTGAGCGACAACCTCGATGCGTGCAGGTTGAAGGAGTCGGAGTTACGTCAGACGCTTCGCAATATCGAACGCCACGTCGAGAAGTACGAGCAGGCATTGTCTGCGGGCCGCTCGCGCACCCGACTGGATGAGGTGCTGAGCGCTCATAGCAAGCGCACTCTCGACGAAGCGTTCTCAAAAGTCGAATCGACCCTCGGTACCGAAGTCGCCGCGCTGAGAAAAGAGCAGGCAGCAGCTGAAGATGCGGTGAAGCGTTATGACGACAAGCATCGCAAAGCTGATGTGAGCAAGTTCTACAGCGCCGAGCTGCGACGCTTGTCCGACCTGCTCAACATTCCCACATCCGAACGCATCGAAGACACCGGCATTGGGAAGCGTCCGAAGGCAGGTGGTAGCTCAGGACGCCGCGCCATTCTCGCGGTGCATCTCGCGCTGATAGCATGCAACTTCGAGAAGGGCGACCTTCCGCTGCTTCCCGTCATCATCGACACATTGCAGCAGTCCGGCCAGGATGACCCGAACCTCGGACGAATGTTCAATATCGCCGCGGACCATATCGGCGAAAGACAGCAGCTGTTCATCGCGATGGAGCGATTGCCGGCCGAAGCGATTATCGACGGGTTTGACGTGCAGATGTTTGAAACGCAGCAGGGCCTTCTGCGCGGCGACCAGTTCAACACGGTCGCGCTGACGATTCGCCCTATGCTGGACGAGGTGCGAGAGCGCATCCAGCAACAGGCGTCGGCGAAACGCGAGTCCTGAGTACCATCGCTTGCCAAGTTGTATGACATTGGGAACTCGGCACAGCCCGCCCAATGACGGATATTGTCGGAGGCCGGGCTTTGTGGCTGATATGACGGTGCGGTTCGCACTTCTCAAGCATGGTCCACCCGCACCTCACCGTATTCCTTCGTGCTCTCGTTTGCCATTGTTTTGAGCGACCTGCTGTCGTCACTCTGTCAGAGCGCTGATGGACTTTGGCCCTATCACGAGACGTCGGTGACAGGAAGCGGTTCGCTAATAAAGCATCGACCGTACAACATCGGCGACCATCCGACGGCGCTTCTTGTAGGTTACAACGGGTTTCGCAGGCGGCGCATCCAGTATGTATTCGGTCTCGGGAACTTCGTTTAGTATGCTCTGTAGCGGGAGACTAAATTCCCGAATTTCATCGCGCTCAGTCAAATTTGACGCGGCCACGGACCGGCTGGACACCTGGACTTCGTCCAGGATTTTGACCGCATCCATTTCCACAATTTGCAAGGTGTTCGTCAAGGCAGTAGCCTGCATGTACCGACGCTCTCCGTAAGTCCTTTCGTCAAGCTCCGAATCCCAAAAGGTCAGGTATGCATGGTCGCCACCGTGATATTCAAGAAAGTCGAGCCAACTAGTGAAGCCGTAAATCCGTGCAAGCAGGTTCAGTGACGCGTAATACTGTTTGACGTCCCATCCGATATGCATACGCAACTGTCTTGCCATCGCTTTGAACCACTCGATTGATGGTGCAAAGAAAACCTCTTTAACTTCGTCCATTTGATTCTCTTGGTGCGGAGCCGCATCGAATCGATGCAGGCTCCAAGTCTACGAAGTTCGAGTCGGAGCTGAGCCGCCCGACCGAAATTGACCAACGCGCTTCAGCGCTGCTCAGGTGCATCCGGATTCGACTTCCGCGCGGAAAGACGCTGCGCAAGCCGACGTAAGTAGGACGACTCGGCGACTGAAGAGGGCGCTGTAAGCTGCATGCGCTCCGTCCTATGAACTTCAACCCCAGCATCCACAATGCCGTAAGCCGTTGCCTGGGCAGCGCCCCGGCGGGCGTTTTGCTTCGCTTCGGCGTTCGCCCTTGCGCTTCTCCCGGTGACGCCTTCGAGCCCACCCATTTCGTTTCCGGCGCGAACGCCCTCCGCTCTGACGGCACTCGCGTGAACCCTGGCCGTAACCCGGTTGCGACTCGCTCGGCGGCCAGGCTTGAGCTTTTCCTCGCGCCATGAATCGTCAGCGTTGAGAAACTCCAGTCCTTTCCAGGTTAACGAGCCAATGCTGCGGGCATCCTCTTCGACAAGGTTCAGCACAGACGTCGCACCATCAGACTTTTGCCAGAGCAGGATGAGTGGATGTCCGTCCAGGCGTTTCACTCGCACGGGTAAAGGTTCGCGCTTTCCAAGCTGCCGCACATGCTCATTGAAATGCTCAACGAGTTCATCGGAGCTGTACCGCATCGACATGAAGTTGACCAGACCTCGCTGACATATCCGGGGCTGCCACGGGACAAACCGCTCAAATACCTCCCGGGGTGTGAGCTGGCGACGGGCGTCGCCGCGGCGTTGCTCCTGGGTGTATTTGAAGATGGCCGCCGGGGTCACGCCAATGCGGGCCTCTCGCATCTCGTACGACCTCAAGCGCTTTTTGTTCGTGAACAGGTTGTAGTGCTGGATTGCCTTGAGCAGCAGGCGTTCAAACTGCTCCAAGGGGATAGGCGCATTCTTTGCCCTCTGTCGCCGTATCTCTTTGGATAGGTGGTCGGTCGCTCGGGTGTATGCGCTGTCTTCGCCGAGCATCATCCGAATCATCAAACTGTTGACGCCTTCTCCAACGCCCTTGAGGTCCCCGCGACCAGGCGGTGGCAGCATCCTCATGAGACCCATTTCGTCGCAAGCAGCTACGATGACTTGTTCTGAAGCGCCAGCTCCGTTGTCTACGAAAATCGCATCAACGTTGCCGTGAAGTAGCCCTTTGGTCGACGTTAGCCCGAGTTCCAGCGCACGCTCGGCCTTAGGCAGAAAGACGGATGCGATGCACCGGCGAAAAGCCTCCGCATTTTCCCCCCTGACGGCAAGCTCGTAACCGAGAATTGCCCCGGACGGGCGTGAGACGGCGAACATCACCGTCATGTGGACACTTTCAATCCGGCCGCCAACTCGAGCAGCTACGCCAATCTTCGCCACGAAGCCGTCGACATCGAGAATCTCGATGAGTCCTTGTGTGAGGTGGCTGGCCTGACCGGCGCGGGCGTCGTTGTACTGCGCTGATAGCCGTTTTCCGTTCCGCAGGCGCTTGAGGTCAAGGTTGGGGATGAGCCGCTTCGTCGCGTGATAACGGAACGACCGAAGACTAGGAATGAGGCGCTTCGGCCATTTCGGATAGTCCACGAGAACCATGCCATCATAGGCCTCACGTATGGTGCAACGTAGCCGCACCCAACGTTGTTCCAACGTGCGAATAAACTTGATTTCGTCGCTCGGCCTGACGGGATGACGTCGTGCACGACTGTCTGTACCAAGCGCCTTGTTCCTCGATGCAACGCGGGCTTCACTCGCTGATTTTGGTCCCGGCTTTTTCCTGTTTATTCCCACCCGCGACATTTTAGGATGCCCCTGCCGGAACGTATGTTTCGCGAGCGCGTTCGGGTGGCCGCCGTTATGCACAAATTTGTGGAACAACTTTCTGACAGCGGTCTGGAATCCATGCGGTTGACCAAGTGCAGCGACTACGCGATTCAGTGCCGCTGAGCGAGCACTGTCGCTCGCGACCACCAGGTCGTTGAAAATGAAATCCGAAGGATTGCCTTTTCCGACAGGGTCCAGATACGCGAACGCCTGCACAATCCGCATGCGCTTATCCATCCCCTTCACGGCGCTCGGTCTCAGTCTGTCGCGCGTCACTTTCATCTCGACGGGCATGATAGTGTCGTCTACCAGATAAATGTCGTCGAGCGGCTTGTCTTTCGCGTTCTCATGCCACGTCTCCCATGAGCCGACATCCTTGGGGGTCCCAGAAGTGACTCGCAGTACGTGCAGGGATTTGTCGTATGGGTTCCAGGCAACGGACCGGTAGATTACGTTATCACCATCGCGCTCGCGCTTGAAAGGGGTGAACCGACCGAGCTGGTGGGGCCAGGTAACCGACTGAAATTCGAGCAGTTGTGCAAGCAGCTCAGGGCTCGGTACAGGCGGCTTGATGAAATCGGAAAAATTGGGTTGCATTGTTACCTCTATCAATTAGGTATGCAAATCGATTCCATTAACGTGTTTCTAGAATCGGAGGGCGCGCGAGGCCACATGGCCAGTGAGACCGTAGTCTCGGCGACTTATGGGGCTCCGTGATTGACGGGGTCTAACGGAGCAGGTGCAGTGGTAAGTCCACCCGTAGGTCCTTTGAATGGTCGACCGTCAAGAAGCCATACGAAACGGCGACGGCAAACAGCTGATGCGCGGCATCGTCGCTAATGCCGAGGCGTCTTGAGATGCGCCCGAGCACGGAGCCCATAGTGCCCCGCGCGCTGCTCCGAAGTAGCTTCTTCGCAAACCAATGGGCGTCGTCGTAGTTCAACACCACATCCTGGTCGCGCACGGTTCGATACATGCAGAAGTTATTCGCGAATTCGCGCTGGCTGACGGCATCTCCGCGCATCAACTCCCACGTCCAGCCACGAGGTGCAAGGGCGTTCTGCTCGCGACGCTCCCGGTCGAGGTCATTCTGGTCCGGCACGTAATCCGCTGGCTTGATGGAGATTCCGTGGTAATGCAAATCGAGGCTCCCTGGTATCACGTAGGTAACGATGACATCAATGGTCATCAGGTCTGTGCGCAGCAGGAGTTCACCCTTGCTTTGCGCGCGGTGTAGGGCCGCGACGTCGTAGATTCCATACTGGTCTCGCACATCAATGACGTAAGGATGGAATGCAAGGGAGAACAGGATGCGCTGCTCGTTTCCCGATAGCGCCTCGTAGCGTCGGCGGAATTTCATCCCGCGAAATGTCGAACGCGTACTCATCGATTGCCTGCGGGCCTTTAGCAGTGCTTCGTATGCAACTCCGTGCGGCCAGCCGTACTTGTCGATAGGTGGTAAGTGGATGTCCCTCGGCGTAACGAATGGCCGCGTGAGATTCGCCAGCTTGAACTCATCCAGAGTGCTCCCTTCTCTCATGGAATGACGTCGCGGAGCTACCGGCGGCCAGGTACGCAACAATTCAAGGCTTGTGCTAGGGCGACAGCCATATACCGAGCTGCGCGTGGAAGCATGGTCTACACCGGGTACGAAGACATTCATCGTGCGGCTCCTTGTCCGAGAAATTTTCGGACGGTCATGTCATCCATTTCGTCGATTTGTTCTTTGGTCAGTCGCGGCATCGTCAAGATGGTCGCGGAATTGGAGAGCATCAGCAGGCGGCGGCGTCTATACGCTGGCACATCCTCCTCACTCTCCGCGAGTGCCAGTTTTGCGAGCGGCAGTCGGTCACGGATTTGATACCACGCGATGTCCATGCGATGTCCGCGTATCAAGGCATGCCGTGTAACTCGCCTAGAGAAACCCTGTTCGAAGAGTCGCTTTGCCGTCGCACGTATGTGCTCGGCATATGACCGGTCCAACGCAGAGTCGTAAGCGCCGGCGCGCAACGGAGGTACGTCTTCGCCGGCTGCAATCAGCTTTGTGCGAGTGAGAAATTGAGCCGCGGTAGCAGGCAGACGACGCATCAGTCGCGAAAAGGTATCGTCGGGATGCTTCCTTCGAACGTCCCGATACATCCGTGCATAGTGCTCGAACCACCGGTCGTGGTGTTTGTCCATCCATCGGGCGCGGTATGTCCTGAATCTCGAGTAATTGCTTCGAGCACTCGCGCTCGTAGTTTTCGTAGATGGTGCAGCCTGATGCTCCTCATAATTCATAGTCGAGCAGGCACCTTCAACTGCATCCCACGTTCCGTAGAGCGCAATCAGCAATGCGACGTTTTGCATCGGGTTCCGGTATACGCCCTTCCCACGCAGAATTGTCCCGACGTAACCGCGTCCGACCAGAAGCGATGTCCGAGAGATTAGTCGCGCGTGCGGGGTCTCTTTAAAATATTCTTCGGTGCGACGCCAGTTAACGCCACGGTCCTCCGTCAGTCCCAGCCGGCGGGCGCATTTTCCAACGAGGGTCGCAAAACCCACGTGGTTGAGTTGCGGCATGTAGTCAGGTTGAAGCAGTCGCGACGCGGCGTTCGCCATCTCAATTTCCGATGCCGTTTGAGCGTCGGTCAACGTGGTCGCTCGGCGCTGAGGCCTGAGTCCACAGCCACAATGCCTGCCCGGGTGAGTTGTCCAATTCGGATAGGTCCTGAAGTCGCTACACGTCTCACACCGGACGTGCAACGGCAGGTGATGGCGACTACAGAAGAGAACGCCAGGCACCAGGTGGTCCCGTCTCCAATAAGGATTGCCGCACGGCGCGATATCATCCTTGATGCACATCGGACAGCAAGCAATGGCCGCGCGCGCCCAGCCAGAACGCGGCCCATTAAGCCCGACTACGGCCGGTAAGCCCAGTCTCGGCGCGTCAAGACAGTGGGCTTTGAGAGTGTCTTGGTCGTCGGGGGCCAGTGCGCGATTGAATAACGGCAAAAGCATGTTGCCACCGAGAACCTTATCGAGCGGTCCAACCAGGTTTCCAAACTGGTCGATAAGCTTCCGCATGCCGCTTGGGAACAACAGCCCACTTGGCGTCAAGTCAACGCAAGCGAAACTGCGAAGTCGCGCGAAGTAGAGGGGAAAATGCTCACCGTCGGCAATGGAGGTCATCACCATGGACGCGAGGGTTTCATTCGCTTGCATATCTGGCGGACTCCTCGCATTGATAGCGGACGACGGTCGAAATCCGCAATCTGGCTTCGCGCGCGAGCGACGCCGTATCAGTGGCCATTCCCTTCGTCGCAAGCACCGAAATGGCTTTTGCTAGTCGACGAGCGATGAAGACCTCACGACGTGCGGGCAACTGCGCAGCTTTTCCCGCGCCATCGAACGCTTCCGTTGCACGGTCGAACAGGTATTGATTCATTCCATAGGCGAGACGCATCTGGTACGCCGACGGAAGCGGCTCGCGGCCAATCGCGCGACGGTGAACGGAGCGCTCAGCTGAAACGATTGCGCGTGCGAACGACTCCGACGGAATTGCGTGGGTCTTTCGACCGCAGGGTTGCCGAGGGGCGACCTGATGGCTGACGAGCCAATCACGGTCATATCGATATAACCAGACCCAAAGAGCTGGCTGCCGACGCCGAATCTCATTGCGCCCCATGCCCGCGCACTGCATTTGATGTCGCAACCACGCAGTTCGTTTTGCGTCACGTACATCCATAGCAGGTTCTGCGTTGCTTATATTCGGGCTTGTTGCATGCAACCTGATAGGCAGCGTATCCAACTCCACGGACAGCCACTCAAGGAGTATCAAAAACACCGGATGGATAGCTCTGGCCTCGCGGTTCAACAGATAAGCGCTGGTCGCCGCAACATCCGTATTCGCCAACAATTCGTTGAGACGAATGTCTTCGAAGCCATCCGAAAACGCGCCGGCGAATGCGCTTCGAAGCGCATCCAGTCGACACCTTCCGGATTCGGAGAGGTACTGTTTCTCGCGTAGTCGCCGACGTACACTTTCCCGGGTGTACTCCGATGAACAACCCTGCGCCATGGCATGAGCCAACTGTGCGTAGCGAGTTGCATTGCGCGCCGCATTGACGCTGGCGTTGGACGCGAGCATCTCTTCGAGGGAACTGCAATCGTCGTCACTGACCAGCTTGCAGCCATGAGTCGGACAGCGACTAACGAAATCAATGCAGTGCATGCAATACGAAATCCGGCGCCCATGCATCTTGGTGGCCAGCATCGCGCATTCGGGACACTGCAGGCCGTGGCGATTTCCGCATTGGATGAAGGGCCGCAGCCGAGGACAGCAAGTTCGGGAATGCGAGCCATCCACCAACTGGGCGACCAGCTTCCGTTGCATTAGCGGATTCATGCCCCGGGAATACAAGGGGGCGAGCGAAAACTTTGACACGACTTCTTCGGGCGTGCCGTATGCTTGTTCCGTTGCGTCACAGAACGCCTTCGCCCGCGACGGCAGGGTCCCGACTAGTGGGGCGCAACGACGATAGCAACGCGCCGAAAGATGGCGAGCCGCTGCGGAGCCTGTCGCAAAAGCAGCAGCCTCGAGTAGACTCGTCGCTGTCTCACCGGCGGTAGCGGAGACATAGGTGCTAAGCATGGCTGGCCCCCGGCGTCGACACATCGGTGATTCGGAATGCTGGATTCGTTTCGTCCAGTCCAGGTACCGACTGCATCATCGGTTCGACAGGAAGCCAGTCACCGTGACGACGAATGCTGGCTGAAGTGAATGAGCCTCCTTCGCGCAGTTTCCTGATTGCACGCAGATGTGGCCATTCAAGAGCAAGGGCATTCTTTGCCAACTTCAGAAATTCGTCCTTGCCAGGTGGACTGAAATCCTCTTTCCGGCTAACACTCACGATATGAATGCACACCTTGACCGCAAGCTCACTGAGTCCGCAAGTCAGCCACCACATCGTTTCAGCGAACCATTCCGGTTCGCCAAAACCCATACAGCCCGTCAGATACGTCGTGTAGAGGTACTCGCATGTCAGGGACCACTGGGCGGAGTGCGGTTCTGCGGACGCAATGTTGTACCAGGTGTTCCCCGCGAGGAGCGCAGCAGCGGTGCTCTGCTCGGAGAGCGCCGCAGCCGCCCCGGGTGTTGCAAGGCAAACAATCGGAATACCGGTGTCTGCGGTGAAACGCCCCAAGATTGCCCACAAGCTTTTGGCCAGCTTCGTGCTTGCGTTGCGCGTATTGATTTGCTCCACAATCAGCACGCCGATATTTGCTGCAATGGCATAGGCCTGCAACGCCGGCCCGACCTCCTCTTCCCCGCGATGAAAAGGGCCGCGAAGACGCGCTGAATGGGTCATGTTCATGGCGTCGTCGAAGTAGCGGAGGAAGAGCTTTCCAAAGGAGCGCGGCGCGCCGTTTTCCGGGAACGGCACGGTCAGAGATGGCAGCCGTGTATATCGAATCATCCCACCTTGCGGGACCGTAATTTCAATTTGTTCGCATCGCGTACCAAACATGCGTTGGATAGCTTTTCGAAGCGCCTGCTGGCTCATCCCGGCTGGAATAACGACGACATGACCGCGCGGCCCAGCGTTGTCGATGGTAATTGGCGCACCCTCCAATGCATGGCCATGCCGGTCGGCCGAATGGTTTATGTACATGGCTGCGGAAACCGTCTTGCGTCTGAATTCTTCAGAGTTCAAGTTACGCTCTGTCGCGCTTTCGGTAGCCGAGGCAAAAAGTTCGACTGCGAGTCGCGCATGCTCGAACGTAGGAATCTGAAAATCGGTTACGCCGATACCGCGCTCTCCCAGCCGCTCCGAGGGAATGCACTCCATTGCGTCGTAACCGTCGTCTAGCGTAGTCACGTCCGTGGCAAACCGCGCGCACGGATTAGACTGGTCTGGGATGTCCGCGAGTCGAGCGCTATTCAGGACGCTCGTGTCATCGAAGGTCAGTTGCATGACGGCACCTGACCGGCTGGCGAGAATCGTGCGATGGCGCCAGGCATTCGCTGGCACTCGCAAGAACGAACCGCGACCCACCCGAAGCACGCACGCAACCGTAGAGAGAGTCGCTGCGCCGGATTTCGGTCGACAGTGAAGGTAGAGTGCGGCCCCAATGCTTCGGGTCGCGGGACTGCGGTGCCGCTGCTCTTGCAGCGGATGGAAAAGTCGCGCGCAAGAGTACGCGGCAACAAACAGGGTGTCGTCATAATTGCCTCTCAACGCCCGGCTATGGGCGTGACTTGACAAGGCGCACTCTGTCTGGCAATCTGACGCGCGTGTGTTAGCGTAGACGTGCCTTTCGGGGTGCACCACGTGTGAGACGGCGTTCAAGGGGCCAACCTTGAACGCCGTTTTATTTTTGGGGTCTGTATTCCGCTACCGGGTTCCTATCAAGGCGTCAATGCGCTCAAAATTGCTTGACATTGGTCTGAGTTGCAGGGCTTTGCATTTCTCGATATACTATTAACTATCCGAGGTGGATTTTCGATAGCTCGAGATTATGGCTGGGTGCGATAGTAGCCGAAGCACCCTATCTTTCGCAAGTCTGTCGTGCCCAGCGACATTGACCCTCGGCGCCGCACCGGATTCCCTACCGGCCTGCATCTCTCTTCTTTTTCTTGCCGGCAAAGTGTCGATGCCGCATTCATCCGAGGCCAACGACGCGAGAATTTCGCGGGCAGCCCGGCATTTAAGCTGTCGCAGCTCGTGCGCGGACTGTAGACGTTGCCGCTTCCCATCTAGATAATCTAAGTCGACAGGTGCGCGCAGCGCGCGCCTTCCTGGCGCGCTGTTATCGGAAACACTGTTCCAAAGGTGAACCGAGTTCAATACCGATACATTTGTATCTATAAAAATAGTCGATTCCACAAAGATGACAAGGACTCTTGTGAGCGAGGAAGATGCGGTATGGGGAGGACTAGCCTCCCGCGTCATCCGGGTCGCGCTTGAGCGAAAAGGACTGACCTATGCCGGATTGGCCGAAGAGCTTACTGCCATAGGGGTCCGCGAAACAGAACGCGCACTTATCTCGCGCCTCGCTCGCGGTACGGTAAAGCTCACTCTTCTGCTACAAATCATTCATGTAACGGAAGCCCTTGCTCCACGCCTTTGGCTCGGACCGTTGGCTCTCCGCGGGACGTGGGAGGAGCGAGCGCAGGCAGTGATTATGGCGGAATTGGGGCAACGGCCATGGGTTACGCCGGACCGGCTCGTCGCCCTTCTCGGGGATATCGGAGTTGCCACAACCGAGCAGCTGCTCGCGTCCCAGTTCTCGACAGGGACGATTCCACTCTCGCTCTTTCTCCAGTGCGCGGTCGTGCTGGGAAGTTGCAGCCTACACAGCTACATCGACTTCGCAGACCTCGCTGCCGCAGTTGATATGGGTGGCCGCCCGCAAAAGCGCGAATAGCTGAGTCCTTGCGTTCTTCAATCGGTGCACTAGACTGAACGCATCGATACATTTGTTCCGATTCGTTGAACGCAATCTTGGTGTCGGCAAGACTCGTCCGCTCGCCAGAACCACGCAATCTTGGGACGTCGCGTTACTGCCACGGCATCTAGCGTTTGGCACCAAGACCTGCGTCTGCGCGTACGGTTTTTTTGCTACATACCGCCTGGGTAGTACGGGCGGCACGCGCATGGATGCCGGCAACGCAGGGATGCAAGTCGTTCTAACCGGAGATGTATGCGCGCTCGCCAGAGCGTAATCGGCTTCATGGATGTTGTCCGTAATTCGACACGGCGGCATGTCCGGAACGATATGAATCTCCCACCAGCAGGAGGCCGCAATGCCCATCTGGAAAGTACGTTCCTCCACCGAACTGCCGAGGATTCCGCTATCTCGATGGGCCATATTCGAGACGCTGGATGGGAGCCGGCACTTTGTCGGTGTGGACATGTTGGATTCGTCGGGGCGTGTCAGTTCCGCGATAGTGCGGTTCGACCCGGCGACTATGCAGGGTACAACCCGGAGTGGACGCATCTATGAGTTGGTCGGCAAGAACGGTTCGTCATTGAATGCCGAGTACGTCTGGAAGAGATGGTGCGAACTGAACGAAGTCACGTCATACACCGACGTCACCGAACGTTTACTTGACGGTGCTGATGATGACGACCCCACGTGAGCGCACGAAAGCCGTTATCGACACGCGAGAGTTCTTGATGATGCTCGCTTCTGCCGATGAGGTAACCGTCCGAGGTCTCGTTCAAACGATGGCGATGCGCCTGCTCAGGCACTATCCGCTCGACATCGACCTCGAAGTTTCGGCCGCAGCATTGCCGGGTGTCTGGGCCATTCCCGAACGCTAAAGACGCATCGGGACGGTGGTCTCGACACGAAGCTGCTGGCGGTATTGCTTCGTTAAGCCGGGCGATTTATCGAAGAGATTCCGCTGCGATAGTGGACCGCGGTCGTTCTCGAGCACTTGTGCTAGGCAGCGCATGGGCGCATTGATGGTCTGCACGACCTTGAAAACGCCGAGACCAGGCAGCGCGGCCACCCGCCGGTGCTTTTCCCGGTAGACAGCCTCTTTCGAACCCGCGAGCATCCCGTCAAGGGCTCTGCATTAGGGCCGTTGGCCGTCGGGTTCCGGCGAAACGAGGTCTCGCATGAAATACCCTTCGCAAGAAGTACGGATGCCACGCGAACAGGCAACGAAGTTGCTTGAGCGCATATGCGCGCGATTGGATGCCCGCTCGGTGGTCGAGCTAGATAGGCCCGCCATTCCTGGCCTGGACGCGCCCGGGCTGACCACGGCAACACGCCTCTGGGTCGTCGGCTCGTATGCGCGGGGGGCGCTGACGTGTGGAGACATCGACCTCGTCATGGAGGTTGACAAACCTTTTGTCTCCGCGAGCCAGTTGAGCCGCATGCTGCTTGGCAGCCCGCGGCGTGTGAGCCTGTATACCGGTAATCCCGACAAGAACAGCTCGAATGGTGCGTTCCAGGAAGCTGTATTGGTCTGGGAATCCGGGAAAGATTGGCGAGCGGCGTTGGATGGCATTGAGCCAGACGAATCAGTCTCGCGGTTCGACCGGCCGACCGACTGCATCCCTTTTCGGCGCGAACAGATTAAGGGCGACCTGGACTGGGCCGAAGCGATGCTGGAACTGCACGAGCGGAATGTGCTGACTTGGCGTTTTGTTCCGCTTGAGGAAGTATCGGACCTCCTTGGAAACGAGCCACAATCGGAAGACGAGCGGGAGTTTTTCCGTCTGGCTCAGGGCAGCAGCGTCGGCGCCGACACAAAAAAGCTCCTGCCTTATGTGCTGGCCTATGTCCGCCGGTTTGGACCGGCTGACCGTCCGTGGTCGATGGAGACCGCTACCCGGTTGGCGCATGGCGGCACGCACTTTTTCCTGGCGGTGCCGCCGGCACCCGATGAGTTGATGGACCTGGGTTGTAGCCAAGTCGTGGTGACAGCCCATTTGAACACGCGCGGGCCCAATGGGTTCTGGGTCATTGAGCGTGGGCCAAGCCATCCGTATATGACCGCATTCGAGGGATGTGAAGCGTGGGTCATCGCCGACGCTCACGGTGCACCCGCCGTTATGCGTGCAACGTCAGGTCTTGGCGCTGCGCGACCCGTGGCCTCTGTTGATGTATTTCTCTGCCAGGCTGACGCAGAGCAATTCGTCGAGGTCTGGAACGAGGATGACCCGCCCGAGCCGGGCGAAGCGCGCGATGTGAAGTACATCAGAGGCACGGCGTGGCTAGAGGTACTCACCCGCTGCGACGTGCTGGCGGGCGGGCTTCCTGAAACTGTGTTCTCCACCGGCGGCTGGAATCGGGCGTGCAGGGCTGGCTTTGAACCGGATAGCCTGACCCGGTGCACGGCGGAGGAACTGGCTGCAGTGTTACGACGGTCTGCCGAAACCGGCTGAGCGCGCCCCGCGGGGTAAGCGCGTTGTGCGATTATCGCGTTGATGCTTCGACAACAAGCGCCAGGTCGCACAATGGAGCGTCACGGCGCGGCTGTCCGGCCAAACTCTGGAGTGTTTAGATGGGTACCCTGCCGCCCACGCTGCTTGAAAATCTGCGTCCACGCGTACTTGCCGTGCGCAAGCTTCGGGACGAAGGCTGGGCGATTGACGAGCTACTGGCCGACATCAAACAGCGAGTCGACCTACTGGAGAAGATTGGGCACCAGGAGGAGCGCGCGAAGTTTTACCGGCTGTCGGCCAGACTCGAATCGGCGCTCGCACGGCTCTCGGCATTGCGCGAGCAACTGCGACAACGGCAGCAAGAACTCGCGACAGCGGTAGTCCGCCTCGAAAGCGAACTGGCGAATGAAGCAGAGGCCTACCTGAGCGCGACACACAATATTCGCTTGGGCGAGGTGCGTACCCTGTCCACGGGTGAACGGGTCCGCCTCGAGCATGTAGAGTTTGATGAGGGCTATGAGCCTCCAAAGGCTTTCCTAGTGGGCCACCGACTGCGAAAAAATGGCGAGCCGGGCGCGAAACAGCGGCTGCCTTCGCTCGTATACGATGTTCGCGAGACCAAGGAGACACAGCGATGACGGAAGCAATTCGGCCAGACGCCGCGCCCATCTTTCGAAGTGCTGTCGTGGCGGATGTCTGTCGCGCCCTTCTAACGGACGCGCGTCAACAGCGAGAGCTGGATGGCTTGGCTTGGACGCTGGAGAGCTTGGTCGACGAAGGATGGCAGGCGCTCTCGTCCAGCGAAAATGCAGAGCCGCTGCAAGCGTATGCGCCCGAGTTGCACGAGGTGGACCAACTCCTCGCGGCGGTCGCTGAAAGCACGCACCGTGCGGCTGCGGTGCTAAAGGAGCAAGTGGATGCAGCCCTGTGGAATGTCCTGGCCGAGGAAACGGGTCTCAAGGCCGGGGATGTGTTCGAGCAAACTTACGAACGAACCGGCTATGTCGCGCGCGTGCATCTGGACGAAATCGCGCTACTGGAGCCCGACAAGAAGATGAGGGGCGTCAGGGAGGTGACTGAGCTGATGCTCCGCGGGCAGCGCGTGAATGCGAAGGGCCAATTGCTGAAACGAACCGAGGCCGTCTTCATCGACAATTTCGATGCTATCGCAGACCTGCCGTGCGTCAGGCGACCCGCCGTCTAGACGTGTCGCCAACCACATAAACCTACCTTAGGATATTGAGTTGTCGTCGGTGTCACCAGAATCGAGTCGAGGATTGACGTCCTGCTTCTCGGGGCAGTGGCAGCGCTGCGTCCAGGGAAGGAAGGTTGGAAACGTACGTGCAGCGCCGGCTTCGATGCCAACAATCTGACTCGTTGCACACTCGCGGAACTGGCCGCGTTCTTTCGCCGGCCCACTGAATCCGAATGAGCGACCTCGCTAGGAGAGCGGGGCGCGGCTTGCCGCGGTGATGATTCGAGAGAATGTTCCTTTACGAGAATGCTGCCCTCACGCATGCGGCTGCCAATGTGTTGGCGTGCACGACAAAGTCCGCATCAGCTGGATAGCCTGCCGCGAACACATGCCAGTTGTTTCCTCTGCGGTCTCGAAACACATACAGCATGCCCGACCCGTGCCATAGGGTATCGGTAGAATCGAGCCCGACGACCCATAAATTCTGGCCTTCCAGAACCAGCAACTTCGGCACACTGGTGAGCTTATATCCTCCCAGTTGCCGCACGAATTCGGTGCCAAACACGTCCGGAGCCAGCGATGAGGCTGTTGCACCGAAGAGCGCAATTTCGCTGCGTCCCTCATAAGTAAGGTACATCGAATCAGGTACGGGTGGCTCTGGCGGAGTCGCCAGGTGCCAGTGTTTGTCCAGATATAACGTGGTGCCCTCCGGCACATCACCGCCGCCACGGGCTACCACGCTTGACGACTGGCTGGCCGATACGTTCGCGATTGAATCAGGTTGTTTACTTGGAGGCTGAAGTTTGCCCGCCGGTGCGTACTGCGTCTCATCTAGCGTAGATTGAGTTTGAGCGGCAGCGGGCTGTTCGCGCTTCTGTTGTTGCTCGGCCGCATAAAATATCAATCCCAGCAACGGCGCCAGGACAATCATGACGCGCGCCGTCCATTTCCAGAACGGGTGACTGACGTTCGGGGCACATCGCCATGCGGCAAAGCTCCAGACGCACACGTAGCCGAGGGGTAGCGCTAGCAATGCGAGCAACGCGTGGTCTTCGCCCGCGGGGGCATTCTGGATGGCCCGGTCGGCCGCATCCGCGCAGCTCTTGAGAAAAACGTTGGGCAACGCTCCCCAAAGCCACCATACTTTCCATAGCCGTTCCTGGCCGGCTAACGCGCGCCTTATCGCATCCATTCCGTTCCCCCCGAAACTCATCTTGCTTCTAGTTGGCCTGACGCTTGACGCCGTGTTGCCGTATCAAGAGAAAGGCCTTCGCCTCGTCCGCTGGGAGATGTTCAGCGAGAACTGGCCCATCGACGACCTCACCCGCGCGGTCGGAGCCTGCGGCGAGCGCCGCTGCAGCATCTCCCGGCGGGAGCTACGCGTGTGCACCGTGAGTCTGAAGGCGGTGGGCATCGTCATCGCGGGCGGCTGAGCGCTTACTGCGCCGGTGCGAACTCTCCGGTTTGCGTGTTGATATATCCGCCACCCACCGATTGGTAGAAGGTACCGGTCTGCGGATTAGTGACGCCGCCGGCGGCCGGCGGGAAGTATTGACCCGTCGTCACGTCAATGGCCCCTTGCGGAATGGGCGGTAGCGCTGAGGGACTGACGTAGGTGTCGACCGGCTCCTGGCCGGACCACTGCGCATGGGCTAAGGTGCTGCCACACATCAGCAGCAGGATGACCGCCATCGTTTTTTTCATGTTCGTCCCCGTATCCCCGTAACGGATGAAACGAACGTAGCACGAAGTCAAACTGAAGCAGTATGCGGTATCGCGCTATTCGGGTTCCGCCGGAGAGAGTCCGGAGACCCACGTCGGCGGGCATTCGCTCAGGTGCGCACACTGGATTGTCAGTGGTGCAGATGTTCGGTGGGCCCGAGGTCCGGAAGGGCAAGATGCCTGAGACGACTCGCCCGTAGTAGGCCGTCGGCGCTCAGAGCGGCGAGCCCCAGCGATACCGGTGAGGCGCTGTCGCTTCACCGGAAGTGCATCGAAGGTTCGCGCGGCCACTTTTCTCGAAAGGGGCATGATGAATTTGGCCAGTATCGAAGCGATTGGCTGCGCGATGCGGGTTGCCCCTCGCTTGCTCCGCCGGTTTGTTGTTCCACATACTGACGCGGCACGTTCGATGAGAATGCTGCGCACACAAAATCCAGACCAGTCTGTCCGAGGCCAACCGGGCGGTATTGCCACGCACACGGGGTAGTACATGCACACCATTCGTTTTCGACCATCCATTCTCAGTGGTCTTCTCGCCGCGCTCGCGATGAGCGCGCCCCTAGTGCCACCCGCTGCGGCGGGTGCAGCAACCGCCGAAACGTCCGTCTACGGTGTCAGACTTTTCAAGCCCTTTACCGCGATGCCGGAGTGTCCTGAATGGCCGCAAACAGCCCCAGGCATGCCAAAAATGTACGCGTCCGCAGCCGACACCCCGCAACCGTGCTTCCAACACACGGACGACAGCCAGATGGGCCAGGCCCCGGCCGGCACGGAAATGCTCTATATCGAGTTTCCACTGGCCAAGCGCCCCGAGATGTACAACGGGCTGCGCATCAGCCTTATCCATGGTGTTGTGAACGGCATCTATCTGGTGACTTTGGGGATTGAAACTCAGGCACATGACTACGCGTTGCTGGAGGGCAAGTTCGGCCCGCCCGTGGAAAAGCGGACCGTTACCGTACAAAACAAGATGGGCGCCAGCTTTCAGGTCATTGAGGCAACCTGGCAAAGACCTGAGGGAGTGTCGCTGTCTTTCCGAGGCGCAGGAAATTCGCTCGATGCAGGCGAACTCAACGTGACGACGCCACAGGAGCGCGCACGGAAACAGGCTGCGCTGCACAAGCAGCAGGAAGGCGTGCCCAAACTGTGACATCGCGACTGCAGCGCTTGCCTGCGGAGGCAGATGTCGCAGCACGTCGAACCGGAGGGAGGCGGCGTGCAGGAAGAGCCGCATGGGGACGCTGGCGCCATGAATTAAAAGAGATAGCGCTAACCACAGTGGCAACCGGACGATGGCGTGCAATGATAGTAAGAATGGTCCGCTATCATTGACGCAGTTGCGTCCCACCGTTCCGGAGAACCAGTGCCTTCGCGTCTGTCCCGCTCAGCGAAAGCTGACCGTAATCGCTTCCTCGCGCTTTACGTCGTGATGACCATTGGCCTGCTTGCCTCGGCAGCCCTCTTTCTTTACGAGGCCCGCATTACTGTCGCGGATGAACTGCGTGACGAGGAAGCCTTCGCTGTGCTGGGCGCGGCGAACCGCGTGCTGCACTGCCTCGAGAATGCGGAAACTGGCCAGCGCGGATATCTGTTGACGGGCGATGAAAGCTATCTGGAACCTTACCGGCAGGCCGTCCGCGACCTGGACGATACCGTGCTGCGCTTGCATGAGGTGGTGGCCGACGATGCCGCGTCGACCGAGCGTGTCCGTCGTATCGAGCACGAAAAAACCAACAAGGTCACCGAGCTTGCCAGGACCATCGAACTCGCCCACAGCGGCAACCGGGACGCCGCCGTCGCGCTTGTGCGCACCGACGAGGGCAAGGCATATATGGATGCGCTGCGTCTGGACCTCGGTACGCTCCTGAATGACTGGCGGCAAAAGCGGAAAGATGCGGTGCAGGACGCGCATGAGCGACTGGTGTTCGGCACCGCAGCCCTTGCCGCGGTTGCGGTCCTGGTCTGCCTGCTGATGGTCTATACGGTGTTCGTTCAACGACGCGCCTTCGCGAAGGTCCACGCGTGGTCCGCCTCCCTTGACCGCGATGCCACGCACGATGCGCTCACCAGCTTGCCGAACCGCAGACGCCTGCTTTCAGCCATCGATGCCCTGAATGTCCGACCCGCTGCGGAGCCACGGCGACGCGTCGCATTGCTTTTCCTCGACGTCGACGGATTCAAGAGCGTCAACGACGCACTCGGCCACAGCACGGGTGACGCGCTGCTGCGCCGGATAGCTGAGTCATTGGGCGAAGTGACACGACAGAATGACGTGCTTGCGCGGGTCGGGGGAGACGAGTTCGTGCTGCTGGTTACGGACTGCGGTGACGACGGCCGGCTCCGGGAACTGGCCGAGCGCCTCATTTCACGCGTCCGCCTTGTCGGCGAGCACGAATATGGCGGACGCTTCCCGATTGGCGTCAGTATCGGTATCGCTACCTTCCCTGACCGGGTACGAACTGTTGAGGAACTGCTCGACGTGGCGGATGCGGCGATGTACGCCGCGAAGCGCAGCGGCCGCAGTACCTACAGCTTCGGCGCTTCGCCTGATGCTGACAGTTCGAATGTCATCAGGCTTACAAGATAGCCAGCCGGCTCGTTTCCAGGCAGAAGTTCTCCTGGTTTACACGCAGAAGTGGCATCGAGTTTCGCCAACGGGACCGCAGCGTTTGGGACGCGATGTCCCCGTGGCGCGCAACCGACGGCTTTCGTGTACTCCTCTGGTTGAGATTCTTGCCATATCGCCCGTAAGATTCGAGTGGAACCCCAGGCAGAACATCAGAATGAGCGTGAATTGTGGAACCCGTTGGAATTGAACCCGGTGTCTCGCCAGACGGACAGACATTGGTTTTCGTGCTCTCGTTGAGTGGCCGCGACATCGAATGTGTGGTCATGCGCGAGGCTCTCGAACAGCATTTCTGGGTGTCGCCCGGCGCGAGCGAAACGCGCATGCTGAAGGCGTTCGTGGATGGGCGCGCACGCATCGTTGCCGTGGCAGAGCGGAAGGCGCGTGCGCGGGCCGGTGAGCGCATCGTCCTAACGGTGGATGACTTCGGGGGGCGCGGATAGCGTACCGGGGACCGCTGACAGTCGGCGTGCGGCAGCAGTTGTGCAATCGCGGTTCAACCGGTGTTCGCGTGCCCTGAGTTACAGGAGTAGCACCCATTTTTCCCTTGTTGCGGTAGGAGAACTCTGTTGCACAATGGATGCGTTAAATGGATTGAAGTCCAGGTTGAAGGCGTGCTTCATAGTTGAATTTGACTATTCGCGTTCGTCAAAAAGTCGTAAATTATTTGCCAATATCAAGAGCGACCGGAAAGGCACTGCTTAAGGTCATAGTTCAAAAACGTTTCATTTGTGTAACGTTTTTGAACTCAACAAGGAGAAACCGTCCAACGAATTTTCTTCCATTACCGTATAAACCCACCCCAACAGAAATTGATTGGCCTGCTTCGCACCGCGCTAGAATGATGTAACCGTCGCGGCAGGGTAAATGATGTCTGTGTGCTGCGCGCGCAAGACGAAGAATGGCTGTTGCGAGGTGGGAGATGGGAAGCCTAGCAGCGTACAAGACTGCGATGGACGCGGTCCACCATATCCAGGACCTGACGCCGCCGTGGGATGACATTCTCACGGCGTCGCGCGCGGTCGTCGGCTCGGATGCGGCTTCGCTCATCATGTTCGGCGGTCAGAAGGACTTGTTGCTGATGCATCACCAGGGTTTTGACCAGGCGGCAGAGAAAGAATATTGCGAGCGCGCTTATCAGCACGACGCCATCGCGGAGGCGGCGTTGAACAGTCCGGCGGGCAAATGGTGGGATACTTTTGAACTGCAACGTATGGATGGTGCGGCGCGACATCCCTTTTACGCGGATTATATGCCCCGCCATCGTATGCGCCAGATAATGGCCTTTGTGATTCTTGGCGGCCCCGAGCGACGTGCAGCCATCAGTTTTCAGCGACAGACCGCGAAGGAACATGCGATTGACGACCTGACGCGTGGCCACGTGGCAACCTATTTGCGCACGCTCGCTCATGCCATCGCCGAGCGCGAGCGACGAGTCAAACTGCAGCTCGAAACGCTCGACACGACATTTCGTGGCTTGGGCGAAGCCACTTGCGTGGCCAGTCCCAACGGGCGGATTCAGCGTTGCTCCGATGCGGCCTACGAGATGCTCCGGGAAGCAAACATGCTCGGCGCAACTGACCGCGTGCTCACGCATTGCCGCCACGATGTCATTGCTGGACTACGGTCGGCGCTGACTGCAAGCCTCATTGAAAACAAGGCAACATCGTTTGCTGCACCGGCCTCGTGGGGCCATGGCATCCGCTTTGACATCATCCCAGCACCGCCCATCTACCGATTGTCGACGGAACACGCGTTGTTTGTCCGTATGCATAAGAACAGCGCGTTCGCGGTTCCAGAACTAGGAGAACTCGCCGCGTTCTTTGTGCTGACGCCGGCGGAGGCTCGCGTGCTTGCCGGCCTGATTGCGGGACATACACCACGCGAGATTGCAAATGCCGCTGGCCTTGCCGAAGCTACCGTGCGCAATCAGATTGCATCACTGATGCGCAAGATGTCCTGCACGCGGCAGTCGGAACTAGTGCGGTTAGGGTCCCTATTGTTGTAGGCCGTGTCGTATGAGCATTTGTGCTGCAATCGGAATGGCCCGGCGCATCTGAACATGTGGTCCCGCCCACGCTCTTCCGACACCTGCTTGCGCATCCCCATCAGCCCTTTGCTGGCCGCGGCATTGTCGTCCTCACTTACTCACAAAGCGCTTGATATTTCTGACAGTGCGAGAACGCGAAGAACTGGACGACGCATCGAGAGCTTGAAATCACCGAACTCGTCGCGGCCGGCCTCACGCACAAGGAGGCCGCTAAAACGCTGAAGATATCCCCCGCAACCGTGAACAACCACCTGCGCGCAATTCACGAGAGAGTAGGCAAACGAAATAATGCGGAGCTTGCGGCGCGGCTGCGGTTGGCGCGGTCTTGACTATTAGATAGCCACACTCCGGCTTCGCGAGGAGGCGCCTCTATACCTGTTTGAGAGGCGCCATTCAATATAATGCGAAGGCCTAACCAAACTGAAGATGCGCGGTCCTGGAGTCGACCGTTGTACCCGTCGAATCAGTGATGATGACGGTGACGGTGTCCTGTATACCCGCCGTTGCAGCTCCTGGAACGTTGAGTTGATACACAGAATCTGCCGCGATGGGAATTGTCGCACTGTCAGTGTAGCCGTCGGTGCCGGACACGCTGGCGATAGCGTTATATCCGGCCACTGATAGGCAATTGACCGAAAAGTTGGCAACGTAGCCTTGATTCGCCACCGGATTCGGTGGGGTCAGAGTGAGGCTCTGGATGCGGACTTGCGCGGAGGAAGTGGCAGTTGGAAAACTAAGGGAAATGGCGGCAACTTCGGCTCCCGGTTGATTCACCGTGATGGTCTTGCTTGCCGAGCCTTGCCCCTGTGAGACGTAGGTTGCGCTCACGTCAATCGGGAAGAACTTGTTCGCATCTTGCGTGCCTTGAAGAAGATGCACGAGGTCCGTGACGGCTGCAAAAACCTCCTTGCCATCTTCAAGCAACTTCGTGCCTGCCTTCACAGCGTTGATTGCGAACTGTACACGCTTTGTCGCGGCGATAATCGCGAGGCCTAATGCCAAGCTGGGAAGTTCTAAAAATTCGCAAATCGTCAAGACGGCATTAATCACGCTCTCTGGGTCGGATAAAAAACCTTTGATTTGAGACTCAATATGAGCCACTACGTCTGCTGCAACTACCTCAAGATTGGTCAATCCAAAAACAGAAATCGGTACATTAGCGACAAATCCTCCGTCGCTCGCGATATAGTAAAGAGGAACATCAACCGGGGGCGGCAGAAGTAGTTTTCCCGAGACGCTCTCTTTGGCCACTTCCACCGTTACTGCGAGCTTGGCTCGCACGGCGCCAGTCTTGACTTGACCGCAACCATCCATCACCTCGACGACGACTTTCTGAAATACCTCCGCCACCGCTTTAGAGGCAGCCGTGACTGCTAGCGCGGAGGCGCTTTGCGGCACTTGCGTCGATTCGAGGGTTTTAATGGAAAGTCGCCCGGCTCTCATTGCGGGACTGACCATGAGCGCTTTTGAAGCTGCGGTCAAGGCGGAGCCAGACGCAGGAGTCGCGGCCGACGCTGACGCGAGGGCCGACTTGGCTTCCGATAGCGTGCTAAAAAACGTCTCTTTGCTCTCGGAGGAAAAAAGCGAGAAAGCGTAATCGTTGCCTGTCGCGGTGGGCGTTAGTGCCAGTGTATCGCCATTATCAAAGTTAAGTTGAATGCCACCTGAGACCGTGTTCATCATGAAGGATATTGCCGCGTTGTTCGGACTGTTATATGTCGCTCCCGTAATATCGGTGATGTTTCCGTTGGAGTCTTGTGTGCCGTAGTAGTGCAGGCTATGGCCGTCATCGTGGTCGAGAAACAGAATCCGACCAGCCGGGTCTTGTGTAAATGCTGTTTCTGTTCCGGGGGAGGTGTTCGCGGAAGGAACGGGGGCCGTGCTTGCATCGCCGGAAACAGCGTCGGTTCCGCCTCCGCAGCTTGAGAGCGAGAGCATTGCACCCGGGGCCGCCAGTGCTGCAATCGCTAAGGTTAGGCGCCTGCGCTGGAGATTGAGATTATGATTCATTTGGATTCTCCCACTAATGATTCGCGGGCCACCCCGCGAAGTGTTACAGCGATGTCGAGTATCGAAGCCTCTTGCGAAGCGTCCGTAAAACGATAGACTCTAGATTCTTGTTGCGCGGCAATTGACGCTATGTTCAAGAATCGTGTGAGCAGTGCGGAATCGAGAACGCCAGTCGTGGCATGTTTTTCATATTTCAGCTGAATCATTCGAAGCCCTGGTTCATCAAAGGCAGTCTCCTTTGCGTTCGGGGAAATGGGGCGAAATTCTTGACTTCGTGTTGTTCATTTGAAAATTTATGTTGGAATCATTCTTGATGCCATAGTTAAAATTAACTAGGTTATCGTGACGACTTCTCATAACATGCACGACGAGCGTAACTCTAATGGCACACATTGCGTGCCAGCGGGTGAACTCGAAGTTGGGGGAACACAAATAGGTCGAACTCCAGGGCATGAAGTGTCCGAAATGCGCTGAACAATGGTGCCCACCGCGACGACCGTCTACGGCGTGAGGTTCCATCAGCACGTCCTTTTGCTACGGTCCTGGTTTCTCTTCGGCTGATTTTTGAGCGTGCCACAGTTCGTAATCAATTTTTACTATGTACTCAGAGCCTCGCCCGACCCACACTGGGTTCAAGCGTCCGGTATTGGCGATAGCCACGGGCCGATGACGCAAATCGCGCGAAGGAGGTCAACATGAAGCCAGAATGCTACCTGGATGAGGCACACGAGTATTTCACGGCAGGTAAAACAAATCCTGCGATGCACTCCCTCATTTCGGGTTTAGCCCATTCGCGCAACGAGATGTCTGGCGATGAGTGGAAAGGGTATGTTGCTGAGGTTCGAGAGCACCCTGCGCTGAAGACGACCCGTCTTTGCCCATTCACGAATCATGCTGCTTCGCGTCCGTTTGGTTATCCAGGGGACGCAGCGCTGATTGACCACATTTACGGTTACGCACGTCCAGTCCTATCCGATTTGCCGAAGTCCCTGTATGCCTACACAATAGGTGCATCGGCGCCACGGGCCGTGCGATACCGACGACATATGTTGGCGCACCTCGTCGACAAAGTGCTGCACGAACACGACATCGACGCCTGTATCCTCGCGCTCGCATGCGGTCACCTGCGGGAACTGGATGTCAGCCGACTGATTTCGCAAATTAGGCCTCGGCAATTCGTGGCGCTGGACCAGGACGCAACCAGTCTCGCCGAAGTTCAGCGATGCTTTGCGCCATTAGGCGTGTCGACTGAACGGCGTAATATCAAGGAAATTGTGGTCGGTGCTACAAACTACGAGGCGCTGGACCTCGCATACGCGGCAGGACTTTACGACTATCTGCCCACCGAAGCCGCGCGGCGGCTTACGTTGAACCTGTTCAACAGGCTCGCACCCGGGGGCATCCTATTGACGGCAAATTTTTTGCCGGCCATTGAATGTGTTGGGTACATGGAAGCTGCGATGGACTGGTGGCTGACTTATCGTGATGAGAAGGACATGCTCACGTTACTCGCCGGCATTCCGGAATCAGTTATTGACTCCGTCCAGCAATATCGCGACCCTGACAACAATATTACGTTTTTGGAAGTGCGGCGGCGCTGAATTGCGTTCGGCTAAGCAAACCGTAGCAATTCACTAAGCTGGGAGGCGGCGATTCGTGCCACAGGCGGGAGATTGACAGAGGCCGGAACTGAGTCCAAGCGATTGCCGGGGCAGCCGCCCCCCGGCAGTGGTTCTAATACCAGCATTAGACCTGTTCGGCAGCCATCGCAGCCACGGCACAATCGATATTGCCGCTATCGTCGCACCCGTGACGCACATTTTAGGAATCCAAATATGTATTGAGGTTGCCCCATGGTCTTGGCGCAGCCACATCAATAAGCCGGCGACGGCGCTCGTCGAAGTTGGGGCTCCGGTAGGTGTTCAAGAGTAATCCGGCACCTCGCAGGCGGCGTCAATGAGTGCCCACAGGTCTGAAAAGCTGGCATCCGCCTGTCTTGCGTGATGGGCCGCACCTCCAGTCGCGTCGGGTCTGGCAGGGCGAGTGCTAGGTGTGCAGCCAACCGAGCGAGCCCCTCCGCAACATCAAACTTCGGCGCCAGCAGCGTAACCGCCTCGATGCGGTAGATATTCGTCGGGCAACGTCCAGCGCAATACGAGCACCAAACGAGTGAGCCAGCAAGTTGACCGTGCCGCGGTCCGTCAATCGCTTGGCGAGCAGCACGGTCTTATCGAGCAGCCGCCTGGTAGCGCCTGGCGAACTGCACCTCGAAGTGCGGCCTCCCACCAGTAGACATCGAGGCGGTGACCATATAGTTTGGTTCGACAACCGCGGAGAGCCCCGGGCCGCCGGGCAGGAACAAGGTGTTCGGCTGATTCACGAGCGTCTCCGTTTTTTGCCTGTTGGCTCACATACACGGCCTCGTCCTATGCCTCGGCCTCAAATGAACGTTACGGCGACATCGGCACCCTTGAAGCATATTTTGGCGCCACTGTTGTGTGGCCGTCGTTGTCGCCGACAGCCAGAGCGACGGGCATCGTTGTCAGCCCGTTCGGCACACTATATCCGACGCCTAGCGCAAACAGCTGGTAGGTGTTCGCAGTCTTGGTGGGGCTAATCGACACGTAGAGAGTTCCGCCGTTGACGGTACCGTTGTAGACGTACGAGGTGGTCCGTGGTGGCATGTCTTGGACAAATGAGCCAGCCGGGATGCTCAGTGTGAGCGAGCCGAGGGTGAGCGTGACGGGTTGCCGAGGTGGATTGACACCAGTGCTGCCGGAGCCGAGGGTGAAGGTCTCTGTGGCAGAGAATGTGGCGAGCTTTGGCGCGAGATACACAGACGCTGAATATTTCGCAAACGGCACGTCGCTGGTAAACGTCAGATTGTCGATGGCGTAGGTACTGCCAATGCCACTAATATGGACTGTCGTAATCGGGCCGCCCGAAGATGTGACCGAGAGTAGCGTCTGATTAGAATCGGTCGCCAGTACGGCCTGTCCCACTTGTACGCCTGAAGCGTCGTATGCGTAAATGCTTGTCCCGCGAAGTCCTAAGGTATAAGCCGACACGGTTTGCACATTGCCAATGATGGCCGAATCCAATGAAAAGGTCATCAGCCCTTGGGGCGATACCGCGATGTTTGGTCGTGAAGTTGCCACATAACCGAGCGACGCCGCGTCACTAACATATACTCCTGTCGCTTGAACACCGACCGCTTGGTACTGGTTCGTGATAGCCGTGTTGGTCGGGATTGCTGTGCCGTCCGGCAGCGTATCGAAATTGAGGACCGTGGTCGTGGCTTGCGTGCTAGGTGACACAGCCAACCCCATCAACAGCCACGCTGCTGAGAATGCAAGAACGAATTTGCGCATGATGGACTCCGATTGGCAGCAAGGCTTCGATGGAGGGCGACCGTGAGTGATGTGAACAAAAGAGATGCATCGTGACCGGCTCCCCACAGAAATCAAAAGTAGGCAGAGGACAGGCGAAGCACCATAGTCAAAATTAACTATGGCGGACGCCCAACGGACGACCCACACTACAGGCATTGCGCAAGGGGACCTAAGAGGGCGGCACAGCGTTTGGGATGTCGCCGGCGCGGACAATGCTCGAGATGCGCATCGAGATTCACCTAGCCCACCGTAACTATCATCTGCTAAGGAGGCTGAGAATGTCTCAATTCACTATGCCGAAAGACGTCGTTGCGTTGCCGGGCACCCAGCAAGAAGCAATTCGCCAAGTTTTGGTAAAAACTGGCTTGTTGACAGAAGCTGGTGAACCCACGAATTACACACGGGATGACATACCGGAGCAATACGCAGCTGGTCTTAAAGCTTCTTTGCAAGCTATAGGGGTAGACCAGAACCTCGAACTATTTGGGTTCGGCCTGGGATGCGCTGTCGCAAGAGTTGCCGAGGCAGCAGCCGTGGCCGCTTGTGTATCTGTCCCTGGAGGCCAAATTGCTGTCGCGGCATGTATTGCGGCTGCACATGAAGCTGCTAACGCTGCATGCAACTAGAGGTTGCTCACCTATGACCCGGCCATGATGCACATTCTGACCGGGTCTTTTCTGTCCGAGAAACTCGCCGTGTAACTAAGCATCCTGAGCACAATGGCTTTCCATTAGTAGCCCGAGCAACATCGTGTAGCGCGCGAACGACGAGCGCCTGCTCGTTGCGGCGATTGCCGGCACGTTGGCGACCATTGGGGTCGGCGTGACCTGTCCCCGGCAATGAAATAGCGATTCACCGAAAAGCATTGAGTCCTGTGATGCGTTCCCCCGAAGTCGGTTTCGTCAGTCTCTTCTCTGTCGCCGCCGATAATCGAAATCGAATTGTAAGATTTGGGTGGGCGCTGTAAAGGCGCGTCGGCGCAACCGGCGCGCCGAGCCAATCAGCGTTCGAGTTATGCATTACTCTGAGACCTTGAGCAGAGTTAGCATCATCGTCATGCCACTTTGGAAAGCGCTGCTGCCTGCTAGCCGCGCAATGGTATTTTGCGGGCGATAACCTTACGGCGAGGTGGGCACGCGCGGCACGAAGTTTGGCGTCACGTTCGTCTGTCCGTCGTTGTCGCCGATGCTCAAGGCAACCGGTATCGTTGTAAGTCCGGCAGGGAACGTATAACCGGCGCCCAGCGCAAACAACTGGTAAGTGTTCGCCGTCTTAGTTGGCGTAATCGAGACGTAGAGTGTCCCGCCGTTAACCGCGCCTTGATAAACGTAGGAATTGCTCCGGGGTGGCATGTCCTTGGCGAACGCCCCCGCCGGGATGTTCAGCGTCAGTGAGCCGAATGTCGACTGGCAAGATGGTCAGCCGCTCAAGTTACTGTCGGATTTGCCGATACGCCAGAATGGAATGCTGCCGAGTTGGGTAGCTTACTCGTGTCTGATGCATTGCCGTGCGCTGCCAGGACTCAATTGGGAGTATCGACCGAATGGGCGATTCGGAATCTGAAGCCGGCTCATGCGCCATACCTGATGTTCCGTAGAGCCAACGAGCTTCGCAAGGCCTCTTCGTTCTCTCGCTGCGAAGTCTCGGATGGCGAAACGCCTTGACCTTGAGCACGCTCATAGGAGTTGTACGCAACCTGCCATGGTGCCGCCTTGCCTACACACGGTATCAAATCTGTACTTTCAGCCGTAGCTGGTGCCTGATTTCACCCGCCAAATACTCATCCGCGCCGCGGCAGCAGCTCACACACCTTGAAGCGCCGAACTGAGCATTCGATATTTGCGAAGCACCTCAGGGACGAGGTTGTTCTCCGTGACCGCGTCTTTCGCCACCCGGCGGACGTGCGCATTCTGGCGACCGCTCGACAGTTCGGGGAATTTCTCACGCATTGCAGCCCGCACACGCTCCGCCTTGTCGGGATTGAGGGATGACTCTCGATAGACGACGGTCACCCTGTACAGGTTCTCATCGGCGGCAAGTTCCCGTTCGTCGTCCATCATGAGCTCGGGCGGGATGTATCGCACTCGCAGGTAGAACGGCCACCAGAGGACGTCATTCTCGTCGGGGTGCATGTACGAGTTCCACGCCTTGTCGAACATCTGAATCCAGGCGTCGCCTTCCTCATATTCGAACTTTACCGATGGAAGCGCTTCAGCCAAATCCGACCGAAGGAAGGCGAGGTTCTTGAGATGCGTGAGGCGGGTGACCAGCTCCGGATAATGCTGAGTGAATAGCCAGATATCGCTTGAAGGGTCACCGAGCGTGACCCCCTGGCTCTTGCTCAGCTTCGTCGCACGGGCCTCGGCAAGCGGGGGCAGCAACGACCGGTAGTGTCGCGTCAACCGGGCAAGAATCGTGTCGACGTCCTTCTCTGCCTGTGACTCATAGTCCGACTGGCGTTGACAGTACGAAATCAGCAGGCTCGCGGTCTGGTTTCCGCGGCGCATCTGCGACTCAGCGCGGCTCGCGCCAGCCTCCAGCCAAGTGTAATCGAGGTAAACCCAGTATTTCTTCATCTCGTTCAGCCTCAACTGCCTCGAGCGCCCGCGGTCTAGCGCGATGAGGGCGACACTGAAATTCTTGAAACCCGGGTGGCTCGTGACGAGCTGCTGCACAGACCGGCGATACCGCCTGAGCTGCTCGTTCCCGTGCTGGGCCTTGTATTTGTTCTCGACGACAATGACGAACCGGTTCACCGGGTCCACAATGAAGAAGTCAAGATGGTTTCCGTCGGTGATGCGGTATTCGCGGAGCAGCAGAATCGAATGGAAGCCCGTCATGCTAATGCGCGCCGGCGTCCAGTGCGAAAAATATTCCGTGTTCGGACCATCCTCTGCGTAACAGTTAGCCCACGCCGCCGTCAGGAAGTCCTTGAACAGGGCGTCGCCCTGACCGTGGCCCTCACGCGGATTCAGCAGCCATTGCAACATCTGCGAATGCTGCGTCTCCTGCGGTTCGATGATGTCGAAGATGTCATTGGCCCGCTTGAGCGCCTCGATTGCGAGGCTGAGGTCTGGGTCGCTGACGAACTGCTGGAAAAGGTCAACATCGTATGTCGCTACCGGCGTCGGTCTTCTTCTTGTGGCCATATATCCCCCCGTTCGGTCGAAAGATTATGCCCTATGGGGCGCTCGCAGTGGCGTTAGACCAGGTGCGGGCCGACGCGCAGCTTCAGACTACGGATTCTCGTAGGCAATCGGCCAGCGTCTGAGCAGCGACTGCGCGAAAAGCGCACCCGACTGCTCCTTGCTCAATGGTCTCTGGGCGGTATCCCTGACTTGCCCCCCGGTTAGTTCGCGACCGAGGTTTTGAAAAAGCAGTCTATTCAGACTAGAACAGCCTCTGGCGTAACAATATCGACGCACCGGAGAGGTCGGTCCCACGCCAGCAGGCAGTCAAACAGCTCGCCACAACATCACGCCACGCTGTTGGCCAGCTTGGGGCGAAGCGCATTGACGAGCAGATTGGCTGTCTTTAGGAGCCAGGCCAGTTGCTCGGACTCCACGTCGAGACCTTCGCGAGGCTTGTGGTTGACGACCATCATGCCCACAACTTGGTAATTGTCGCCTGTCGAATCTCAAATCTCAAACCGGACGGCCTGCTCTATTTCGCTCTCCAGGGCGACTTGGTCCTCAAGCAGCATCTGCAGGACATTTCGTCCCTCGGGCCCCTTGAACTTCATCGTGAAGCCCGCCACGTTGTCGACCGTCCGGTAGGCCACAAGTCCGCCGACCGGGCCCGGCAGGTCCATTCTCACCCAGTTGTTACCCCCGTGACGTGGCGGCGACTGGTCGGGGTGGTCGAAGCGAATGTCCGAAATGAATCGCGACCAGAACTCCCGGTTATATGCCTTCGAGGTACTCTCTCCCGCGGATACAGATTCGACGCTTTCTTTTGCAATAGCAGTGATGTCTGCACTCGATGGGGTTGTCGCCTGAGGGGAACTTGCCGTGCCGGCGCCAACGTATACTTCGCGCCGCACCACTTCGGCCTGTACCGGAACATTGGGCACGAAAAGCGTACGCCCGCGGGAATCCCTGAAGAGCCTGACTTCGAGGAGGGCCAGCCTCGCAAGCAAACCACCCTGGTTCGCCAGCAGATGCCGCAGGACATGCAGGTCGCTTCGAATACCGTCACCAGCGATAGCAAGCAAAAAATCGCCGCGTCGAAGCGACTCGTTCACGGAGTCGACGAAACTCCCTTCCTCAATTTCCGGAAAGGCCGCACTGACCGCCTTGAATATCGGGTTTTCTCCCGTCAGGCTCCGTGCATGTTTGAGTTTCGCTTCGAGGTCCGAGTACGTCAGGGCTGTCATGAGCGACGCGTACTCGAAGAGCTGCGCGATGACTTCCCGACGTGCCCCAGGATTTCGCCAGAGCTTGCACTCAATCAGAACAAGGCGGCCAGTCGGTGACACACCGAGCAGGTCAAGGAAAACGTTGGATGCACCATACCGGAGCGGATACTCGCGGCATAGGGGAACGAACGCCTCGCCCTGGCCGAACATTTCGACCATCGGAATCAGAGATGAATGCTGGAACAGCCTTTCCTGCAGCCAGCTCTCGCTCTGACCACCGGAGAGGGAAACGCGTTGAAATCCCACGAGGCCTTCGTTGGTTCCGGGCTCTTCAGGATAAACGGCCATACTATGGTGTCCTGAGTAAATGCGTCACAAGAACGCAAAAACGACGAGTGCAGACACGCTTGACCCACATGGCGTCTACGAACGTGAATGACCCGCAGCGGCGCTTTCACAACGGGAGTGGTCGTCTTGCAAAAGCAAGCACCGCCCTCAAAGCCAATGCGTACGTCAAACGGCCACAAACATGGACAGCCGCTCCTGGATAACGGCGCTCCAAGGCTTCCAACTGAAAGGACGGCTTGGATGCAGGACAAACAGCAGTTTGATTTCCCCCGCAGGGGTCGTAAGCAACCCGGCGCGCGGGTAACATCTATTGATACTCTGCGGAACCTTGTCGATTCGGCATGGGAACTGCCGCTCGGCTGCAACATCTTTCAGTGCATCGACGGACCCGACACCGTAGACCAGTATTTGCTTGACGGCCAGCGGGTCAAGCAAATCGAGCACCTGTTGCCACCCGGCGCGAAACTGGCGCTGCGACGGGCGGTGCTTCAGCGACCGCAGTGGGTCGAGAACGAGGTTGTGATACACCACCGACGACCAGAACGCGAGCTTGTGTTCATTCGTCGGTTTCGCGGCAGACAGCACAGCCCGCTCGATATTGCGCACGTACCGGGAGTTTCGCTTGAACTTCAGGGCATGATTGAAGTGCGTCACGCGAAGCGCATCGGGCTTCGAATACCGTGCCCGGAAGATTTCTTGTTCCCGAGGCGTCTTCGTCCATTCGTAGATGCTTTCCCCGAGGACAAGGGTGCGAACCGGCGAACTTGCATACTGGCTACCGACCCACGGCCACCACCGCAGCGCTGGGCGCGTCTGGAAGTCCGGGTCAAAGGAGAGGTCGAGATTGGTCATGGATGGTGTAAACCAGCGTTCGATATGCCGAGGGATTGTCGAGATTCTATGATGGCGGAACCCGACCTATCCCCCGCGACAGAGCCCCACAGGGCGGGCTACATCGCATCCCACACGTTGACGTCGTTTCCCAAGGCGCGTAAAGCCTTACTCGTCCGGCCGTTCCGCGGTGGGAATCTGTCGGGTAGTCCCCACCCAACTATCTCACCGAGTGTACTCAATCCCACACCGGCAATCTTCCACTTTGGGTCGTGGGCAGCCTCCCAAATACGTGACGCAATATCCGCATCTCCTCCGTGGCCGTAGAGGACAAAATAGATTGTCTCGAGGATTGATTTATCTTCTTGCGACCGCCTGTCATACTGCGTCCGGGCAAACGCTTCAGCTTTCAACTCATAGTCCTTTACTTCCGGACCCAAGCCGATACTGATGGGGGGCTGCCTGAAGGCGTAGTCACGCATCGCATAGATAGACGAACCGACTTCAGCGAAGGCCTCCCTGTCCAGATTGAGAATTTCTTCCTTGGACAGATGCGACTGCACACGTGGAGCTCGCTCCAGCGCGGCTAGTTCCGCTTCATGCTCATAAGCACCCGACTTCCACCATTTTAGCTCCTTCGCGAGTGCGGCCTCCCTCTGGGAGCGATTTTCGGTGAAGAGCTGGTTATAGGGATATGAGTTTCCTTGTTTGACCTTTTGATAGTAGAAGGCGTGTAGAAACTGGTCTGCATGTAAGCCCTTTGGAGTACCGGGCGGAACCCAAGACGGGCAATGTTGCGTAGCGCTAACACGGTCGGCTATGTCGTGCATTGTCTTCAAGGTCGCATTCCACTCGCGCAGAAAATCAGCACGGCGCTTGTCCATCGTCGTCGACGTCGAAACGTAGGTCAGTCCCGGATTGGGGCCAATCTTGCGCTTAGAATCGAATGACTTGCGGGCCACAGAGATAGCAGCGAGTGCCTTGGAGTAATCGTTGCGTAGCTCACAAATGTGCTGGTAGAGCGGCTCATTTAGCTCTGTTGCAGCAGAATCCAGCGCGGCAAAAAAATTAAATAGTTCGGGCTCCATCATGTACGCGTCCAAATCACTCTGTTCGACGTATACGCCGGCTTCGATATTGGAATGCCACGCCCTGCCGGTTAGATTCGCAGAGCCGATATAGACACCAACGCCCTCCCACCATATGACTTTCGAGTGCAGGATGTCAGGAACAAGTTTGCAAATGAAATCCGGCGATTTCTGCACCAAAAACCAACGAAGAACTTCCGTATGCACCGGAACACTGTAGTCGTAGCGCCCATAAAATGTCAGTGGCTTGCCAGCCTTCTTACACACATCGAACAGGTCCATCTTGCTGTCATCGGCATAGGCAACCGCGGCGCGCACCTGAATTGCCGACTCAGTGGCTTCATGAAGTATGTCGTCCAGCAGGACTCTATTTAACGGCCCAGCCACAAATCTCATTGGTCACCTCGCGTTGTCTGTCGTTACATATAACAAGGTCGCGTCAGCCTTAAGCGTGCGCACACCCGTAGACCAAAACGTCCTTACCACTCATAGTCCCAGTTAAATAGTCATCTAGCGTCCTCCGACGCTTTTGCTCTTCGCCCTAGATAATAAGTATGCGTTGAGCAATCCCCGAATATTAGCCGCACCCACCGGATTTGCACTGTGGACAGAAAATCTGAAATGATGAGGGATGAATCGCCCCGAGTAGTCAAGGTCGGTATCAATCAACCATTTGGCAACGACCATCGCGGTATCGTCTCCTCCTAGGTCGTGGTCGAACGAGATTCTGGCCGGGCACCCTCGCTCCTTTACCAGCGCAATTGCTTCGGTCGAAGAGCGTGCGACTATCCATTTCTCACTCGGTGCGCCTCGAAGGTCATCGATAAACAGCCAGAAAATCGCGTCGTCCATCAATAACCCCTGCTGCAAAGAACGCGAAAGCAACCCGGAAAAGTCCGCAGAACGGTGACGCATTGTAAGCGTTCTCGCGTGATTCTCACGTCGGACTTCACCGGGCCGCTCGCAAGCGCAAAATCACCACCCCACTGCCTCGCAAGAGGCATTCGCAACAGATACGCTAGCGGCATGTCACGACGGTAGGAGATTGCGAAGAGACAACCCGGGCCCAACTCGGCCCGGGTGCACGTTGCCATTTACGCTACGCAGCTGTCATCCCCGTCGTCATCGTCACCGCGCCCCTTGTTCAGGTCGCCAAGCGGCGGCAGGGGCTCGCCGTATTGGTCGAGGTGGCCGTAGCACGCCTCGTGGTCGGCCCTATTCTCAGCGTCTACGCCTGGCGCAGCTTCATATACGTCGGCTATGACCGATGAAACGGGGTTACCGCTCTCTTTAGCGAGCAGCGCCACGGCATTCTCAGCCTCTTGCGACAGGTCGTTGTCGTCCACCAGCCAGCCAGCCAGTATCGTGCATGTTGCAGATTGCACTCACACGCTCGAGGTACTGGACGTGGGCAGCAGTGAGCCTCAGCGAGCGGCCAGCGACGGGCATGTATAGCCACTGCTCCTTCACCGCCTTACCCGTACATTGTTCGATAGCTTCGGCATAAGCGGAGAGCTGCGGACCGTACTCCTTGGCGAGCCTGTCGTCATGACTTGTGCTGCCCGGATTCGACTTGTGGTCTATGAGGACCCATCCGTCAGGCGTGTCTAGCAGCATATCGATACGGCCTCTGAGTCGCGTTCCGTCGGGGCGGTTGGCTTCGACAGGCACCTCCACGCGAATCCTGCTCTCCGGCCAGCGCCGTTGCAGCCACGCGAAGAACGCTCGCAGCTGGGCGATGACCGCGGTCTTGTCAACCGCGTGCGCCACTCCCCAGGCGCTGATGATTCGCTCGACATCAGCGTCTTGCACACTTCCTGTTACACCGGCTCGTGCGATACAGAGGTGCATTGCGTTTCCGAGGGCGTCCATTTCGACGCTGGCAGTGATTGCGATGCGCACGCCGACCGGTTCGTCCTTTTCGACTTGATAGAGACCGCCTTCTGCGTCGCTCGGTCGATACCAGAGGGGCGGAGCCTCGCATATTGGCGCGGCCAAGTACCAGCTACATGTCGACTCATCCTGTGCGGGTGGAACAAGAACATCTGTGGCCGTCCAAGCTGCAGCATGTCGAAGAATGGTTCGCCCGTCTGGCAGCACAACTGGACCTGTCTCACCGAACAGCAGGTCACCTCCCTCGACTTCATCCACCCAGTCTCTGTTGATGCTCCGACTCCGCTGGCAAGTCACAACAACGTTCACGTCGCGTGCACGCGTCATGCTGACATACAGCAACCGCTTGTTCTCGGCGAGCGCATCTGCCGCCATTCTCTGGCCGATAGCGCTTTGCTCAGCATTGACGGCCGACTGCGGCCGCGTCCGCTTGCCCCATGACCTCGGCCAGAAGTGCACGAAGCGATTTTCCAGTGGGCGCTCGGGATTGAACTCGCCGTCGGTACGCGCACGAACGCCCCACAGCGCACTTCTCGCTGCCGTTCCGAGGGACGTCAGAATGACGACCGGCCACTCAAGCCCCTTTGCTCCATGGTGTGTCATGACGCTGACGGCGTCGTCGGCGGTCGCGGCACGGTCGTCAGCAAGTGTGCCAAGCCAAAGCAGCAGCCCACTAACGGTGGCCGGTCGTCTGGCGGCGATGCACTCGTCCTCATAAGCGGCGCCGAGGTCCATCAAGGCTTCCACGTTGGCGATTCGAGTCCTCGCTTGATGGGAAGAATTCGACCATTGGCTTGCAACACGGGCAACGTGTGACTCGGCTTTGGCGAGTCGCAGCGCCTCCCGCGGGGTAAGCGCCGCGAGGCTTGGTCGCAACTTCTCCAGACGGGCAAGTAGCGGATGCGCGTCGTCCCCCTCAGCTTTCCACCGCGAAGGGCTTGCATCTTCCCGGGAGAGGTACTTGAGCCGGTCCCCGAGCCACTCCTGCGCAGGAATGCCATCAGCGAGGGACAAAATAAGCGCGGACGCGACCGTGTCCCCTGCGTCGAGCAAGCGTCGAAGGCACGCAAGAACAAAAATAGCTTCGGGCGTACCAAGAAGTCCGGCTCTCGGGCTCGCGGACGGTACTCCCCATTGCGTCAGTGAAGTTACCGCAAGTTCAACCTGGTCGTTCTTGCGGCAAAGGACCGCTATATCACCCGGTCGAACAGGACGTTCCTGTTGGGTGTGCCGGTCGACGACCTTCAACTCCGATTGAAGCAGTTCGCTGACCGCCTGCCCCAACGCGAGGTAGTCGGACTCGTTGTTTTTGCTTTCGAAGTTCCAGTGGAATAACGCCGGTTGCCCTGCAATGTCATCCCTCGATGGTTGCAGGTGCACCTGTTCCGGCCGCAGTTCCGGAAGGAACGCGGAGCCAAATACCGCATTTGTGAGAGAGACCAGCGACGGCGTCGAGCGTCGGGAGGTAGTCAGCGGAGCGCCCAGCTTCCCGCCCCAACCCTCAACAGCCGCCAGAATGCCTGCAATGAGCCGGGCATCGGCGCCCCGGAATCCGTAAATGGCCTGCTTCGGGTCTCCAACCCAGACAGAGCGCTTGGCCAGTTTGGCGAGTTCCACGAAAAGCGCGAGCTGCAGCGGGCTGGTGTCCTGGAATTCGTCGACCATCACAAGGTCGAGCTCATCGGCCAACGCTTGGCGGACATCCTCGTTCTTGCGGATGACTTCAAGCAACAGAACTTCCTGGTCACCAAAGTCAACTGCACCCATCGCACGCTTGGCTTCGGCATAGGTGTCGAGCGTTATGGCCGCCAGTTCGAACACCAGTTCAAGATAGGAGCGCACATCCGCATGGAATCCAGGATGCGATTCGTGCGCCTGTGCGGCTTCCGAAACTGGGGTGATAGCCGCGCGCACCACGGCACCGGCGTTCAGCGTGCAAGCCGCAATCCAGTCTGGCCAGCTCCAGCGCCCCTCCCGAAAGCACCGCTCGAGGCGCTCCAGTTCCTTGTAACCATTCCGGAGGTTCTGCGCGACATTCGCGCCTGCGGCCTCAGCCGTTGCAATATGCAACGATACGTCCGTCAGTGCCTTCGTCAGGGCGCCAACGAGTTCTCCGGTCGGGTCGCTGCCTACCGAGGCAGCGGGCCAGTTCGCCAGCATCAGGTCGGCATTCCGATGCCCCATTTTTCGCAACTCGTCCGCCGAAATGTCGTTATTCCGAGCGGCGTTCACCACATCCTCAATCTGCGCCGACCATTCCGCATGGTCGATGCCAAACCTGGTGGTGAGCGTTACCAGCCTTTCCCGCCCGGCTTCGTCGAGCGTCTCTGCAAGTGACGTCGCCAGCAGGCGCTTGGCCTGACCCTCACTCAAGACGGTCTGGTCCGGAGATAGGCCTATCTCGAAGCAGAAGCGCTTCAGCAACTGGCCGCATACGCTATTGACTGTGCCGAGCTTTGCCTGGCCGATAGCAGTAGCGAGCCCGATTGCGCCTTTGTTCAAGAGCCATGCACGCGCGCGCTCGCGCAGCTCTGTTGCCGCTTTGACCGTGAATGTCGTCGCGAGGACGGCGTGCGGCCGTGCTTCGCCTGACTCGAGTGCCTCGGCGAGCGTCTCCGTGAGCTTGTAGGTCTTGCCACTGCCCGCACCTGCGCTGATGAATTCGATGTTGTTCATTGCTCCCAGCCCCCGAGCAGTACCATATAGTCCTTATCCCACGCATTCGGCCCATTCACCGGCAGTGTGCCTTCAGGTCCGTTGAAATCTTCCCCGCCGCCAACGGGAACGACATCGATGTGGCCTTCAGCCCATTGATTGGCGCGCCAGGACCAACTTCCCCTGGCCTGCTCAATGAGACCTGCGGTTGCAACCGGAGGTGGCGTCCGAACCTGTGCGGTCGGAATAACGCCGGGGGCACTGACGTACATCGCGCCAGTCTCCAGAATGAAATAGCCCAGCGCCGCCGGCGCGACGCCGGCTTGCTGCTGGTACAGCGACGAATAGAGTGCCAGCTGGAGATGCTGCCCGTCGTGCAGTGCGTCCGCGTAACGCTTGTCGCCGCGCCATTTCATATCGAGTGCTACAGCTTGGCCGCCAGCCAGTTCGACCAGAAGGTCGATTTTGCCGATAAGCGACACGTCGCCAAGCTTACCCGCGACAGGCAACTCGGTATGGACACGGGTAGCCTTCGCGGCGCGCAGATGGCACATCATCGAACGGATTGCGTGCTCGCATACGCTCCTGAATCGTTGCAGGCTGACCCCGGCACCGTGCATCAGCAAGATGGCGCCCTCGGTCCGAAGGAGGGAATCAACATTGTCCCGGAACCATGCCACTGCCTGCTCGTCGGCCCAGTTCAGGCTGTGCGCCTGCTGAAACAGCTTCTCGAAAACACGATGCGCGAGCGTGCCCAGGAGATTGTTGCCGTCCCGTGCCTCAAGTATCGAGGCCGGACGCATGCGTGCAATGCGCTTGAACGCGTAGAGTGCGGGTGCGTTGAATAGCTCCGACATGGACGTGTATGACTGGTCCGTCGTCGGTACTGTAATCGGCTCACCGAGTTCGAGCGACTGAGGCGCTGGCGGCAACGCCGTGCGCGTGACGTTCTCCGCGAGCGTCCCCACAAACCCGTTCGAAACCTGCGCGTCAAGGTTGACGAGCTGCTCCTTCAGGTCTGGCCAAAGTTTCAGCAGCAGTTGCCGAACAGGATGCTCCTCCGCGCCAGGCGGCGGCAAAACCATCATAAACCGGCGCCTCGCGACGAGCAGTGGGCGCAGCCACTGCCGGGACAATAGCTCCAGTTCGCTCTGCGGGTCGCGCACCTCCACGCCGAGGTCCCGGAGTATCGCGACTTCCGACTTCGTCCATTCAAGCGGTAGCGGCAACTGCGGCGTCGATGGCATCCACCAGATGACCTCGTCGGCAGAATCGATGCAGGCCGCGGCGTCCGACTCGGCCCGAAGGCAGCCTACCTGCGCCGGCGCAAAAGGGTTTCCGGCACTCATTGGCGTTGCGTGCTCAAGAAGCTGTTCAACCATGCGCGGTGCGATGGCGGGCGCGCCCTGGCTTTTCAGTTCAAGCAGACCGTCCCGAACTGCCGAGCACTGCTCTATCGCAGCGCTGAGCGTCGTGTTCAACAGACCATCGTCCGCGAGCCTTTTGCGCAGCGCATCGGCGAGCTTCTCGACCCGTGCCAGAAGCGCATCGACGGGTGCGCCGGCATCGCGATTCCAGCGCTCGCCCTCAAGCCAGAAAGCGATGTCCTCAAGTATGGCTTCGCCGTTTTCGGTGCCGTGGATTTCCTGCTTCGCAGATTCCCATGCACCGCCTCCGATACCCGGTTGCTCCGCGACAGCCTTCGCGAGCCGAACGCGTGCCTTCCGCGGGAAAGGACCAATGGGATGAGAAAGAAACTCGACGAGGCGTCCTACATCAACCGGGTCCCAGCACATTTCAAGTGCCAGGCCAAGGGCCTGCAGGGCAGGACGCAGGCTGCTGACGCGGCGAAAGCCACTGCTGGCGCCACCCGTCGCCATCATCGTTGCGTCGACCGAATCACCGTCTGACTCGCACACGAGAAGCCGGTCTGCTGGCGTTTGGCGGCAATATGCACTGAGCCAATGCTCAGCAGCCTCTCGGGTCGATGACTGAACAAGCACGATACTGCCGTCGGCAATCGGGTTGACGAGGGGACGAAGCTCCCCCCTCGTAACTGCCTCGAGTGCACTTTTCTGAAGTTCACGAAGCAATCCTTCACCTTGAGGCTCCGGCTCCCAAGCCCTGACTTCAGGCAGGCGGGCGAGAACTTCGCGCCAGGCGCGCGGGAAGCTGTCCAGCGGGTCGACAAGCCGCACGGATTCGATTGGCGTCCGCCCGGTTTCGAGCGCTGCAAGGACCGCAGCGAGGCGCTCCGCTTGTCCGGGTGGAATGTTGCCATTAGCAATCTCCTCGACCTCTGCCATCTCCACCAACCTTCGCGGACTACCTGCGGGTGCTGTGCCGTCCCAACCTCCGAGGCGCCAATCGTCGCGCCAAGAAAGAAGTTTGGCGCTAGTGCCGACGCTATCCGCCTGAAGCGAACGACTGTAGAACCGGCTCGGCACCGCTTGCTTGCGCAAATTCCCGAGATAGCTCGTGACGCGCTGCGCCGTGCTTACCTCCGGGCGGCTCAGCCCAAGCCAGGTTTCAAGAAGCCCGAGCAGGCCCAGGGGGCCGACGACAGGCTGGTCCAGGGTGTCCTGATTGGAGGGCCCCAGTCGGCTGTCGAGTTTCAGTCCAAGAGTGACATGCATGAGTAGTCTCGAGTAAGGCAGGTCTTGAAGGCAATGCGTATCATCACGTGGTCATCAACGCATGAACTCGACTTTCGAGGTTGCGCAAACCCACCGTCGCAGATTCTTGTTCCACGCATCCGAAAAACTCCGCTCGATGCGGTTCGGGGTCCACCAAAAAGCTCCTCTCGTGCCGGCGCCATCGCTCGCGTGGCAGCATCGCTTCCGGCGAAACGACCTGAAACGCGGTCCCAATCGCGATGAATACGTCGTCGCCAGTCATCTCATGTTGCATGCGATGCAGCTTCACGTATTCCGGTGCCGCTTCCTGGAAGAACACCACACCTGGTTTGACCGTTTCAGCCGTCCCGCATCGGGGACAAGCGGTGTCGAGGCGATATTCCTCGCCGCTTTTAGGGAAACGGAGGTCGCACGCGGTGCAAAACATTGAATGCATGTCCCCATGAAGGTGAGTGACATGCAGTGCACCTGCCTGCTCGAGCAAATCGTCGATGTTCTGCGTAATGAGTCGAACCCGCTCAGCCCCCCACATGGCTTGCCAGGCAGCGAGAATCCGATGCGCATCGTTCGGTCGCGCGTCCCGCTTCTCGGCGATTCTCTGGTTGTAAAAGCGGAAGACCGCCTCCCGGTTACGGCGCCAGGTTAGAAAGTTGCAAACCTCGTCAATGCTCTCCTGACTCCAGATACCGCCGCCGGTACGGAATGTTGGAATGCCGCTCTCGGCGGACAACCCTGCTCCTGAGAACACATACAGGCGCGGACCAGTGAAGTGCTGCGCAGATGACACCGTTCATCCTCCGACGGGGAATACATCGATTCTCTTTCGAACGAATTGAGGCCAAGTTCGGCGTCCGTTGCCGAGCCGGGGCGTCTACGCTCGGATTTCACTTGTGTCCGTTCCAGACGAGGTCCGGGTCGTCGTCCCATGACGGAGCGAATTCCACGGTTTTCCATTTCGGGTGGTTTCTATCGAAAGGCGCCCCGGGACCTTCTCGCGGGCGGTCGTGGCGATATATCCATCCTGGCAGCCCGGCGTTCGACATCTCCTCGTAGCGCGCAATAAATTCAGCGGTTGACATGCGCGGCGCATAACGCAGGAACTCGCAGCCCTCAAGTTCGCAGTCTGGTGTCCATATCTGCCAGGTGTATTTGTAGAACCTCGGCGGTGTTCTGGGCAGGTACCCCAGGCAGAATGCGAGGGTGTCGGGGCGTTCTCGCGCCCAGCTTTCTCGGGTAGGTAGTCGCATGGCAGTACGGTGGTCTGATTCGGACTTTAGCGCACAAGAGCGTCTTGGCTCAACGACGTTAATCGTTTTTGTCGCAACGGACCAAAGCCATCAACTGATTGCCGTTTCCGAACACATGCAGTCTGGAATCGAATGTCTTGTCAAGTTGAGGGTTGTAGATTCCAACCATTCTGCCGCCCACGTAGGCGAATTGTTTCCCCTGGCTGCCGGTCTGGATGCGACCAACAATTCTCGACGAACCGTCACGAATATAGATTGTGCTCACAATACCTCCGCCCTGTAGTCTTGCTGATTAGAAGTCGTCGGCCCAGCGGTCCCAGAAGCCGGGCTCATCGTGATGCACGTTCTTCATGGCAACCTGCAGCGTGACGACATAGAACCGGACGTCGTCGAAGCGCATCGCGCCGTCTGGATGCTCGAGAAATGCCTGAACCTTTCGGTACTGGCTGTCTGTTTCGTCGAACGGCACGTCGATGAAAATCTCCCCGGCATACGAACGCACGACTGTCTCGGACGCGACCTGCCCGCACTCGCGCCACCTGATACCTTCGCTATCGAGCCATTGCACGATGCGCAAGCGGCTATCCAGACCCCGGTAGTCCGCGCGGCGAGGACGTTGCGCTTTCATGAATTCGAGATAGAGCACGTCCCGCTGAAGTTTTCGGGCGATTGCATCAATATGTTCGATGAGTTGCGGCATGGCATTTCATCCGTGTCGTTGGCAGAAAGTTTTGTCGCGGCGACGTCATTCGACGACGTAGCCCATCGCCGTGGCGCAGGTTGGGCAGAGCGTCCTTACCCGGCCATCGTCATGCCCGCGCAGCGTCGCTGGCTGACCGCACCGCTCGCAGGTGCGCTGGCTCAACCTTGCAGCTTCGGTAAGCCAGTTATCCACGGAGCCTGTTATTTCACCGCGCACGCGAAAACGCAGACTGCCCAGCTTCTCCCGCACTTCAATCGCGACCAGATGCGACTTCCACGATTCCGCCTCAAGCTTGCGCGACAACTCGTCGATGATGCGATACCAGCCATCGTCGCACTCGAACAGGCAACCGCCGGAAAAGCGCGGCTTCAAGGAGCGGTAGATTGCCGGATAGCTCGCCATCAGAGCGCTTTCGAATTCCCGGTTCATCGCAGGCACTCGCTCAATGAAGAACTGGCCGGCATTCATTGTTGATGCCATACGGCACGTGCCCGGTCGCTACCAGTTGCGAGGCGGCTTCGCAGTTGCGCACGTGGTCGTCGAAGAAGATGTCGGGCCTGAATTCCGCGAGAAAGGCGGTCTTTTCCTTGCCGCCGAGAAACATGGCCTCGTCGACCGCGACGCCCCACGCCATCAGCGTGCGAATCGCCCGTTCATGCGCCGGCGCACTGCGGGCTGTGACCAGCGCCACGCGCACCTGTACCGCCGACCGGCGCTGGCCTCGAAGTGCGCACAGAGCAGCAAGGAATGGCTTCAGCGGACCGGCAGGCAACGGCGAACGCGCGTGACGCACCTCGTGCGCGTTGAACTCCAGCAACTGCCGCTCTTTGAAGACGCGCTCGGCCTCGTCACTGAAAAGGACCGAGTCTCCGTCGAACGCGATGCGCAGTTCCCCGTCGTTCTGGGCGGTAGCCAAACCTGAAACCGGGTAGACCCGGGCTGCGGGAAATCCTGCCGACATCGCTTCTCTGACGTCCGGCGCATGAGCAGAAAGGAACAGGTTTGCCGCAAGCGGCGCAAGATAGCGGTGTGGCTTTGCACCACTGGTGAAAATGGCCCGGCTGATTGCCAGCCCATGATGGCGGGCCGATGTGAACACCCGCAGCCCCGTAACCGGGTCGTTGCGCGACAGGATGGCAACCTCGACGTCGTTGTTCCCGCCACTATTGAAGGCGAGGAGCTTTCGCACCAGCGGGAAGGCCACGCCCGGGCTCGCTGGGACGTCCAGGCGCGTGGCCTGAAGCGCACAATACGCCGATGGGTCGTCTTCCTGAAACAGCTGATTTTCCGTCTCAAAGTCGAACAGCGCCCGGGCGGAAACGGCGATGGTGATTTTTGTGGTCGAAGTCATAGGTCTCTCCAGTGGCTGGAGACAATGATGCGGGACACAAGGGACAAAAAGTGTCCTAGTCGTCTCGTAGAATCACGACATGCCAGAAAGCTGACTCACACACCGTTGAACGACGCACAGACTGATGACTTCCAGCCTTGATGAAGCGATTCTTCGAATCTTGCCCACGGACAGGGAATCGGACTCGTGGATGCCCACTTCCCGGGTTATCCAACTGCTGACCGACCGGGGCCATCAGGTCGACTATCCGCGGCAGGTCCGACGCCGCCTTGCGCGGCTTGAGCGAGAAAACCTTGTACTGTCCACGATGGACCGGCAGCAGCTTCTCTGGCAGCGCCAGTCGTGGCTGCAGGGCGCAAACCAGATGGCCGGCCTGATGAGTGCCTCGGAGGCGGTAGCGTTCCACGCGCTCCGGCGCTTTGTGGCGGACAAGCTGCCCGCGGCGGTCACCATGGACATCGAGCCACTGTTCAAGGCGGCCGATACCCGTCTTTCGCAAGATGGGGAAGACAGCCGGCTGTATCGGGCGTGGGTACACAAGATTGGTTCAGTGGAGCCTATCTATCTGCTGGGGCGGCCGCCCATCGACCCGGAAGTCTTCCAGACGGTTGTGACCGCGACGTTCTTCGAGCGCGAACTCCTTGTCCGGTATCGGCCGGCCTACAAGGAGATAAGGGACGAAGACATTAAGCCAAAACGGCTCTGGCCGCTCGCACTTGTCGAATCAGCCGGGCTCATGTACCTGGTCGCCCAGAGTCCGGACCACCCGCCTCGCCCCGAGGAAGGCAAGCCAAACTGGCTTCGGATTATGTATCGACTGGACCGTTGTATTTCGGCTGTCGATTCCGGGACGGCGTTTGCGTACCCACGGGATTTCAATCTGAAGGCGACGATTGAAAAGGAGCAGGTGTTCGACTTTCTTCCGGAGGCACCAGTCGTGCTGGAGCTCGCGCTAGAGCCGCCCGAGGCGAAGCGACTTGATGAGCGGCGCATGTCGGAGGACCAGCGACACACGCCGCTGCCCGACGGCCGGATAAAGGTGACCGGGACGGTGGTCCCAAGCGTCAAGCTGCGATGGTGGCTCCGCTCGCTCGGCGCTGCAGTAGAGATTCTGGCGCCGTCCGCGCTTCGGGACGAATTCGCCCGCGAGGCGGCTGCACTGGCGAAGCGTTACGGCATCACCGCTTGAACGGCACACCAGCAAATTAAACAGCGTAATCGGGGTAGTTGGTGGAAAACGAAATTGCAATCAGACAGGCGGCGGCGTGGATTCGCGATGCGGACGGTCTTCTCATCACTGCAGGCGCCGGCATGGGGGTGGATTCCGGGCTACCCGACTTCCGTGGAACGGAAGGGTTCTGGCGTGCATACCCGGCACTGCGCAACTATGGATTTTCGTTCGAGGACATCGCCAACCCCGCGGGCTTTGCGAGCAATCCGCGCCTGAGCTGGGGATTCTATGGTCACCGCCTCGCGCTCTATCGCGCGACCGTGCCTCATGCGGGCTTCGACATTCTGCTCAGGTGGGCGGCGGCAATGAAGCACGGCGCTTTCGCGTTCACCAGCAACGTCGACGGTCAGTTCCAGAAGGCAGGATTCGATGAATAGCACATTGTGGAATGCCACGGCACCATCCACCGGCTTCAATGCGTCGAGGCTTGCATCGATGAGACGTGGTCTGCTGACGACTTCATGCCGGTCGTCAACGAAACGACATGTCTGCTCGAGAACGAAATGCCGAGGTGTCCACATTGCGGAGGTCTCGCTAGGCCGAACATTCTTATGTTCGGAGACTCGCAATGGGTGGAGAAGCATGCGGAAAGGCAGGAAAAGCAGCTCGCATCCTGGTTCAAACGCGGCCAGCGTCTGGTAGTGGTCGAGGTGGGCGCTGGCCGGGCAATACCGACCGTGAGGCGATTTAGTGAAAGGCATGGCCCTCGTGTCATCCGCATCAACCCGCGAGAATCAGCGGTACCGATTGCAGTCGGGGTAGGAGCGGCATGCGCGGCGCGAGACGCGCTGCAACAAATCGACAATGAACTCCGCCGACAAGCATGAGCATTTTCCCTTCAGTAACCGTCGACTTTTCCGTTAACGAGAATGGGCCTTTGTGCAAAATGCGAGCCCCCATTGCTGGCTCGAACCGACTTCTACCAAGAGTTGAACTGTCGTGAACCGTACTGACTACCTCAAAGATAAGGACGTTCAGGATTTCGTCGCCTTCCTGGCTGGCGTCATCCAGGGCAAGTCCCTCGGGCTTTCCATCGGATTTTCCAGAAATCAACTTTATGATGGCTTTGAACACAAGTTCCCAGGTGGCTACCACGACTACCGGAATGGTGGCGGTCCGGTCTACGTGGTGCGCGCCGAAAGTCTTGAACGCCTTTTTGATATGTATTGGTGGAACCGAAAGGACTTTGAGGGCAACATGCTTGCGCTCAGCGCAGTCAGCCAGAAAATCAAGGAAGCCATTGAGGGCGAGAATAGCCCGCGTGCGCACAAGCTCGCCGAAGCGGCATGTCACGAAGTGATGAAGTGGGGCTTTGGAGAAAAACGTCGCGCGTACGCCGCTAATATGAGTTGGGCAAAGCAACAGGAACAAGCCCTCCCGCATGTCCTGCGCATGGGGCGAGAAGCATTGAGCGGAGACAATCCGGACATTGAGGCTTTCGGCGGCAGTGAGAGCAGCCACACCCACTCGCCGCGAATGAATGCCGGCTGGACGAAGTACTACGCGCTGGCACTTCCCAATCACATTATTTACGATGGTCGCGTTGGGGCTGCCCTTGGGTTCCTCGTGCAACGATACCTGGCCTCCCTGTCGCACTTTGCAGGCGTTCCGGAGAAGCTCCAGTTCCTGTGGGCCAACGGTGATGGCGGCCGCACGCTGCGCGACCCGTCCACTGGCGGACACCAGTTTGGCAAGCTGTATGGCGGATGCTACGGTTCCAAGTCCTGGGCCCGAGTGAACGTCTGGGCCAACTGGATTCTTTCTGACGCACGTGACAAAGCTGGTGCGGAATGGTGCGCAGGGCCTGATGGACTTCGTAGGCTGGAGGCGGCGCTTTTCATGCTTGGGTATGATTTCCATCGGGTTCGTGATTCGCATAGCGGCAGATGAGCCGACCAACTCCGCAGGGCAAAGAGAAGTACCAGCGAAGCCGCCTAACAGCTGGTCTGGCGTTCCGCAGGAGAAGCCTCCGTTTCACGATGAGGCCCCTCGACGTGGTTGCTCGTCGCCTGCCTCTGTAATCATTCGCCCTGCTTTCCTGGAGGTGACCTGCCAATTTCACGTACACAGAACGGCAAGCCAGCGCTCTACGCTACGCTACCAGCGACTGAGCGTTATCCGATAACGCATAACCTGAATTAATGTCAAAGGGGCGCTGGAGCTTCTTTCAGCGCCCTTTTTTGCGGCTGGCCGCCGAGGATACCGAAATTGCGCTCTCTTTTGCTCCGGCTCCATGGCCGAAGGCACCTTGCGCTTCACCGTTGAATTGTTTGTTCGTCGTCTGTAGCTGCGTCTCGGGGACCTTGACCTTAGAAGGCATGCTAGGGCACATTTCCATTCGATTGCACATCAACTGGCGAGACGAACGTTCTATCAGCGTATGCAGTTATTTTCTCGATGACCTCAGATATCAAGAACACAGCCATACCCGCTGCAGGGTACGTATACCAGACCATGCAGGGCGTGAATTTGTTGTGTGACTGGTTGGACTCTCCCACGCGCTACACGCGCATTCGTTTCGAGTGCGATGAGGATGCTGTAGCACCCCAAGGCCTTGACGACTTGGTCGCTGAACGTCCCGACGGTCGATTTGACCTGTGGCAGGTAAAGTTCACGCCGTCCCCAGATAAGCATGCGTTGGACTGGGAATGGCTACTCGATAAGCCGGGCAAGGCAGGTGGGAGGTCTCGGTCGAACCTTCGCAAGTGGTTCGATGCGTTTGAAGCCATCGAGCGGTCTCGGGTCGGCGAAATCCGTCTGCTTACAAACAGGGTTCCGGACCTTCCGATGGAAGCATGCCTAGCCGGCAACTTCATCGACTACAAGTGCGCGCCAAGCGAGGTTCGAAACAAGATTGAGCAGGAACTCAACGGAGCCGATAACGCAGAGCGGCTCTTCAAGGTGTTGGAGGTTCGGCATAGCGATAAGGGCTTTAGTAGCATCGAGGCCCACGTCACGCAAAGACTTAGACGTTATGCCACTGTCGAGGGCACGGAGACGCTCAAGAACAGGGCCGTCCATTGGTCCATTGAGAAGAACCAGCCAGCACCAGATGGTTGGATTACCTTCGACCTGTTGAAGGCCACGTTGAAGGTCGTTGCACCCGAACCGCTCCCCGAAAACTTCGCCATCCCGCCTGGGTATCGGGTGCCTGACAACGCATTCTACCTTTCGTTCATCGCCGCCATTGAGTCAACGCCAAAACAACCGATTGTATTGACGGGTCCACCTGGTCGCGGCAAGAGCACATTCCTGAGCAAGGTATGCGAGCTCTTGCAAAAGAAGGGTATCCCCTTCGCTCGACACCACTACTATCTGTCCCAGACCGACCGCTCGCTCGACCGCCACACCAGTTTTATTGTTGAGGAATCCTTGTTAGCTCAGGTCGATAACTTCCACAGCGAGGTTGTCGTTCACGACAGGACGCTGCGTGCTGCTCTGGCGACCTGTGCCGTTCACTACAAGTCGAAGGGGAAGCCCTTTGTCGTCGTCCTAGACGGCCTGGACCATGTCTGGCGGAACCAGGGACATGACAAGCGTCCTCTCGACGAAGTATTCAACCAAGTTCTGCCGGCCGTTGAGAATCTGGTGATTGTCGTCGGAACTCAACCAGTCGAAGACGTCCAGCTACCGAACCGGCTGCTGACGGAAGCGCCTCGCAGTACGTGGAGAGAACTTCCACCAATGTCAGGCGACGCTGTGCTCCAGTACCTACGGAAGGAGCTTAGCCAGGGACGTCTGCAGATGGACATCAAGGGGGGGCGGGCCGAAGAGGAACTGCAAGCTGCAGCGGCCGAGATGCGTGCACGGACTAACGGCCATCCTCTGCATGTAATTTATGCGACAGAGGAACTCGTCCGCTCCGGCCGCTTGCTGTCCAAGTGGAGTGTCGAACAGCTAGCCGGCGACCTTAGTCATGATGTAAAGAGCTACTACGGTTCCCTCTGGCAACTACTCACCGCAAGTCAGAAGGATATTCTGAGACTGATTTGCGAGTTCTCGTTCTTCTGGCCCAAGTCGGCGTTTGTCGACATTCCCAGACTTGCCGGCCTTCCCGTTCCCGCAGTGACCGCTGTTGAGCACTTGTTGCACCATTCAGCGGCTGGCCTCAAGGCGTTTCATGAGAGCCTTGTCGTTTTCGTCAAACAGACCGATGAATACAACCGTCGCGTCGCCGCGCTGACGCCTCACGTGGAGGCTTGGCTCAGCCAAGCAGCCCCCAACGCTCTGCGCGTCAACTGGTTATGGGCGGTGAAGGCCAAGCAAGGGCGTCCGGAAGAGCTAATCGCTGGTCTCCAGCGCGACTGGGTAATGGAACGGCTTCAGGAGGGTTACCCCACCGAGCTTTTTGAAGGCCTGCTTGGTGAGGCCGAAGAGCACGCCATCCAGCGCGCACAGTACGCGGCAGCGTATCGTCTTCGTCATCTCAAGACGAGGTTGCTGAACAGTTTGTCATACCAGCTCTCAGGTGCGGACGCCGCTCGTCTGAAGGCCTGCACATGGACGCTTGCTCCCGACGTCAGCGTGATTGAAGAGGCAGTCGCGTCGCGACACGAAATGCCAATCGTAGACATGGCTGCCCTTAGTCTGGCACTCGACGCAAGAGGTGACTCGCCGACTGCCGCCAAGTGCGCGGAAGAAGCCTTTCGGCGGTACCGTGGCGAAAGCCGCTTTGTCAGCGGGAACAGGAGCTACGAAGCGCGTGACCAGATGCTTTATCTGGTGAAATCATTTTCCACTCTTGGTGTAATTGGAACTAGCCTGGGTTGGGCGGTTGAAATTGTGGGCGAGCGCAGCCCATCAATTGCGCGCAAGTTTCTGGAAGCGCAAGTCGAGCAAACGAACTTGCGAATACTCGTGAACATCGCAGTCGCGGTCCCGGAGGGCAAGGCCAAGCTGATGGTGTGTGATGCCGCTGTGCGCGCAGCGGCGATGGCAGAGGCAGACCTCACGGCCTGGAACGAGTTCCCGCACCTGAACTGCGGTGTGCTCATCAGTTGCCTGGCGGCACTGGCGGGGAAGGATATGGCTTTCTGGATGAGGCCTCTTGAAGTTGACTGGCTCGGTCGTGACTACGAGGGGCGGCGCGACTCCCTCGCCAGACTTGCATATGACTGGTTCTTTGGTGCGGCGCGCCTCGCGCTCACCGCGAAGGACGATGACTTCTGCCTACTCAATGCTCCGCAATTCAAGGAGCGGAAGAATGTCTCGGACTATCTGAATCGGCTAGGGGAGCTGGCGCGTGACGTCGCCCGACGATGGGCAGCTCGAGAGGCAGTTTCCTTCTCATACGTCTATGAGGCGTTCGATAGCATCGCAGTCCCGGATTTTCGCAACTACGAGCGCGGCCAAGGAGCCTCCGATTTTCGACGTGCTCTGCATACCATTGCGACCGACTTACACCTCCTCGGCTCAAGACTCGGCGCGAGCCCGCAGGTCGGTGCGAGTGAAATGCAGCGCGCCATGAACCTGTCCTGGTTCGATGGAGCCCAGTTCCGGACGCAGTACGTGTCCGGCGGCGTCAAGGCACTTTCCGATGAGGCGGCCGACTTCTTCATTCGGAGCCAGTTGACGGCACTGGATGAGAGCGTCGATGAGGAAACCGGCGTACGCATGATGGCCGTCCTCGAGCTGTGCGAGATGGCGCTGCGACACAACCTCAATTCGCTCGCTGCAGACCTGTGCCGCAGGACATGGGAGCTGGCGCTGGGCTATGGGCAACGGAAGGACCCGGCACTCTCGGATGTCATGGATGCGCTGGAGTACCTTCAGCCTATCGCTCCTGATGAAACTCGCCGGCTTCTGGCCGATATTGCCCCCCAGGTGCACAACGTTTTGGCCTACACGGACGGCAAAGGCACCCGACACGTCCTTGCACAAGCGGATGAACTTCTTGCGAAGTTGAATCGAAGCGCCCTCACGGAGAAGTACAGAGAGCATACGGAAGTCGGCGACTGGTATCACGCGGAAAACAGCCTCAAGACTTACGTCATAACGGGCGACTCAAGTTCCCCGGTGCTGAAGGCAGTGGTTAGAACTGGGCTTCATGCAGACGCCATAGATTCACTGAAAAAGGCGGCTGCAAATGGGGATTCGGGCGCAGCACAGATGCTTGCTGAGGTCCACACGCACATCGGCGCCGATGTCGGTCAAATCGCCGGGCCGCGGTCGGGCAACTCGGCAGAAGACTGGAAGAAGCCTTTCGCGGGTGACGTGAAAACCTATGCGGTGGGCGACCTGCTGCGACTGCAATCAGACCTGAGGGAGCATTACGGTGTCCGCCAGGACGTCCTGCGCGAATGGTACGCCCATTGGGAGACGCAGGGGAATGGCTCGCAGCTCATCGCAGTGCTCGAGCCGAAGTTGCTGTCAGAAAATTGCCGTGACGATGACCTGGCCGGACTGCTCGACTTAGCATTTGCGACAAAGCTGAGGCTTGAGGGTGCCGCTGCCGCGTTTCCATACATCGTGCAGGCACAGCTTTTCAATGGCGGCTGGCTGGGCTCAATGTCCGAGCGCCGAGAAGTGACCGAAGCACGGTTGAGACTCGTGGTTGACAAGTACCATCGACGGTGCGATGAGTTCTTCTTGAAGTCAGCGTTCAGCTGGTACTCCGTGCCTCGTCTGACACGTGTCATCCCGAGCGACATGATGGTCTTCTTTCTGGGCCTTCAACGTCGGACAGCTGAGGCAGTTCAGTTTACTGAGGCCATGGTGCGGAGCGTTCAGGAGGATACGAGGACCTTGCGCCTCGAGCGACCGGACTGGGCGAAAACACTTGCCGGGGCGAAGGGAGGCGCAGCTTGAGCCTGGACCTCGAAATTCTAATTGCTCGTCTTCGCTGGCCAATCGCGTCGACACGATGGTGGGCGATGCAGGAGCTTGCAGCGTTGCTCCTCTCCCCGGAGACCCAGGAGGAGGTAGAAAAGCAACTAATGATGGAGTTGGCCCGCTGTCGCCTGGAAGCTGAGACGGTCGAAGTAATCTGCGTCTTCTGGATGGCAGCGAGGCAGGGCTACACGCCACCGTCGAACTTCGCGTCGATAGTGTCCCACCCGTCGTTGCTAGCGGCGCTCCTGCTGAGCGACATGGGGCGTATGTTAAGTACGGCGCCGAACCCACCACTAGAGATGGTTCCCGAACACTTCAAAGCGCCGGCAAGATTTCGGGAGCTTCAAGGTTTCGACGTACCCCCGATTTACTTCACGCGTCTGGCGCAACTGGAGCGAGAATCGGGACTTCCGTTCGTACGGCAGTGTGCCTTTGAGTGGTCTAGGACGGAGGGGGTATACCCAAACGCGCCTCTCCAAGGTGACCTGGCTTACTTCGTACGTCCGGTTGGCGATGGCATGGCAGGAGCCTTCGCGGCCAGAGCGATGCTGCGCATGCTGACCGCCTATCAGCGCACACTCGACGTGGCAAGAGCCTACGGGAGCATGCCTGACGAAGCAGCCGTACATTTTGCGGTCGACGCACTCCCCGTTGACCCTACCTTGGCGTTTCTGCGTCCAGTGCGCCCGTCGTGGTTGCCTGCCTTAGGCAAGCAGGTCACCGCTGACTCTACATCGGTAGAAACCTTCATTCGGAGTGCGCTCACCTCGCTAGCCGCGGCTGAGCCCAAGGCAGTGCTGTTATCTTTGGTGTCGCCGACCTATGCGGATGACAAGGAAATCGTCGAACTATCTGTAGTTAGGTGGCGTCGCTGGGGAGCCACTGCCGTCGATGCCCGCGGTCTGGCCGCCCGCTTCTTTGACAGACAAAAGCATTGGGGTTACGGCACTTGCCAGTCTCGTGGTTGGGGAATGACTACTTTCGTGCCGGTGGCAGACCTTGAAAGCGTACTGGACCATGACGCAAACGCCGCGCCGATGGCTGCTGTGTATGGATTCGACCGAATCGGGTATCTTCAGCGGGACTTGTACCCCACGCGTCTCTACTACCCCGTTGCAACGGGTCTTGACAGTCGACTGACTGTCGAACCACGAGGCGGTGAACTACAAATTTCGTCTGCAAACGGACCAATTGCGACGGCCAGCTATTGGAACGCCGCGTGGTCCCCAGTTCATCCTGCCGCTATGTGCGGATTCTGCGGCACTGCACTGGTCGGAACGGCTGATAGCCTGCAAGCCCAGTCGGAGCCCCCTCCTGATGGCCACTTTTACCTATGGCAGGTCAGTCGACTGCAGCGCTCAAACGGTCACGAACCGTTTGTGGCAGGCGAGCCTGAATGCGGTGTGCTCTTCATTTGAGCACCACGGGTTCTGCTCTATCGCTTATAGCAGGAGCGCGCAGTTCGAAGAGTCTTCGCGTATCGCATTCAACGATTGCAGAACTGACGCTATAGTTTGGTTTTTGAAGCGTTAGAGACAGACGATGAGTGGCGTCAAAAAGAAGACTTCGTGGCAAAAGCGAGGGGACGGTCGGAAAGCAGCAGCGAAAGGGGGCGCAGGCCTACTCGTGCCAGTGACCTTCATGCGCAACGCGTCACCACCGCCGACGTCAAGTTCAGTCGATTTAGCTGCGCATCTGCGCGACGAGAACACTATTAGCAAGTACGAAACGGTACAACCCGCTGTTCAATACAACGGCGGCGCACTGAGCGTAGATAATATCCGACGCACACCAACTATTCACGCGGTACCTCTGGACGACATTCATTCGCCACCTTACGCCATCGAACCAGACGAAGTCTTTGTAAGGCAGTACGCGAACTATATCCGAGGGCGTACGAACGCCTACTACACCCGGATATGCGAAAAGGACATCTTCGCAGGCTACTATCGAGATGATGCCGAGGCTGCGCCAGTCATACAGTCCACGCCTGACGAAATTGTCGACGCACGATGTGCCCAGATACGGAGTGGCCGGCGTCCGACTATCTTATTGCGCGAGAATCATGGCATTGCGAACGCTCCGCGTTTCTTCTGCTGCGATTCATTAACGGCCCTTGCTGCATATCGCCGGCTAGGCTTTTCGTTGGTTCCCGCCGCGATATTTTCCACCCAGGTTCCACCGGGATTGACGCATTCGGCGTTTGAAGTGAGTATCGCGACAAACTTGGGCGATACAAGTCCGCGCGTTGCGGGATTTCGTCCGTGCAACGTGGATTCCTTATTTGCCACTCGCTTGGACAACCTCACATTTCCAGATGCGCTAGCATTTCTCGAACAACGTGTTGAAAACGTACTCGAAAAGTTGCAGTCATTTCATGCTGACGGATACGAAGCACTGCACTATCACGATACGTTGCATTCGACGCTTGTGCGTACGCGCGACTATCTGTCCGGCGCACGACTCCTGCTAAACGCGGGTCTACATAGCCAGGCTGTTTCCCTCTATCGAAGCCTATATGAATTGCACCTCAACTTCTATGTGGATTGGTTGGCCCCCGAAAATTCATGGATGGAATTGGCGTATGCCGTAAATGCAGACAGCCGATACCTTAACCGTCTTTCGACCGAACTCTCGGAGAGCTTCTCGCGAGGTCGGCCGAAACAACAAGCAGAGCAACTGACCAAGCGTGCATTACTTCTCGCTCGCTGGCTAGGCATCGTCAAGAACAAGGCGTCCTTCGTCCCAGTTGGCATCGGCTTACATGATGTCTACTACGGTTATCTCTCAAGCGTACAGCACCAAGATTTCCGTGAAGCCGCGAACCATGCAAATCGATTTCGCTCGGAGGACTATCAAGCCGTCGACGCAGAATGCCAAGACTGGCTCCGTCAACTTGTGAACATTACTGTCAGCGAGACACTAGAGCTCGTTGAGTCGGATATTGGCGAGCCAAAGCCGTAGCTTGCGACGGCGTTCTACTTCTTCGGAACAGAGCCCGAAATTTTTCCAGTCGCTTCGCGCGAATCGAACTCGAACTCGTCGAACGCGAAATGGACCGATTCGCTCACACCGAACACCTCAATCTCGGCAGGGTCGAGCTCGTACCTTCCTAGCTTGAAACCGTTATCGCGTGAATCCATGCGATGGAACGCGATGTCATGCTGACCCGCAAGAAGCTTCACCACCGTCGTAATAACGGCCGGGTCACAGCGTAGACCGAAGTGCACGGAACTTAGGCGGAATGGCCGGTCATCTGCACCGCTTGTATCCGTGACGGCTCGCCACTCCTTCTCATACTTCCATTCGCGCGCCTTCGCGAAGAAATACTGGTCGAAAACTGTCTGTTCTGCGTCAGCAGAGTCGCCGATGAACCAATTAATAAGGTCGCTGACTTTCAGGTAGCGAGTCGAGTCGTAGTTGACTGGTTTGAGTACATCACACCGGTGGTCCTCGGTCGAGTAGCCGATGCAAATGCCCTTATGCTCGTCTGCGTAGTGACTCCACATGAGGGGGCAATCCCATTTGGCGGCCAACGAAAGCACGCCGCGCTTGCCGAAACCCTCCTTTACGTACGTCTCGATATCACAACACAAGCGCGCCACGTAAATTCCTGTCCCCTGGCCACCGTCATCGAAGCGACCGCCGTATTCAGTTGCGAAGTAACGATGGTTGCCAAGGTCTGCTGCAGCTTTGGCCTTAGTCATCCGTGTAGACGCGAGGTGCTTCCAAAGGCGCTCAACTTCTCTTGGCGCAACATCTGACCGGACCGTGGGATTGCAATCAAAAGGGTCATTGAATGTTGAGGGCTTCGCGAAATACAGCTCAGCCTCGCTCAGCATGCGCAGGGTATTAGTACTGAAAGCTCGGTACTTGAATAGAGTTCGAGGAAGGCGCACGGCAGCCATCGAAAGTGGAGGCCTCGGAATTAGGAAGTGCGCGCGTCCTCGCGCGAGACTCCCCGTGGAACGTTTCGCCTAAAGAGCGTAAACCCGTAACAGCCCGCCGCAAGATGCCAAGCAGGGCCGAACGGAGACGGCGGCAGCTGACGATAGAAGTTTGAAACGCCGTACAGCGAGAACGCCAAAAATAGCAAACCTGCGAAAGGTAGAACGCAATCTTCAAACGTGTACGTATCGATGTAAACGACAACGTAGTCGACCACAAGGACCAGTGCGACGGCCGACACGAACATTGAGAAGAGCCAGTTGAGCCAATTCAGTGTGGAATACGGTTGGTGAAAACCAGTCAGCGGATGGTCAATCATTAGTGCAACTGTACAGAGCGGAATCAACAGAACGAAGGCCATCTTGTCCATGCTCTTGAACATGCTGAATGAGAACATATGAGCTTCCAAAGGCGAGTGTTGTGCGTGACGGCCAAATCACGTATGGGCCAAAAAATTCTCGGGTCACCTTCCCAAGTTGCGGCGGTGGGAAAATGCGGCTCCACCGATTACTTCTCCGAGTCTAGTCTAGCCTAGACTACTGGGTGAAAAAGTCGCCAGCGTTGAGCTAGTAGTTGCAGTCAATTTCGAGCAGCATCGGCAGTGATGCTGCTCGAATCGCCGATATCGGGCGCAGCGTGGACCGACGGTTATGCAGTGGTGGGGATGGTCGTCGCCACGGCTGCCTGCACCGGCTCGACCGTGCCCACCGCGTTCTTAGCTGCTACTTTCCTAGCCCTAGCTTTCTTTGCCACGTGCTTCTTCGCCGTCGCCTTCTTGACGACCGGGGAGCTTTTCTTTGCCGCCACTTTCTGGGCAGCCACCTTCTTGCCGGAGACCTTTTCAGCGGCTGCTCTCCTGTTTACCGCTTTTGCCTTCGGCTCTGCGGCAATTACATCTGCCTTTGCAATCAGGAAGTTGGAGCGGTCCTTGGCGCCCGCAAGCCAAGCTGGTGCGCGGCCTCGGCCACTCCACGTTGCTCCAGTTTTCGGGTCACGGTATAGAGGCGGCAGCGAGCCCTGCAAGGGGCTGCCGTCCATTGCAGACTTCTTGGCGGCGGAGGTCACCTTGGGCGACACGCCATCAATCAAAAACTTACTCCGGTCCTTGGCACTCGCAATCCATCCCGGCGCGCGACCGCGACCGGTCCACGTCGCACCGGTCTTGGAGTTGCGATATTTCGCTGCCGGAATGGTTGGCTTTGCAGCAGCTTTGATGCCGGCTCTCCGGCCACTCTGTTTTCCGCCGACATGCGCTTCGATGTCGGCCGTCGTAATTCCATGCTTCTCCATCAGCCCACGGATTCTTTCCAACACTTCGGTCGACTTCTTTGCGACCAGTGCTTCGGCCTGGGCCTGCAGCTTTGCGATTCGTGTCTGTATGCTCTCAAGGGTAGCCATAGTCTCACCCGTCCATAAATAATATTGCACTATGCCACACACGGTTTCCGCCGCACCAGAGCAACGATGGCGGTTTGCTACTGCACCTGACTACAGCTTGGTGCAATAGGCAACAGCGCGGGAGCAGCCTCCTGAAACACTGGGCATAGTCGCCCACTGAAACTAGTGCGCGGTCGCCACTCTTGAACTCCGCATAGGCGCCAATGTTAGGCGTCGAGAGCGGGCGGTAGGTTCGACGCGGCTATGCGCTATAGTCAGGTATCCAACAATACATCGACGACTATGTCACGTTTTGGAATCGAGTGCCAGAACGGCTTAATCTACGAAGGCAGAGACAATCCCAGCCACCTCGCTGTGCCGGCTCCGATTGTGTCGCAATGCCAGCTTATCGCATCCCCGGCCGACTTGGAGAACTTACCTCGAGGAATGGATAGTGACCCATTCCGTTGGTTGTTCAGAGAAGATTCGTTTGACCCGGTTTCGAGAATACGTCGCGGCCGGCTCTTTCAGTCATTTCTCTACAATAGTCGCACATCGGTTCTTGTTGACGTACATCCATTCGTCTCCTCAGACTTTGGCCGTGGCCGGAGTGATGGTCGGGTAACGAAGGAAATGAACCTCTTTATTCACTGCACAGAACTTCTGATTCGCCCCGAGCGAGGGGAAGGTCTGCAGTTGGCAATAGGTCATGCTGGGGCATCTTCGCTCTGGAGAATCTTGCAGACCGAGCAGACGGTTAGCCAAGATGTACTGGTCACCCTTCGAGCGGAATCTGCATCCGCTATTCTGCCGTCTCTCGACGCGGCCAAAATCCCTGAGGACAGTCTAACGGCCGTAACCGAGGCCTACAATCGAGTGATGCAGGTCGCGTATCGTGACTCCCCGACATCGGTTGTCGACCAGTGCAGGAATCTCTGCGCAGTGCTCGGCGGACGTTGGTTGCGCGAATTGACCGGGGACGAGAAGGCGGTGTACAAGGACCTCGGGCCATGTCTCACTGCAATCGGCAAACATTTCGGGGAAAACGAACGACGGCTTATCCGTGCCGCGCTCGAGACGGTCAATCTTCTGCACCCTCGCGGCAAGGACAATGAACGTGAGCGTCTCGCCTTGCGAGAGGTGTCCCATGAAGACGCAGCGCTTGCTTTGCACGCGACCGGCTTCGTGATTAGAGACCTTGGCTGGGGACACTAACCAACAGTCACCACGCATATCGAGCATCTGATGTTTGACAGTGCCTGACCGGGTCTCCACTTCAGCAACGAATGCTGCGAACTCACGGCTGTATCCAGCGGGAAGTTGGGTGTCTTCTTCAATGCCGTGCCAGCCCATGTCCTGAGGGAACGGGGAACTCAGTCTAAGCCGAGGTTCACGGCAGTCGGTTCGCGCGAGCCCAACCAGGAAAGTAGACATGAAGCTGAAGAGAGATGCGCGCACGCTAAAACAGCACGGGTTGGCGTCGCTACGGCGGGGCCTTGAAATATTCAATGGCTACGATGACCGTGGTCGAACAGAAAGTGTCTTGTTGCATTTGCAGCACAGCAGCGAAATGCTTGTGAAAGCTCTGCTGGTCCAACGGTCTCAAGTAGTCTTCGATAAGGAGAAGGGCACCTCCATCGGCTTGGAGAAGGCGCTCAACGTGGCTACATCTAATGGCTATATTACTGGAGCACAGGCAGGAACCATTCGCGCAATCGACGCCATGCGCGATGCCGCTCAGCATTGGATGCTTGTCGTAACTGAGGACGTCCTATATCTGAACTCGCGAACACTAATAACCGCGATTGATGAACTCTTGCAAGAGAATTTCGAAGACTCTCTGGCTGACCACCTTCCGCTCAGGGTGCTTCCAATCTCGACTCAACCCTTGCAGGATTTCGACCTTCTTATTGACCGTGAATACAAGCAAATCGCCGAGCTGCTCGCCCCCGGGAAGCGTGCCCGCGATGAGGCACGAGGTCGAATCAGAGCTCTGCTAGCGATGGAAGGGCACGTAACAGACACTATCGCAGTTTCGGAGCGGGACATCGACCGAATTGAGAGAGCAATCAGAAACTCCACGCCCGTTGCAGCGGTTTTTCCTCGGCTGATGACGTTAGCCAGCGACGTCGCTGGCGAAGGCCCGACCGTCAAGGTGCGGTTCACGAAGAAACAAGGCGCCCCCGTACGCTTTGTTTCTGGCGATGACCCCGATGCGGCGGCGGCCATTCGCGAAGTCGACCTTCAGAAGAAGTACTACCTAAGTCCTCAACAACTGGCAGAGAAGCTAAAGCTTACCGCCCCAAAGTGTAAGGCTCTACGGGACTACGTCGATGCGGATTCGGACCCGGCAAACATGATGGTGTTCGAGTTTGGTAGTCAACGACATCCGAGGTATTCGGACAATGCGTTACGCAAGCTGCAGGAAGCGAATACAGCAGAAAACGTCGAAAACGCTTGGCGTAAAAGAAAGCAATAGTCAGTCACCTCGACGCACCGCAATCCATTGCACTCTCCTTTATACCTTACAGGCACAGGAGTTTGGCCTCGAGATTCCTCGTAAGCAGAACTGTCTCCGACGGCACAGCAAGAGCGGGCGGGACTACGCGGGCAATCACCCAAGCGTGTTGATGTTCGACGATGGACTTGCCCCTGCATGACCGGTCACGCTTAGGTTGGAGAATTTGCTTGCTGGCGAAACTCGCGTGGCGAGCGGTATTTCAAGGCGCTGTGCGGATGCGACTCGTTGTAGTGGTCGAACGCAATGGCCAGGTTCTGAAGCGCCGTTCTGGCGTCGGGCTTGGGCATCCACGAAACGTAATCACGCTTCATCGTTTTGACGAAGCTCTCGGCCATCCCATTGCTCTGCGGACTTCTGACGGGTGTCGTGACGGGCTTCAGGCCGATTGCCCGCGAGAACGTCAGCGTCTCGTCGGCAATGTAGCAGGAACCGTTGTCGCTCAGCCACTCGATTTCGCTGTCCGCCTTCAACGCACCGGCGAAACGGTTTTCGACCGCCTGAAGCATCACGTCGCGCACCATGTCGCCGGTGTAACCGCCGGTGCTTGCAGCCCAGCTCATGGCTTCACGGTCGCAGCAGTCCAGTGCGAAGACAACGCGCAAGGGGGCACCGTCATCGCAGCGGAATTCGAAACCGTCCGAGCACCAGCGCACGTTGCTTCTGTCCACCGATACCTTGCCATCGTGCCGACGCGTGGTCGTAGCATGACGAGCTCGGCGCTCGAGCAGCAGGCCGTGGCGACGCATGACACGGTACACCCGTTTTGCATTGACGCGAGGTTGGCCCAGTGCGTCCCGGCTCCGCCTCAGCAGCGCCCATGCACGCCGGTAACCATATGTGGGCAGGTCGGCAACCAGCCCTTGAAGTTCGGTGACGAGCGGCATGTCATCCCTACCGGGCGTCTTGCGCCGGTCGCCCCATTCAGCGGGGCGATTCAATTTGACCGCGAGATTCGAGCGCGACACACCCAGGACTTCACATACCGTCTTCAACGGTCGTCCCCCGGCAGCAATGGTGAGCGCGCAATCAATTTTTTTGCCCGACCGTACTCCACGGCTTCACGGAGGATTTCCACTTCCATCGTTTTCTTTCCCAGCAACCGCTGGAGTTCGCGAATCTGCTTCATTGCTTCGGTCAGCTCCGATGCCGGAACCACCTGTTCGCCGGCACTGACCGCCGACAAGCTTCCGTCCTGATAGAGCTTGCGCCAAGCGAAGACCTGGTTGGCATTGACCTGATGGCGACGGGCAACGCCCGAAACCGTGGCGCCGGGCTCGAACGTCTCGCGCACTATCGCGAGTTTCTCTTCGACTGAACGCCGACGGCGCTGCTCCGGCTGGGTCAGAATTTCGACGGGTTCCACGTGGTGACTGGGCTTAAACATAGGCGGAAGACTACCTCATAATTTAAGCGTTACCTCGTGTCCGGTTTTCGCGGGGGCCGGCCCAGACGAGCCGGGCCAGCATACAATGAGCGAGACGAGCCAGAAGGCGCTCGTGAACCTTATGAGCGGGCTGAAGCAGCTTCAGAGCATCCTTGCAGCATCGTTCGATGAAAGCGTCGCCGTTTTCGACCGTATGACCGAAGGCAGCCAAGTCCACCTTATCGAGTTGCCGGAGAAGTTCATTGGCCCGATGCGGCATGACTGCGCGATGTAACGGTACTGATTGGTGGCGTCGGTGGATGCCGGCATGACAGATTTCCTCAGAGAGGCGTCGCGGCGCGATGGCTAAAACTTGGATGCGTTTTGAGGCCGAAGCGCGATAGTGGGAGGCAGCTAAGATGTCTATCGACTTGTTCGCCGATTTGGGCAAGCCTGATAACGAACTTCATCCGCAGTTCCTGTCATTGCGAGATGAACCGGCCTACGCGCCGGCACGTCAACTCATCGGGCAGCTTCAAGGAGAGTTCTCCGACCCAGATGGCAATTTTGTCGAGCAGTTTCAGACGTTTGGGTTGGACGCCCGGACCTTCGAGTTCTTCCTCGCGGTGATGTTGAAGGACGTTGGGCACGAGGTGGACAGAAGCTTCGACCGTCCTGATTTTCTAATCACCAAGGATGGCCTAACCGCGGCCGTGGAGGCAGTGACCGCAAATCCGCCCGGAAACGGCACCATCCAACCCTACGAAGCAATCCCCGACTTTAAGACGCTCCAAGAGGCCACCGAAAGTCTGGAGCATACGATTCCCATCCGACTGGGAAGCCCGCTCTTCTCGAAGCACAAGAAGAAATATTGGGAGCTTCCTCATGTTGCCGACAAGCCATTGATTTTGGCGATTCAGGATTTCCATACGGCCGGCGCGCTGGCGACGTCCGACGTACCTTTGGTGCGATACCTGTACGGTCTCGGTCAGACTTGGTGGCACGACGACGAGGGAAGTCTTGTCATCAAAGGCCACCAACTGGAAGAGCACCAGCACGGCGACAAGCGCATACCGTCTGGTTTTTTCCGGCAGCCAGATGCGGAGCACATATCGGCCGTATTGTTCTGCAACACTGGCACCATCCCCAAGTTCAATCGCATGGGGCATCAAGGCCCGTTCATGGCCAAAGGCGTGCGGATGCTTCGATGGGGTTCCTGCTACCGGCACGACCCCAACGCAGCAGTTCCCCGGCCATTCGTCTACGAGGTGGGCGACAAAGAAGAGCCCGTTGAGACTTGGCGGCAAGGAACCGTTCTGATTCGCAACCCGGATGCTCTCCATCCACTGCCCGATAATTGGTTCGGCGCTGCGCTCGAGCATAGTTTGGTAGATAGTGAGGTGCGGTCTATGCCGTCCGAGTTTTTCTTACCGTACTATTCGGCCACAAATATCTTGATGAACGCTTCGCGTGGCGACGTGAGAAAGATGGCGCAGGGTATTTACGATTCGCTCACCTCCGTGCTACCTCCTTGAGCATTCGCCGCAACACCATGAAGTGTGTCCAAGACGCTACTGGCCCTCGCATCTTGTGGACGACCCAGTCCTATCCGTGCGAGTCGACCCACGCACGCGCCCATGCGAGCCCTGCGTCTTGTGCTTCCTCTTCAGTGTCGAAGACACCGAGAACTCCAGAAGCTTCAACGAATTTTCGCTTTCGCGTAATCGTCCCACACGCGGCGTAGCGCTCAGGCGCGAGAACCTCTTCCTGCTGCTCGATGGCGTGGCCCCATAGCACGTAAACTTTACAGGTAGCCTGCGGCATCGTCTTCGTGTTCCTATGCGGGTGCTTCGACCTATCAGGTGCCAAACATGGTCGAAATGAATCGTTTCGCTTCTTCGCGGCTCACATGCTCGAACGGCGCGGCATAGTGAGCGTACAAAAATTGTGTGCCTTCTCGGTCCGTCATCTTCACCGTGAGCCGAAACAGCGAGCCAGCCGGATACTGTCGCCGCATGGAGCGACTACATTCGACCTTGAGCTTTGGGTCTAACCCTTGTCCAGGGAGCGGTCTCACGCGCAAGCCGGCCGACGAAGGCTCGCCGTAGGGCACATACGTCTCGACGATGATTTCCATTCGATGGCTCCATTCAGGTAGGCGCCGGTCGGCGTGCGGCGGCCGCGCAACTCGATGGGGAACGCGACTCCGGCGTTCAATGCCATGGCCTGTGTCCTCTCTGTCGCACCGGCTGTTATTGTTGCAGAAACAAGGCATGCTTTTGCGCAGGCCTCGAGCGAGGCAAAGGAAGCGATAGTCCGCCACCTCGGCGGACTGCAATCCATTGCATGCATCTGAAATTTCGAGCTGGCCGGTTATCGTAAGCCGTGCTCGCATCCGTAGCAGAGCAGCCCGAGCAGTACGTAACGCAAACTATTGGAAAAGCGAGTGTTCGGATGTTGATGGTAGGCGCGCAAACATCGATACGATTTGACGTCGTCGGACCGACCGCGCAAGTCATTGATTCGCCGAGAGAGTTCGGGCGTAACCAGAACCAGCGGTGACGCGTAACCAGAATTAATGTACCTCGGCACATTTGGCAACTTCGGTGCCAACGGCTTCTCGCAAAATTGGCAGATTTCCGCTCCGGAGGATCGATATGAAGCCGAGGCCTCACATCACGACGGGCGAACTCGAAAGGTCGTCGCGCCGCGGACCGTGGGCTGGAAAGTGTTTTCTCAACAGCTCGGTAACCTGCTCGACACCCCGCAGCGCACCGGACCGGTAATCTCCTTGCCGGAAATGGGCCTCCATGGCTTGGCAAATCGCCTCCCATTCGCGGCCATCCACCTTGGCGTGTATGCCTCGGTCCACAACGATTTCGACGTCGCGGTCCGCAAGAAGCAGATAGATAAGAATGCCGTTGTTGTGCTCCGTGTCCCAAACCCGGAGGTCCGAGAAAACCTCGATGGCACGGTCCCTCGCAGATGTGCCCTTCAGCAAGGCGCCGATGTGCAGCGCCCCCTCTACAGCAAACCTGACTTGACCCACGTGCGCGCGATGACTGGTACGTACAGCCTCTTCAATAGCGATAAGTGCTTGCCGTGAAAATGCGCTGTTGACCCGCCAGTGGGTCGTGAAAAGATGCCGAAAGAGGCGTTTCAGGTCCATGCTCACCACCGTCCCGATGCGCCACCGCCGCCAAAGCCTCCACCGCCTCCGCGAAAGATGTCGCGATTCGAATCACTACCGAAACGCCCACCGCTACCGCCAATGAAGCGCCCGCCAACCGCGCCCATCCCGCCCCCCAGCAACGTGAAGAGCAGCGCCATCAGTCCTGCCGCAATAGCGACAAATAGCGCCCCCGATAAAACCCACGCGAGTACACCCACGACTCCGCCTGTAACGGCGGCCCCCGGCAATCTCCCGAGCATGGCGCGCAGGAGGCCGCCGGCCATGACCGTCAGGAGGAAGAGAATCGGAAGTAACCGTCCGGCGCCGGTGCTTGCCTGATCTCGTCGCCGCGGCGGGGGCAACTGCTCGCCGCTGGTGACGCGCATCATGCCGTCGAGGCCCGCCGTGATGCCGCCGTAGAAATCGCCGTTTCGGAACCGGGGAACGATTGCCTCGTTGATGATGCGATTGCTCGTCGCGTCGGTGAGCACGCCTTCGAGGCCGTAACCGACCTCGATTCGAAGCGTTCGGTCGTTCTTGGCGATAATCAGGAGCGCGCCGTCGTCGACGTTCTTGCGCCCAAGCTTCCATTGCTCGACGACTCGCATCGAATACTGTTCGATGGTTTCCGGCGCCGTGGTTGGAACAACAAGAACCGAAATCTGCGTTCCCTTTTTCGCTTCGAACTCTTTCAACGTCTGCTCAAGGCCAGCCTTCTGGTCGCTGGTCAGGGTTCCAGTCTCATCGGTTACTCTCGATGTCAGCGGCGGGACAACGGCGTCCGCGTGGGCGTGAACTCCCCCCAACACAAAGAAGGCGAAGACGACGGCCATCGCCAGTCGGAACACGTTCAATTGGAAGCCCTGCCTGCAGATGCCGGCGTCGAGCCGAAGTCGACCCGCGGCGGCCTGGAAATCTCGGCTTCGTTGCTCACCGAGAAGTTGGGTCGTTCCAGATAGCCGAACGCCTTTGCAGTCAAATTACTCGGGAACGAACGTACCGTCGTGTTGTACGTCTGGACGGAGCGAATGTATCGATTGCGGGCGACGGCGATACGATTTTCCGTGCCCTCAAGCTGCGCCTGCAAGTCCCGGAAGTTCGCATCCGACTTCAATTGCGGATAGTTCTCCGATACCACGAGCAGACGTGACAGAGACGACGTGAGCTGCCCCTGCGCCGCCTCGAACTTTGCGAACGCCTGCGGGTCGGCAAGAAGTTCGGGCGTGGCGCGAATCGAGCCCACTTGCGCCCGGGCCTCCGTCACACTGACGAGCACTTCCTTTTCCTGGTTCGCGTACCCCTTCACCGTGTTGACGAGATTGGGGACAAGGTCGGCACGCCGTTGATACTGATTTAGAACTTCTGACCAACTGGCCTTCACCTGCTCGTCTTGAGTCTGGATCGCGTTATAGCCGCATCCAGCGAGAGCAAGCAGGGACACCGCCAGGGCGGCCGTCAGAAGTGCGCGGGCCAGGCCGCGCCGCGCGGAGATTGCTGCCGATTTTTCCACCATGGACGCGCCTCTGCTCGATATTCCGCGGCATTCCGCTCACGGGTGCACTGTCTATCGTAAGTAGCCGGGCCGGCGCAGCGTTGATGCACGTCAATGCTGCGTTGCCGAGCATGTCCGGGGCGATGCACCCATCCGCTCGCACGCTCGCTCCATGGCTCTTATTCGTATGACGACTTTGGTTCTTGATTTTGTTGAGCGACGTCAAACCGTCGAAGGGGCGCGAGCATAGAGTGATTCCGGAATTCAACCGGCTTTCGAAAACGATGCTCGTGGACCGTCATGCCGCGCAGGAGCATCCGGCCGAGAAGTTTTACCTACTATGTTCGGGAAGCGCCCGGCCCAGGTACATTGAAATCAAGCGGCCCACCCACAGCCGGCGCTGTGGCGTCTCACTGTACGCAACTGATGTACCGGCCGGCCTCGGTAAATAACCGGAGCGGAACGGCTGAGCAAAGGAGCGTCAAATGAGCGGTCAACCTGGCGAAGACAAGCGTTGTCGTCAACGGATTTCCGAGCACGTGTCATCGGGCGGGCATCACGCATATGAGACGGCCAAGCAGCAGCCCCAAGCGATGCCCGAGGGCACTATCTACACGTGCCCGATGCACCCGGAAATTCGCCAGGACCACCCGGGGCAATGTCCGAAGTGCGGCATGACGCTGGAACCGATTCTGCCCGGCGTCGACGAAGGCGAGAATCCGGAACTGGTCGATTTCCGACGGCGATTCTGGTGGACGTTGCCACTGACCGTCGTCGTTTTCGTGCTGGCGATGTTCGGCCATCGCCTGAAACTGATGGATGCCGGCACCGAAAGCTGGGGCGAGTTCATCGTCTCCACGCCGGTCATCCTGTGGGCCGGCCTGCCGTTTTTCGCGCGGTGCATTCGCTCATTCATGAACCGCAGCCCCAACATGTGGACGCTCATCGGGCTCGGGACAGGCGCCGCGTATATCTACAGCGTCATCGCTACCCTCTTCCCCGGCGTGTTTCCTGAAACGTACAGCGAGCACGGCCGAGTCAGCGTGTATTTCGAAGCGGCGGCGGTCATCATTTCGCTGACGCTTCTCGGGCAGTTGCTGGAACTGAAGGCCCGCTCGCAAACGTCCGCCGCCATCAAGGCGCTGCTCGGGCTCGCCCCCAAGACGGCCCGACGCATCAACCCGGACGGTTCCGAGGAAGACATTCCGTTGTCCCATGTACATGTCGGAAACCTGCTTCGCGTGCGGCCCGGCGAGAAAGTTCCCACCGACGGCGTGGTGACCGATGGCTCGAGTTCGCTGGACGAGTCCATGATTACCGGCGAACCCATTCCCGTCACGAAGCGCGTTGGCGACCACGTCATCGGCGCGACGATGAACGCGACAGGCAGTCTCGTCATCCGCTCGGAAAAGGTCGGCTCCGAGACGGTGCTGTCGCAAATCGTGCAGATGGTCGCGCAGGCGCAGCGGTCCCGGGCACCCATGCAGCGGATGGCCGACAAGGTCGCTGGCGTGTTTGTCGTCGGAGTCGTCAGCGCCGCTCTTCTGACGTTCTTCGTATGGGGCATCTTTGGGCCCGAGCCCAGCTGGGTGTTCGGCCTCATCAACGCAGTGGCGGTGCTCATCATTGCGTGCCCCTGTGCGCTCGGTCTTGCGACGCCAATGTCCATCATGGTCGCGAGCGGCAAAGGAGCCACCAGCGGAATTCTCTTTCGCGATGCGGCCGCGATCGAAAATCTGCGAAAGGTCGATGTACTGATCGTCGACAAGACGGGCACGCTGACCGAGGGGCGTCCAGCCTTCGAGCGGGCCGTGGGCACAAACGGATACACGACCGACGAAGTGCTTCGTCTGGCGGCGAGTCTCGACCAGGGCAGCGAGCATCCGCTTGCCTCGGCCATCGTCGCGGCTGCGCGTGAGAAGAACCTGACTTTGGACCGCCCGGAGAATTTCGAATCCGCGACGGGTATCGGCGTGAGAGGACTGATCGCCGGCACGAAACTCGCGCTGGGCAACACCGCGCTGATGCAGAACGACGCCGTCTCCGTCGAATCGCTGGCCAACGAGGCGGACAGCATGCGCGCGCAAGGCGCCAGTGTCATGTACCTGGCGGTCGATGGCAGCTTGGCGGGACTGCTGGCAGTCGCTGACCCGATTAAGGCGACGACGCCGGAAGCGCTTTCGACGTTGAAGGAGAACGGCATTCGCGTCGTGATGGCGACCGGTGACGGCGTGGTCACGGCCAAGGCCGTGGCCGAAAAGCTCGGCGTCGATGAATTCCATGGCGAGGTGAAGCCTGCCGACAAGCTCGACCTGGTGACACGGCTTCAGCAAGCCCGGCATGTCGTGGCGATGGCCGGGGACGGCATAAACGATGCCCCCGCGCTTGCCAAGGCCGATGTCGGCGTGGCGATGGGAACCGGCACGGATGTGGCAATGAGCAGCGCCCAGGTGACGCTGGTCAAGGGCGACCTGCGCGGTATCGCGCGTGCTCGGGCGCTGTCCGAGGCAACGGTCGCGAACATGAAGCAAAATCTTGGCTTCGCGTTCGTATATAACGCACTCGGTGTTCCGCTGGCGGCCGGGGTACTTTACCCGTTCACGGGGCTGCTGCTCTCGCCGATGATTGCCGCACTGGCTATGAGTCTTAGCTCCGCTTCGGTCATCTCGAACGCGCTGCGACTGCGCAACGCGAAGATTTAGCTGTTCTCGCAGCGTGCGTCGCCATGCGGACCTGCGATCATGCGATCAACCGGCTTGGCAAGCTTGCGCTCCGAGCCGTCGCCGATCAATTAATCTGCGGCACATGACGATCGAGAGATTAGCCGTTGGCCCCCACGAGACGAGCCCCCGTATGGATCTGCAAAGAACACTGATAGTGGGAAATTCGGGCTCCGGAAAAAGCTGGCTCGCCGAACGAATCGCGAATCGCTTGGCGGCGCCCTGTGTAGACCTGGATTCGATTCATTGGCTTCCGGGCGGATACAGCGTTGCTCGGGAGCGCAACGATGCCGTTCAATTACTGCGAGATGCCGCGAAAGCTGATCGGTGGGTCATCGAAGGTATTTACGGTTCGCTCGTCAATGAGATCCGCGATGACTCCACCGCGCTGATCTGGTTGTGCCTCGACGAAGCGGAATGCGTTGAGAATATTCGTCAACGCGGTATTCGTCGAGGAGGAGACGCGGCGTCATTCGCCGCGCTGCTCGATTGGGCCTCGACGTATCGAAGTCGTCAGGGATCGAGTTCGTACGTTGGCCACCAGAAATTGTTTGAGGAATACGGGGCCGACAAGCGGATTCTTCGATCACGCGATGACGTAATGGCCTTCCTCCATCGTTGGGACGCGCAGCCTTCCTAGACTCTGCGGTGCGTCTCGCCGACGCCAACTCACCGCGGCGAGTCAAGACGGCGTCGGATATCGCGCGTGAAATGCACTTGATCGCAATACCGCTACTTCGACAAACTCAACTTCTTCAACACCACCGCCCCACTCGCCGGACTCACCAGCGAGATAGATTCGACATCCATATACAACCTGGAAGTCCTCGTCGTGATATCGGTCGGCTCGTCGTTGCTCGGCTCCGCGTGCTCGACGTGTTCCGTCAGATACGGCCGCGCCAGCCGCCCGGAAATAGCGATCGCGAACTGGCCATGCGTTTGCGCATACGCGGCCGGCGAAAGGTTCACACGTCCGCGAACGGTCGACTTCCCGCCTTTTCCGGGATCGAGCTCGATGATGTCGATCTGCTGGATATAGCCTTTTGCCTTCGCCTCGGCCGCGATCACGAGCCCTCGCCCGCGCTTCCCGGTGATGCTCTTTTTGAGCAGGATGCCTTTCCGGCCCTCGCCGTCGCTGTCGATCAAGTCGACGTCCACCTTCAACACATGCTTCTTCGACTGATACAGCAGCCCGTACGACACCGGCACCAGGAAAGTCACCTCACGATCCAGATTGACCGCGGCCAGGTCGGCGTTCCGTCCATGCTTGTCGGCACCGCCGGGGACGAGGCTGCGGACACGATCGCTCAAGGACGGCGCCGCGCTTTTGATGTGCTGCTTGTGCAGCGCGTCCCGAATCGCAACCGGATCGTCGCCGACAATCGGCCGCGCGGGCGACGTGTCGGGCGACACGGCAGGCGCAGCGCTCGCCGTGTCGCCGACATCGGCGGCCTCTGCACGCGCCACGACTTGCGCCAGCATGATCGCCACGGCGGCAACGCACACGACATTCCGACGACCCAACATGGATTTCCGGTAAAACACGACAGACTCCTGATTATCTGACTGACCGGCCGACCACGCGATCGGCAGGATGAAATGATGGGCAGCGCGCCAACCGTTCGAGCTCACCGGTCGCCTACGCGACACATCGTAGGTTCAATTGCAGCTCGGCGGCAGGCCAGCACGCCACACTATCGTATTGCCCGGACTACAACAATCCAACAATCCACGACTGGCGAGCAGCGGCACGACGTGCGGCAGGCAATGACATTCGGTTGCCCGTCACGAAGCCGCACCCGCCACCTCACTGCTGCCGATCTTCCCGCCGATACTCCGCCGGCGCCTTCCCCACCAGCTTGCGGAAATCGCGCGTGAAATGCGCCTGATCGAAATACCCGAGCGCATGAGCCAGTTCCGCGAGATCGACCGGCTCGCCGCCCGCGAGCTTGTCGGCGGCCTCGTGCAACCGGTATCGGCAAATCACCCACTTCGGCGTCACGCCCACATGGCTGGCAAAAAGCTGCTGCAGCGTGCGCTCGCTCAACCCCGCACGCTCGGCCAGATCGCGCACCTGCGTCAGCGCGAGGTCCTGTTGCAGCATCTGCAAAATGGCATGAATGCGCTCGACCTGCGGATCCGGCGGCGGCAGCACGCGCAACAGCAGCGCCTCGGCCGCCGCCACCATCGCGGCATCATCCTCGCCGCCGAGCACGGCGTTTTCGGCTTCCGCATCGCCGCAATCGAGCAGCGTCGACACCGGCACCACCTTGTCGGTCAGCAGATGCACGGGTTTGCCGAGGAACGCGCGAAACGCGCCGGGCCGAAACCGCATGCCGATCACCTTCCCCGCCCCGGCCAGCGTCGTCTCGAACGCGCCCGACACCACACCGAAGATCCCCGTGCGTCGCCGGTCGAACACCAGATTCACGCACGGATACGGCAGCGTGCGCTGCACGTACGGCGGCTGGTCGCGCAGATCCCATTCGACGATCCAGTGGTGATCGAGCACCCCGGCCAGCTCGGCACACGGATAGTAGCGATTCAGGCGGAAGCGCTGGTTGAACGCTTTCGGGCCGACGACGCCCTTGGGCGGGTCGGTCACGTTACGCAAGTCGGCCATGGTGACGAACGGATGGAAGGATTGGGTAATGATGCACCGCCACAGCGGATTTTTCCAAGACGGCGGCCCGGAACCCACCTACATTGGAAACCTTGTCCCGACCGCACACCGGAGCCCGCGATGCCGCAAGACCGTCACCTGACCCTGTTCCATTCCCCGCGCAGCCGATCGGCTGGCGCCCGCATGCTGCTCGAGGAACTGGGCGCCGACTATGAGGTGCACGCGTTCGATCTCTCGACCGGCAAGCATCACGAAGCCGATTACCTCGCGATCAATCCGCTAGGCAAGGTTCCCGCGCTGCGTCACGGCGACGTGATCGTCACCGAGCAGCCCGCCGTTTACCTGTACGCGGCTGAACTGTATCCGGAAGCCGGCCTGTCGCCGGCACCGGGCGACGCGCTGCGCGGGCCGTACCTGCGCTGGATGACGTTCTACGGTTCGTGCTTCGAGCCGGCCATCGTCGACCGCTCGATGAATCGTCCGCCCGCCGCCTATTCGATGTCGCCCTACGGCGATTTCGATGCCGTCGTCAACGCGCTCGAGGCGCAACTGGCAAAGGGGCCGTACCTGCTCGGCGAGCGCTTCACGGCGGCCGATGTGCTGTGGGGCTCGGCGCTGAACTGGACCACGATGTTCAAGCTGATCCCCGAGACGCCGCGCATCCGCGCGTACATCGATCGCATCCTGGCACGCCCGGCCATCCAGCGCGCACAGGCGGCGGATGCGGCGCTGGCGGAGGAGCAGGACAAAGCCAAAGAGAGCGCCGCGACGGCGAGGTAGTCCGGCACCGGGCGGAGCTTGACGCAAGCTCCACCCCGGCACCGGCTGACCTTCGCGCCGCCGCGTCCGCGTCCGTCAAAACATCGTATGCAAGCCGATCCGCGCGACCGCCTGGCTCGCTGAACTAGATGCCCCGTTCGGGTCGAGCACGCCATTGATCTGCGCGTTCGCGCCGCTGTTCGCGCGTTGATAGTCGCCGGACACATACACCATCGTCCGCTTCGACAGCAGGTATTGAAGCGCGACGCTGACCTGATGCGCGTGGTTGTCGTTCACGGCTTCGTTGCCCTTCATGTACATGTACTTCGCGCCGAGAAAAACGTCCGGCCTGATGCGCCACATGCCACCGGCTTCAGCCATCCACACACCGGCGTCGTTGAACGAATTGTGGACGGTGGTCAGCAACGCCTTCGCGGTCACCGCGCCGAAGTCATAGTGCATCCCGACGCCCCAGTTGCGCACACTGGTCGACGGTGTGCCGGGCGCCGGACCGTACTTCTCGTTCGTATAGGCGGCGCCGACACCGAACGCCCCGACTTCGTAGTTCAACCCGGCGCTCACGGCGTTGTCCGCGCCGATGGAACCGGCCACGCCGCCGAACGCATACATCACGCCGCCGGAGAAACCCGCAATCGTCGGCGAACTGTATTTGACCGAATTCGCCACAGGCTTGCTGCCCGCCGTTCGATCCCAATCGAATGCGCCGGTCGGATTGTTCGGCAGCGCAAGACGCTGGAACGGGCCATTCCTGAACCCGTACAGCCCGCTGATATCCATCGAAATCGCATTCCCCTTCGCAAACAGGGAATCGACCATGAAGTCGTACTGGTTGCCGAGCGTGATATTGCCGAAGCGGTCGCTCTCGATCCCGACGTACGCATTGCGGCCGAAAATCCCGGTGCCGATGATGCTGCCGTTCGCCATCGAGAACTGGTTCACGAGCGCGAACGTCGCGCGATATCCGCCGCCGAGATCTTCCGTGCCGCGCAAGCCGAACAGGTTCGGCGTGAAGATGCCGTCGTCGAACTTGACGTTCTTCCCGCCGCCCTCGTTGCTGACATACGAGATGCCGCTGTCGATCAGGCCGAACAAGGTCACACTGCTTTGCGCGTACGCGCCCTGCGCGATAACAAGCATCGCGGCTGCGCCAAACCTCAGTTTCATGGTGTCTCCGTCTTTTTTCTGTCAATGCGAACGGTCGCCTGCTGTCTCGCGGGTACTCGACCGATGTTTCGTGAAACAACGACTTCCCCAGCCCGGCTTCTCTTTCATCCGGGTCGGAAAATTACTTAGCTTTACTGATTTGAAAGAGTGAATGAAATCCCGCTCATTCCCGATTTCACTCACCTCGATGCGATTGCCCGATCACCCGCACACGTTGGGCAGCCCCACCTTCCGACTCAAGCGCCCCGACAGACCACCCACGCCGCCGAATCCACCTCGACCGCCACGGCTTCCAGCCCGGCGCCCGAGCACGGTCCATCGATGCACACACCATCGTCGAACCGGAACAGCGCACTGTGATGCGCGCACATCAGCACCTGCGACCGGTAACAGGAGACGTTGCCCGGCACGAAATCGAGCGGAACCGAGAAATGCGGACAACGGTTCACGTATGCCCAAACCTGCTCCCCACGCCGCACGACGATGACGGGTCGCCCGATGCCCGCCTCGTCGACGACCCGCGCCCCGCCGTCAGGCACCTCGGAGAAGCGGCAGAGTTGCGTGGCGCGCATGACTCACACTCTCCGCTCGGGATTGCCGAGGCTCCAGTCCCACGGACGCACCTCGACCCGCGAGAACAGCCCTTCCTTCACGTACGGATCGTTGCCGACGAACTGCATCACCGCATCGATGTCGTCCGCCTCGACGACGAGCAGCGTGCCGTTCATCGCATCGCCCTGCGGATCGAGCGTCGGCCCGCCGAGCCGCACATACACGCCGTGCTGCGCGGCGGAACGCAGGTAAGTCCGATGCGTGGCGCGCACGCGGTCGCGCACGTCGCGCATTCCGGGCTGGTCGGTCGCAAACACCGCGAAAAATCGAGCCATGTCGGTCAGCTCCGGTCGAGCACGAAGTCATACGTCGCTTCGCGGTACGCGCCGCTCAACCCGAACCGGCGTGCAAGTTCATCGCCCGCCGCACGCGGCCGATAGGCGACCATCAGCGACGGCTTCACGCCGAACACGGCATCCGACTCCAGATACGCGTCCTCCTCGTCGAACAGATGCGTGACGAGCTTGCGGTAGCCCGGCGCGTCGATCATGAAGTGCAGGTGCGCGGGCCGCCACGGATGGCGTCCGGTGGCATCGAGCATCTTGCCGACCGGGCCGTCGGTCGGAATCGGATAGCTGACCGGCAGGATCGTCGTAATCGCATAACGGCCTTCGGCATCGGTCCGGTAGCGGCCGCGCAGATTGCCGTGCGGCTGCTCCTTGTCCTGCCCGGAATACATGCCGTTGTCGGCGGTCTGCCACACGTCGAGCACGGCGCCCGGCACCGGCGCACCGTCGGTGGCGAGCACGCGGCCGTGCACGACGACGGGCGTGCCGGGCGTGAACGCCATGTTCTCGCCGTACGCACGCGCGGGCATGCCCTCGATGTAGAACGGCCCGAACACGGTCGTTTCCGTCGCGCCGGTGGCGAAACGGTGGTTGATCGCATCGACCAGCATCGACACGCCCAGCGTGTCCGACAACAGGATGAATTCCTGGCGCACGACGTCGTCGCACATCTGCCCGGTTTCGGTCAGGAAGCGGATCGCGGTCATCCACTCGGCCTCGGTCAGTTCCGTTTCGCGGACAAACGCATGCAGGTGCCGCACGAGGCTCTGCATCAGCACGCGCAAGCGCGGGTTCGGCGTACCGTCGAAGCTGGCGACGACCTGCTCGGTCAGCCGGGTATCGCCGTCATGATGTTCATTCGTCACGTTCGTCTCCTTGGATGCGGCCGGCCGCTCACCGCGGCGCGTGCCCTTGCCACGCACGCTGAAGCAATTCGCGAATCGGCGCGCGTTCGATCGGCTGCGGATTCGCGTATGGGTTCCGGCATGCGAGGTCGGCGGCTTCGTCGAGGCCCGCTTCCGGCATCCCGATATCGGCCAGCGCCGCCGACAGGCCGAGCTGCCGATTCAGCCGGAACAACAGCGGGCCGGCGTCGGCCGCGTCGGTGCCGCCCAGCGCCCGCGCGACCCGGCGCAGCGCGTCGGGCGCCGCGGCATGGTTGTAGTGGGCGGTATGCGGCAACATCGCGGCGTGAGTCTGCGCGTGCGGCAGGTTGAAGGTGCCGCCGAGCGTATGACAAAGCTTGTGGTGCAGCGCCATGCCGACCGCGCCGAGACACGTGCCGGCAAGCCATGCGCCGTACAACGCGCGGCTGCGCATCTCGCGGTCGTCGGGTGTGCGAACGATGGCCGGAAGCGCGTCGCCGAGCGCGCGAATCGACTCCTCGGCCATCAGGCTGATCACCGGGTTCGCATCTTCCGCATAGAGCGCTTCGACCGCATGCGCCATCGCGTTGACGCCGGACGCCGCGGAAATCCCCGGCGGCAGCGACAACGTCAGCGACGGGTCGTAGAGCACCGTACGCGGCAGCACGCGCGCATCGCGCCCGGTGCGCTTCAGCCGGCCTTCCGTGAGCCCGTAGATCGGCGTCATCTCGGAGCCCGCGTAAGTCGTCGGCACGGCGAGGATCGGCAGCGACGATTCGAGCGCGATCGCCTTGCCGAGCCCGATCGTCGAGCCGCCGCCGATCGCGATGCAGCAGTCCGCGCCCAGCTCGGCCGCCATCTCACGCGCGGCACGGGCCACCTCGATCGGCACGTGCATCACGGCCTGCGCGCATACGCCGGCGGCCCGCTCACCGAGCACGCCGCTGACGCGTTCGGCCAGCGGCTGCTGCTCGGGTGTCGACAGAATCAGCGCGCGGTGCGCGCCGAGCGCGGACAACTCGTCGGGCAGCCGCTCGAGCGCGCCCCATTCGAACACGACGCGCGACGGCGTTCCCTGATAGACGAAGCGCTCCATCTCGGCCTCAGCGCTTGAAGTGCGGCGGCACGCTGCCGTCGACGTTGACCCACACCGAGCGCGCTTCCGTGTAGTCGTGCATTGCCTCGAAACCCATCTCGCGGCCGTAGCCCGACTGGCCAACGCCGCCGAACGGGCTGCCCGGATTGACGCGCTTGTAGCAGTTGATCCAGCACATGCCCGCGTCGATGCGCGCCGCCATCCTGTGCGCGCGGGACAGATCGTTGGTCCACAGGCCGCCGCCGAGCCCGTATTCGGTCGCGTTGGCGATCGACAGCGCTTCGTCGTCGCTGCCGAAGCGCAGCACGGTGACGAACGGGCCGAACACTTCCTCCTGCGCGACGCGATCGGCCGCGCTCTTCGCTTCGATGACCGTCGGGCGCACGTAGTAGCCGTTGGCGAGCGCCGCATCCTGCGGCACGCTGCCACCCGCGAGCACACGGCCACCCTGCTCGCGCGCGACGTCGACGAACGACAGGACGCGGTCGAGGTGCTGCTTCGACGTGAGCGGCCCCATCTCGGTGTCCGGGTCCAGCGGATTGCCGACACGGATCGACGACGCCAGCGACACGAAGCGCTCGAGGAATGCGTCGGCGATGCGTTCGTGCAGCACGAGACGCGAACCCGCGATACACGCCTGCCCCTGGTTGTGGAAGATCGCCCACGCGGCGCCGTTGATGGCGGCGTCGAGGTTCGCATCGTCGAACACGATGTTCGCGCCCTTGCCGCCCAGCTCCAGCTGCACGCGCTTCAGGTTGCCCTGCGATGCGTCGACGATCCGGCGGCCCGTCGCCGTCGAACCGGTGAACGCGATCTTCCCGACACCCGGATGTTCGGCAAGCCGCTGGCCCGCCGTATGCCCGTAACCGGGGACGATGTTGACGACACCGGCCGGGAACCCGACCTCGGCCATCACTTCGACGATACGCAGCGTCGACAGCGGCGTGATCTCCGACGGCTTGAGCACCACCGTGTTGCCCGCGGCCAGCGCCGGGCCCATCTTCCAGCTCGTGAACATCAGCGGGAAATTCCACGGCACGATCTGGCCGACGACGCCGATCGGCGCGCGCTGCACGTAGTTCAGGAAGCCGGTTTCGACCGGAATCACCGAGCCCTGCAGCTTGTCGGCCATCCCGCCGAAGTAGCGGAAGCATCCTGCCGTGCGCGGCACGTCGAGCGCGCGCGAATCGCGGATCGGGTGGCCGGTGTCCAGCGATTCGAGCTGCGCGAGTTCCTCCGCGTTGGCTTCGATTGCGTCGGCGAGACGCAGCAGCAGCCGGCCACGTTCGGCCGCCGGCATGGCCGACCACTTCGGGAACGCGCGGGTGGCGGCTTCCACGGCCAGGTCAACGTCCGCCGCGGTGGCGGCGGCGATCGTCGTGATCAGCGAGCCGTCGTGCGGATTGAGCACGTCGATGGTGTCGCGCTCGACGGCGTCAACGAAGCGGCCGTCGATGAAGAGTTGGGTTTGCATGAATCGTCCTCGGTATCGCGCGCATGCGCTGCTTAGAATTCGATCGGATACGGCGCAAGCTCGCCGCTCTCGTATCGCTGCGGAAGGTCCGGCGTCGCGTTTTCCCAGACCAGCAGCATCGAACGCTTCGTCGAGTAACCCTGGTGCCGGATGTCGGCGGGCATCGCGCAGATGTCGCCGGCCCGCATCGTGATGCGTGCGCGCGGCGCGCCGGTGTTCTTGTCGCCGATGTCCCACACGATTTCGTCGGACAGTTGCAGGAACCATTCGACGCGGTCGTTGCCATGGAACACCGGCAGGATGAATTCCTCGGTGGTCGGGCAGAACAGGCTGCGCCCGCATACGGAGGTGACAGACGGATTCCACGTCACGTCCGAGCGCGACAGGTACTTGAACAGGTTGAACGCGTGCAGCTCGCCTTCGAAGCCGGGCTTCACATGCACCTCGGGCTCGTCCTGGCCGACGTCGCGGAACGCGCGGTTGACCGGCAGTTCGTCGCGCAGCGGCGAGTCGCCTTCGAGGCCCGGCATGCGGCGCGTCGCGATGCGCGTGCGTTCGATCGCCGCGCCGTTCTCGCCATGCTTGCGGCCGAATGCCGTGCCGGTTTCCTCGGGCGCCGCGAACGGGTCGAAGCCTTCGTTGGTCCAGTCGTGCAGCATCGCCTTGAAGGTCGCCATGATCGTCGGCGTTTCGAAGGTCTCGGTGTAGTCGACGCCAGCTTCCTTCAGGATTCCGTTGAATGTGCCGGCATAAACGTCCACCTTGCCGTAGTGATTGCGCGTGCCGAACACGTGATCGAAATTCACCCAGCCGTAGAAGAAGCCCCACGCCACGTCGCGCATCATCGCGCGCAAAAACGCGTCCGCGGGGATCGCATGCGTGCGTGTGCTGCCCTTCGCCGGCCAGCTGATTTTCACGAAGTACTCGTCGCGCTGGAACGCGAACGCGCCGAGCTGGAAGCGGCGGTAGCCGGTGACGGCATCGGCTTCGGTGGCTTGCACCAGATCGGCGGCAAAGCCGGCGGAAAGATCGAGGGTCTCGAGGGTGGCCATCACGTGTCTCCAGGAATAGTCGAATGGGGGGCGGTCGGATCGGTCAGGGCAGGCAGATGTCGGCCCACTTCTCGACGGACAGTTCGCCGAGCACGGTCTGCACGAGCGCGACGCCCGGCTTGTCGGCGGCGAACCGATACGCGCAGCCGGCCGGCAGCAGCGCCTGATGCCCCTTGCGCAGGACGACGTAGCCCATCTCGCGGCCCGCCGGCTGCGTGCCGGCGCTCACGGTGCCGCGGCCGGTGGTCGGCGGGTTGTCGAGCTTGATGAATTCGATGCGGACGTCGCCGTCCATCTGGATCGCGAACTCGTCGTGCGCGCATGCGAACCACGGCGACTCGCCGTCGGTGCGCAGCACTTCGATCACGTATTCGAGGTTCTTGCCGGCGACGACTTTCTCGTAGGGGGCCGACTTGGATGCCACCTCGAACACGTTCGAGAAGGCGTAGTGCTGCGCGCTGCCGCTGGTGATTTCGATCTCGCCCTTGGTGTAGCTGTCGAGCGAGCCAAAGACGGTGTGGAATGCCGTGTCGGTCATTGCTGTCTCCTGAGTTGTACCGCTTGTTGGATTCAACTCTAGGGGCAAGGGCGCCCCTCAACAAGGCAACGGAGCGCGACTACGGCATTTGCGTTTCGCGAATAATCGCCCGGCTCAGCGGACCCAGCCGCGCTCCAGCAGCGGACGGTCCCACGGCGACTCGTCGCCGATGTATTCGGCGAGGAATTCGACCAGCGCTTTCACCTTCAACGCCTGTCGCTGCGTTGCGGGATAGACGGCCGCGAAGCTCAGCGGCGCGATCTGGAAGTCGGTGAGGATGGGCACCAGCCGGCCCGCGACGAGCGCCTCGCTCGCGACCAGCGTGGGCAGGCACACGACACCGCCGCCCGTCAGCGCATACTCGCGCAGCAAATGCACGGAGTTCGAGCGGATCATGCCGGGCAATTCCATTTCGACGACCTCGTCGCCGCGCGTCATCGTCCAGCGGTTGCGCGATGGATAACCCGAATACAGCGCCGTCGTGTGCTGCAGCAATTCGCGCGGATGTTGTGGCGCACCATGCGCGTCGAGATACGCGGGCGACGCGCAGAACAGGCGTCGGACCACGAACAGGCGCCGCTCGATCAGCGATTCGGAAATCGGCGGGAAGATCTGGAACGCGATGTCGAACCCTTCTTCGACAGGGTCCACCACACGGTCGTTGACGATGATGTCGAGCTGGATGCCCGGGTAGCGCCGATTGAATTCGGCGAGCGGCACGCCGAAGTGATCGAGCGCGAAGCCGGGCAGCATCTGGATACGCAGCCGCCCGGTCGGGGTCGCGCGCAGTTCGCGCATCTGGTCGGTCAGCTCGTTGACGCGCCCGACCACCTCCGCGCATTCGCGGTAGAAGGTCTCGCCCACGTCGGACAGCCGCACGTGCCGCGTGCTGCGATGGAACAGCGGCGCGTTGACGAACTTCTCCAGCTGCTGGATGCGGTTCGTCACGACCGAACTCGTGACGCCAAGCTGGCGCGCCGCTTCCGCAAAACTGCTCGCCTCCGCGACCCTGACGAATGCCTCGATGCTCAGAAAGCGGTCCATGCGGCGCCTTTTCCGGGAAGCGAAACCGCCAGTCTAACCGCACCTGCAGGCCGGTTGGAGCATGCGCAAAGCGTCACACTGTCACCCGGCAGGTGTCAATCTCGCAGGCCGCCGGGCGCGGCGGGTACAGGTGCGGGTGCGACCGAGCCGCATGTTATGGCTGCTCGCCCGTAGTCAGCTCCGGCTGCACGCCCACGCGGCGCTGCAGCACAGCCGGTGCGGTTTCCCGCAGCAGCATGCTGACCACGATGCCGAGCAGCACCGCAATCATCGGCAGCCACAGAATGTTCTGGATCCCGAAGTGCGCGGCGACGTAGCCGCCCAGAGCCGGCGCGATGCCGCCGCCGAAGATCTCGCCGCAGCCGACCACCACGCCGATCGACGTCGACACGAGGCCGACGGGCGCGGCTTCGGTCGCGACCGGACCCGACAGCAGCGACACCAGCCCGAGCGTGAAGAACGACGCGACGAACAGGACGCCGAATAGTGCGAACGGCTGCGGGCCGAGCCCACGGAAAATGTAGAGCATCACCGCCGTGCCGGCGAAGCCGACGATGCTTGCGAGGCGGCGCCCCACCAGGTCGGACAGGCCCGGCAGCCCGAACTGCCCGAGAAAGCCGCCGAAGCCGATCGCCGACACTACCAGGCCCATCTTCTGCGTGCCGAGCGACAGGTAGTCCGTCAGGTACAGCGGCAGCAGCGCGCCGAGCACGAACACGCCGGTCATCGCGCAACAGAGCGCGGCCATCGCGACGAGGATGTTGCGGCTCCGGAGCACTTGGCCGAGCGAGGCCGGCGCATGTTCCGACACGACCTCCTTGGTGCGCTTCGGTTCGCGAATCACGAAGAACATGATCGCGCCGAGGATCAGCCCGGGAAGGGCCACGAGCGCGAACACCCAGCGCCACGACACGACGTTGAGCAACTGGGTCGCGATGATCGGCGACAGCGCCAGCCCGAACAGCGCGAAGCCGCTTTGCTGCAGCCCGAGGTTCAGGCCGCGCCGCCGCGGGTGCGACGCGTCGGCGGTCGCCGCGAAGCTGGTCGGGCAGAACGAACCTTCGGCCACGCCCATCAGCCCTCGGATCGCGATCAGGCCGAGCAGCCCTCCCGCGAGCCCCGAGAAGCCGGACAGCAGCGAGAACGCGACGATGGCGGGGATCAGGACCTTGCGGCGGCCGATCTTGTCGGAGATGCCGCCCATCAGCGCCGCGAAAATGCCCCACGACAGGCCAAGCACGCCGATGCAGTTGCCGACGTCCTGCGCGGTCAGGTGCAGGTCCTTCATGATCGACGGGAACAGCGGCGCGATGAGCCAGCGGTCGAGGCCGACCAGCCCGAAGCCGAGCGCCAGCAGCGTCACCGCCTTCCACTCATAGGAGGTATCCCACTCGTTTGCTTTCATGTCTGTCTCCGTGGATTGGTCCGCGTGCACGCGCCGCAGCGTCGGTGCATGAAGCCAGGTCCGTTGTCTTGTTGTGCGATGCGACGCGAGTCGCGAGGAAGTGGCGGCCGCCTTTCCGGTTGCAGGCGTCGAATTCAATCAGCCGACGCCCGAACGATAGGTGCGGGGCCGTCGATCGGGTATGGAACAACCGGCGAACGCGCCATTCGCGAAACGCAAATAATCGGGAGCCGGGGGGTGGGAAGCGTCGGCGGGAAAGCGCCGGGCGCCGGGCTGCGGGCGTCGACGTGGCGTTCACCGGCGTGTTACGGGGGAATCCCTCATAGACATCGTGAGTTCCCGCGCATTGCCTGCGCAGGCTCGGGCGCGACCCCGTTCGCGTCTTTTCCGATACTGCAACATGCGGTCGACAGCTTTCATGTCTGGCGAATCGAGTTTTTAAAAACCCATACCTGCTTTAATCGGACAAAAGAAACTAACTGCGCCCTCGCCCTTCATCGAACAATTGTCGAGACAGCATCAATCCCATTCCGACATAAGATTTTTAAAAAACCAACAGATCGCCACAAATGCAAAATACTGTTTCTTAAAGATAAATTGCACAATCCCAAAATAAAAATACATTTTCCGAGTCAGAAAAACTTGTTAATCTCCGCCGCGCGATTTAGCGGATTCCCGCGCTTACCCATACCGATATTCAATTTCATATAAATCCGAATTCTGAAATCTAGCAATGAGATTAGCGTGATGTCGATAGCAAAAACGCTCCGTAATTTTGCGTCTGGTCTGATTGACGGGAACCCGCGGCCAGTCGATCTCCATTTCGGGCGCGCGCAACGCGCGGTCGGCCATCTGCTGGCGCTCCATCACGCCGATATCTCCGAAGGGCTGATGTCCGGAATCGAAGGGCAGCTGACCTGCGTGTCCACCCACGACCATCTGTCGCCTGCGCTGTTTCTCGGCCTGCCCGTGTCGGTTCGTGTGACGACCGATCGGGGCGGCGTACGCGCGATCAATGCGATCGTGCGCGAAGTGCGGACCGGTCAATCCGACGGCGAGCTGACCGTCTATCAATTGCAGGTGTGTGACGCGCTGTCGTTGATGGAGGGTCGCACGAACGCCCGCGTGTTCCGCTCGCGCAGCGTGCCGGAAATCCTCACGACGCTGATGAACGAATGGAAACAGCGCAGCTACGCACTCGCGCGCGCATTCGATTTCGACCTGTCCGGGCTGCGGGCCGATCGCTATCCGGTGCGCGAGCTCACGCGGCAGGTCAACGAATCGGACGCGCGCTTCATCCGGCGTCTGCTGCGCCGGGAAGGCATCACGGTCTTCGCGAAGGCGGAGCCGGTCGGACGCGTGAACGGCATGACCGACGAGCCGCCGGTTCACACGCTCGCATTTTGCGACGATCCGCATTGTTTGAAGGAGGCACCGGCCGGTGCGCTGCGCCTTCACCCTCGCGATGCGGGCGCTGCGCAGCGCGACACGGTGACGCTCTTTGCGCACCGCCAGCGCCTGTCGTCGGGCAAGGTCCGCCGTCCGTCGTGGGACTACAAGACGGCTCGCATCGACGATTCCATGGCCGTCACCAGCCTCCATCAGGGTGAATCGGGAAACGATCTGGCACACCTGCTGAGCGACGTCGCGATCGACATCCCGCATGTCGGCGATTCGTGGAACGACCACGACCGCATCACGCGCGACCGGATACTGGCTCACCAGTTCGAGGCCGAGCGATACGACGGGATCAGCAACGTGCGCGATTTGCCGGTTGGCCACTGGTTCACGCTGACGGGCGACCCTGAGCTGGATATGAAGCCGATCGAGCATCGTCGGTTCGTCGTCACGTCGGTTCGACACGACATCCACAACAACTTGCCAACGCAGCTCGCAAGTCGGACGCAGGGACTCTTCGCGGCGAGCCGTAACCTGGCGCAAACCGGTGGGCCGACGCCTGCCGACGTTGCCGAACAAGCGGACACGCGCTACGAGAACCGCTTCACGTGCGTGCGGCGCGGCGTGCCGCTCAAACCCGCCTACGATCCGAAGATCGATGTGCCGCCGGCTCACCTGCTGACCGGCACGATCGTCGGCACGCAGGGCGAGGAAGTGTTTTGCGACAGCGCCGGCCGCGTGCGCGTGCGGATTCATGGTTACGATCCGGCCGATCATACGCACGCGCAAGGCGCCGGAACGAACGGCCGGGCCGGTGACAGCGCCCCCATTCGCGTCGGGGCAAATCTGGCGGGCGGCAACTTCGGGACGCTCTTCCTGCCCCGCGTCGGCATGGAAGTCCTGTTGGGATGTCTTGCAGGCGACCCGGACCGGTTGGTCATCATCGGCGTCCTGAGCAATGGCGCGAACCCGCCTGCGACCTTCAGCCATACCGGCGCGCTTCCCGGCAACCGTTTCCTTTCCGGCATCAAGACCAAGGAAATCAACGGCAGGCGTTATAACCAGCTTCGCCTGGACGACACGCCGTCGCAAATCTCGGCGCAGTTGGCGAGCGAACATGCGCATACCGAATTGAATCTCGGCTATCTGACGCAGCCGCGAGAAAACGGGCATGGGGAGGCGCGCGGCGAAGGCGCGGAGCTGCGTACCGATGCCGCCGCCGCGTTGCGCGCCGCCCGCGGCATCCTGCTGTCGACCTATGCGCGCACACGGGCCACCGGTGGTCAGCTCGATCGCGATGAACTGATTCGCCTGCTCGATCAATGCACCCAACTCTTCAAATCGCTCGGCGATTACGCCGCCCAGCACGGCGGGCAGTCCGCCGACACCAGCGGTCAGGACAACGTCGCCAGTGCGTTCCGTAACTGGACGCCCGGCGGCGTCCAAGCCGGCGCGGCCGACGATGCGTGCGCGCTGCTCGCGTTCGGCGCGCAGTCCGGGGCGCTCCACGTCACGCCCAAAACGCACGTCATCCATGCGGGCGAGAACATCGATCAGGTCGCGCAGCAACATGTGCAGGTCACGAGCGGCGAGCGCATCAATCTGCATGCCGGTCGCGGCGTCGCGATGTTTGCGCACGGCGACGGCGTGTCGGCGATCGCGAATCAGGGGAAGGTCACGCTCCAGTCGCAGAACGACGATACGCGCGTCGACTCGGCGAAGAACATTCAATTGACCGCGGCGGGCGGAAAGCTCGTTGGCACCGCGAGCGATGAAGTCGTGCTCGTTACGTCCGGTGGCGCGTATCTCAGGCTGCGCGGCGGCGATATCGAGCTGGGATGCCCGGGCACGTTCACGGTGAAGTCGGCCGGTCATGCGTGGGATGGTCCGGCGAGCATGAGCGCGGACATGCCGACATTCGCGCAGGACACGCTTGGCCGCGTGCCAAAGCTGGTCCGCGCGACGGACGGCCACGCGGCCGCGGGATTCGAAGGCGAAATTCAAAAGCCATCCGGGCCGGTATCGAACGTGTCGAGCGACGTGGCCGGCCAACTGCCCGCCGTCGATGCCGACCAGTTCGAGAGACTGGCGGTGCGGTTCATCAAGAAAAACGTATAGGAATGCGCAGGAGTTTGAATGACCGATTCGTTTCTTGATTCGGCGACGGTAGCGGTCGCGCCTGGCGGCGAACCTGCGACTAAAGCCGATGCTCCCGACGTTCCTGCGCCGCGGCCGGCGCCGCCGCAGATCGTCGTCGGCCGCGGCGAAGGCGTGACGATGTTTGCAAAGAACACGCCACTGATCTGCATCAAGCAATTGCCGTTGCCCGGCATCGTGATCTTCGTGCATGGCGTGAACTCGGAGGGTGAATGGTTCGATGCAACGGAGCAAGGGCTGTGCAAAGGGCTGAATCGCCGGCTCGGGCGGCTGGACGATCAGATGATGTATCACGGCGTCGATGCGGGGCAGCTGACGCCCGCGAAGTACACGGAAAGCGTGACGCCGGATGGGTTCTTGAATCCGAAGCTTTGGTCCGGTGACTACATCAAACCCGAACCATCGTTTTCGCCTGTCATTCATTTCCGATGGGGTTATCGGGCGACCGCAGCAGAACTGAAGGAATACGGCGACAAGATATTCCTGAACGAGAAGGACTATTGGGGCGGTGGTCCGTTCACGAACGGTTGTGCAAGCCTGCCCGATCTCTGGCACGGCGGTCTGGATGATCGAACGATGGGATGGATGACGGTGCAGGGCATCAATCCAACCAATCGGCCGCTGTACCGCGCGCCGCCTCGCGCGTACGGCGTGCTCGCGGCGTTGCGACTGGCCAGGCTGATCGAGTCGATTCGCCGCATGCAGGCTGATGTACCGATCACCGTCGTGTGTCATAGCCAGGGCAACATCGTCGGCCTCACGGCGGCGTTCTTTGGCGACGCGTTCCCCGATGTCGAAGATCCGTGGGGACGCACCGGACATAGCGTGGCAGATGCCTACGTACTGGCGAATGCGCCGTATAGCCTGGCGAATGCGGACGGCCCGTATAAATCCGACACGTTCATGGATACATGGTCGCAACGCGCGACGAAAGACGCGAGCGGTCATCGCGGACGACAGACCTATGCTGCGCGCACGAAGACGCTCGGCAAGTTTCTATCGATCATCGGCGCTCGCACAGCGTGCGAGCTTTCCGCGGACAAGATCGATGAGGACATGGCAAACGAGCGGGTATCGCCCACGAGCAACCGTTCTTATGCAGCTCAAGAGGATCGCGCGCGGCATGGCTTGAATGGGTCCACGTATGGGCGCGTCACCGCGTATTGCTGTCCGCACGATCAGGTGATTTCAGCGGTGACGGTGCAAGGCATCGGATGGCGCGGGATCAGCAAGCACGAACTCGACGATATCGGTGCGGTCGGCATCCTGACGCAGCGGGTGTTCGCATCAGGTTTTCCGGTCGGCGTGCAGAAACCGTACCGCTATTGGGAAGACGATTGGCGGCATGGCAAGCAAGGAACGAAACCGGGCTTCTGGTATCCGCCATCGCCGCCCGCGAAATTCAATCTGATCGGTGCGATCAAGGGTAACGAGTCTGTGTTGGGCGTGGCCGCTACGCTCGTGACAGCGCCCCTGATGTTCGTCGTGACCGGTATCAGCTCCGCGTTGAACATGCTGCGTGTAAATGCCGATCCGCCGAAGGGCTGGACCGTGGTGGCAGATGCGCCGGCACTAGACGATCCGTTTCCGCCGAAGGCGCTGCGATTCGGCAAGCCCGTTGAAACGAAAGATGGCGACGCAGTCAGCGACTTCAACGAAGACAACGATCCACCAGCCGCATGGCGCGACGCGAGCAAGACCGATGCGGACAAGCGGGCTGACGATCCGTACGACCAGTACAACGCAAAGAACGCGGATGGCGTCGCGCAGGGTACGGCGGAAACGGAAGCCGGACAGCGCTATGAAGATCGCGCGTTGATGCGGATGGAAGCGCGTCGAACACTGAATGCGGAATGGTTTGATAGCGACGGCCACGTAATTGGTGAGGACGGCAAAAGCGCGATGCCCGAGGGCTACAAGGAATGGCGAGACAAGCAGATTGTCGACTGGCTCGATCGTGGTTCGACAAATAGCCCGACCAATCACTCCACAACGATGACCAATCCGGAGCATGCCGAGAAGGCGCTTGCGTATGACGTTGCGGTGGGCTTGTGCTACCTGACCGAGAAGCAACTCAAATCGTTGCGCATCGAGGCGGATTGGCGGATGAGTAAAGGTCTGTCTGACGACAACCCAAACAAGAAGTACTACGAATATTTTGCACGCGGTCAACTTGATGATTTATCGATGCACGAATGGGTACATGCCGAGAATAGTGAAGGCAAGAAGCCCGACACGATCCCGGATGAACGTGAAGGCGAGTTTTATCTGAAGGCCGGAGGTGTTGTATGAAGGCCCTGATCGCCACGTGGCCGCGACGCGTCGCCATCGCTTTTTCGACATGGCTCATCACCACAGTGCTCATGGCCTCGCTGATGGCGCACGTAGAACAAACCGGCCCGGCACATTTGGAGATAGGAGATTGGATGAAACGATTCTTTGTCGTATCGAGCCTGGCTGCGCTCATGGTGTTCCTGTTCACCACGGCCATCGCGCGCTCGGTACATGCCGCACCTGTCAGCGCGTTAGAGAATTCATCGTCATCAGCCGAAGAGCCGGCCGAGCCCTTCGTCGCGCAGGTTGTGGGCCTGATTTGGTTGAATCCCTTGCAACGCATGGACTATCCGACCGAATGGCAATTGTTGTGGACGCAGGGATTCGCCGCACCAAACAAGAATGACGATATGGTTCGCACCGATCCAAAGTCCTTCACTACGCTGCAATCGGTAGCGGGTATCGCGTACGGCAACGAAGGCGAGGAAACATTTAGAGGTTTCTACCGCAAGTACATGTTCGAATTTCCTCTGCTGCTCAGCTCGCGCTATGCGTCCAATCCCAAATACTTCTACACGGTCGCGCCCAGCTATAAGAAGGACTGGCGGGAACTCGCGGGCATTCATGTTGAGCTTGCGATCCCGAATCGACTTGATGCAGCCGAATCGCAAAGCTACGTGCAAGACTCGATTCGGAAGACGTTTTCTATCGGCAATCCGCATTTCCCGACGATGTGGAGCCACGACACGCCTCCCGATATCCAGATCACGCAAGGCGGCGCGAACGCCGGCTTTACATCGCTGAACAAGGCCTTGGACTACTTGCAGGCAAACCCCGACAAGACCGCGTGGGCAATGAACTGGGACGCCCCGAACTTCCCGCCCACGGATGCGCAGATCAACGAAAACCTTGTCGTGCTGTTTCTCGCCGGCCCCAACTTCAACACCGAGCGCGAGCCGCTCGCGTGGATCGGCAAGGCTGCGGCCGGCGACACGAAAGCGTTCTCGCCGAAGGTCGGCACGACGCGCGCCGTGCAGGCGTGGAAGGCAACCATCGCCCAAGCGGCCCGCAATGCCGGCGTCACGGTCACCGACCTGAATTACATCGTTCACGATGCAGGCCACGGCAGCGATGCAGCGTCGTCGCGCGCCGCCGCACTCGCGCAAACCCTGACCGAAACGCTGCCGGAATACGACCACAAAAAGCAGACCTTCAACACCGCCGCCCTGCTCGGCGACATGGGAACGGGCAGCGCATTGACCGACGTCGCGCTCGCAATCGGCCGGATCAACCACTTCGGCGGCAACGCATTGGTCGCCGGCACGACCGACGCTGAACACCCCGTCGCCGTCGTCGTCAGGCCGCCTTCGAATCTCACGCCGATCGATCCAGCCAAGGACTGGTTCCGCGCGCGCGGCGGAAACAACGCCTACCTGCCGTGGTGGGGACGCAGACACGATGTCGATTACGGCATGCAGGGCTATTCGTGGTGATGCAAACCAGCTCCGCGGCACAGCGCGAGCAACACGCGGCCACCACTCGAATCATTCGGAGGACGAGTCATATGCGAGGAATTATCCGCGTAGGCGATATGCATACCCACGGCGGCCGGGTCGATTCCGGCGCCGGAATCAGCAAGGTCATGGGGCGCGCGGTCGCGCGCTTTGGCGACGCCTGCTCGTGTCCGATCCACGGCGCCTGCACGATTGCAGCAGGCGACCCGGCCTTCAACATTGAAGGCCAGGCCGCCGCGTTCGACGGTCATGAAACGACCTGCGGCGCGAAACTGATTTCTTCACTTCCGAATTCGGGGCGAATTTGAATGCAGAAGACACGACGCATGACCGCCGAACAGTTCCGGCTGTTGCGGCTTCAAGATACCCGCATCAAGCCGGTGAACCAGTGGGCGCTGCACGAGATTTTCGTGAAGGGCCGCCCGCAGCGTGAACTGGCCGCGAAGCTGGGCATGAACCGCTCGGCAATGTCTCAGCTCGTTCGCAAGGCGTGGCAGCGGTATCTGGACCTGCCGGGTAACGTCACACGCCTCACCACGGTCACGATCACGATCCCGGCGAAATACGAGCGCGCGCTGCACGCATGGGTGCAGGACGCGCACCGTTTATCGAACCGGCCCGATCAAGACGAGCCGGCCTGACCGATTCGCGCGCCGACGCGCTAACGGCATTCGGTTTGTCACAGGCGGGCCCACACGCCGCGCCGGGCGATGCGGGGCATCCGTATGACCAATCCCCGATGCCCGCCACCCCAAGAAAGAAATTCATCCCCCAATATCGGATTCAGATAGATCCATATTCCATATCCAGCTAAATTCTCAGCCCCTTTTGGATCCTTTTTCCCCACCCGACCTCGTATCATTTCTCCCATTCCGAAGAGAAGAGCAAGAGAAGGACATGAGCGATACCACCCCGCTGCACTACCTCGACTACGCAGCCACCACCCCTGCGGATCCCCGCGTGATCGAAGCGATGACGGCCTGCCTCGGTGCCGACGGCATCTTCGGCAATCCCGCGTCGAGTTCGCACGCCGCCGGCCGGCTGGCGAAGGAAAAAGTCGAGCACGCACGCGCGCAGGTTGCCGCGCTGATCGGCGCGCACGCCGACGAGATCATCTGGACGTCGGGTGCCACCGAATCGAACAACCTCGCGCTGAAGGGCTACGCGGAAGCCGCGACCGACAAGCGCCACCTGATCACGAGCCGCATCGAACACAAGGCCATCCTCGACACGATGGCGAACCTGTCGAAGCGCGGGATGACGGCCGCTTACCTCAACCCCACCGCCGACGGCGAAATCACCGTCGACGCCGTGGCCGCGGCGATCCGCCCCGATACGGGCCTCGTGTCGCTGATGCTCGTCAACAACGAGCTCGGCACGCTGACGGACATCGGCGCGATCTCGCGCATCGTGCATGCGGCGGGCGCGCTGCTGCACGTCGACGCCGCGCAGGCGCTCGGCAAGACGCCGATCGACGTGCGCGCGCTCGGCATCGACCTGCTGTCGATGTCCGCGCACAAGGTGTATGGCCCGAAGGGTATCGGCGCGCTGTTCGTCCGCCGCGACATCGCCGATCGCATCGCGCCGCAGATTCACGGCGGCGGACACGAGCGCGGCCTGCGCTCGGGCACGCTCGCGACGCATCAGATCGTCGGGATGGGCACCGCGTGCGAGCTGGCCGCCGAAAAGCTCGAGCGCGAAGCCGAGCGGATCGCGGCACTCAGCGCGCGCCTGAAGGACGCGCTGCTCGCGCTCGGCGACATCACGCACAACGCGGCAGCGGCGCGCCGCATCCCGCACACGTTGAGCCTCACGGTGAACACGCCGGGCTTCTTCCCGTTCATGCTCGGCGATTCGCTCGCCGTGTCGTCGACCTCGGCATGCAACTCGACCAGCGGCGCGCCGTCCCACGTGCTGACCGCGATCGGTCTCGATGCGGAAACCGCCGGCCGCACGGTGCGCATCAGCTTCGGCCGCTTCACGACCGAGCAGGACGTCGATTTCGCGGTCGCGTGTTTCGCGCGCGCGATCGAGCAATGCCGGGCCGCGGCCGCCACCGGGTTCACCGCGTCGCGACAGATCACGCCGGCGGACCTGAAAGCGATCCGCAATGCAGGCTTTCGCGCGGTGATCTGCAACCGGCCGGACGGCGAAGGCGCCGATCAGCCGGCCTTCGACGAGATCGCGGCCGCCGCGCGCGAACTCGGCCTCGACGCGCGCTATCTGCCGGTCGAACGCGACCGGATCGGCGATGCCGAAGTCGACGCGTTCGGCGCGCTGGTCGACGCGCTGCCGAAGCCCGTGCTCGCGTATTGCCGCAGCGGGAGCCGCTCCGGGATGCTGTGGAACCGGCTGACGGCGCGACGAACAGCAACAGCCTGAGCGTAACGCCGTTTCCCGCGCGGGAAGCGCGGTGGCCGTCGGGCGACGCGCCAGTTTTCCCCCGCTACTTCGCCGGCTCCAGTTGTAGCGCCCCTCCAGTCTGACGTCGCGTCGCCGTAGCGCGCCGCGACGTCTCCGAGCGCACCGGGCGGCAGCGCGTCGCAACGGCACGCGCGGTCCATCCGAACCGTGCGGTCGTGCACATCCCTCCATCCATCCGCGCCGATGTGCGCGCCGACGTTGCGCGGCGCGCCGCCGCCGAACCCGCCAACGCATTCCCCCCACGCAAGCACGCGCGAACCGACGCGGCCACGCCGGTCGCCGTCATCGCATTGCCGTCCATCAGGCGATCGCCGACCCAAGCCGCATCAGCACCCCCCCCTCGATGCCCCCGAAAGGTGCATCGGCCCAGAGTTTCCGGTGCATTGCCGAAATCCGATAGCGCCGCGAGATTTGGCTTCATACCGTTCCCGCATCGGACCGGAAAGCGACGTGTCATTCACCCATGACGTCGCGTGCCGCCGACGAATTCCAGGGGCGGGCCGCATGCCGGGCCCGGGCAGCGATGACGGTCCTGCCATGCAGGACATTCGTGACGGAGCGAACATGGACGCGAAAATCCAGCCTGACTCAGGCACCGACAGTGACGTAAGCCTTCTCCACAAGATGGGATATGCGCAGGAGCTGTCGAGACGCATGAGCGGCTTCTCGAACTTCGCCGTGTCGTTTTCGGTGATCTGCATTCTGTCGGGCGGCATCACGGCGTTTCAGCTCGCGTTTTCCGCCGCCGGCGGCGCATCGATCGGCCTCGGCTGGCCGCTCGGCTCGCTGTTCGCGCTGATCGTGGCGGTGTCGATGTCGCAGATCGCATCGGCGTTCCCGACCGCCGGCGGCCTCTATCACTGGGGCGCCATCCTCGGCGGGAAGAAATGGGGGTGGATGACGGCGTGGCTCAACCTGATCGGCCTGATCTTCGTGATCGCCGCGATCAATTTCGGCACCTACGATCCGTTCTTCAAGACGCTGATCGCCCCGATGTTCGGCGTCGGTCCGGACAGCCTGACCTGGTGGCACCAGACCGCGTTCATCGCGTTCATCACGCTGTCGCAGGCGATGCTGAACGCACGCGGCATCAAGATCGCGAGCAAGATCACCGACCTGTCCGGCTACCTGATCTTCGTCGTGACGATCGCGCTGGTCGTGTCGCTGCTGGTCTACTCGCCGGTCGCGTTCGACCTGCATCGGCTCGTCACCTTCACCAACTTCACGGGCGTCGACGGCGGCGCATGGCCGAAGCAGACCCTGCCGCTCGCGTTCCTGTCCGGCCTGCTGCTGGTGACCTACACGATCACGGGCTTCGACGCGTCCGCGCACACGTCGGAAGAGACCCACGACGCGGCGAAGAACGTGCCGCGCGGCATCATCGGCTCGGTGTTCTGGTCCGCGGTGTTCGGCTACGTGATGGTGTGCACGTTCGTGCTGGTCATGCCGGACCTGACGGCCGCGATGAAACAGGGCACCGGCTTCTTCGAAGCGATCCTCGCGCCGATTCCGAAGACCTTGCGCGTGTGCCTCGAACTCGCGATGTTCTTCATCAACTACGTGTGCGGGCTCGCCGCGATCATGTCGACGTCGCGCATGGTGTATGCGTTTGCGCGCGACGGCGGGCTGCCGGCGTCGAAGCTGCTGCGCAGCGTGAACCACAACCATCGGACGCCCGGCCCCGCGATCTGGACGTGCGCGGTGCTCGCGATCGTCGTCACGTTGTACGGCGACGCGTTCTCGGTGTTGAGCGCGGGCAGCGCTGTGTTCCTGTTCATCTCGTATGCGATGCCGATCGGCTCCGGGATGCTCGCCGAAGGGCGCACGTGGACCGAAAAAGGCCCGTTCCAGCTCGGCATCTGGTCGAAGCCGTGCGCGTTGCTCGGGCTGGTGGGCGCCTGCGTGCTCGCGTACGTCGGCATCCAGCCGCCGAACGAGAAGGTGCTCTACGTGCTGGTTGCGTTCGTGGTCGTGCTGATGGTGATCTGGTACGGCTTCGGGGTGCGCAAGTCGTTCGCGGGGCCGCCGGTGCTCAAGGACACGCGCAACGACGCGCGCATTCGCGAACTCGAGGCGAACGTCGATGCGTCGGTGTGAAACGATAGCGGCTTATACGTAGGCTCACAACGCAAAAAATCCGGCTCGCACACACACGGCGAGCCGGATTTTTTTACGTCACTTCGGACCGGACGACGTTCAACCGCTTGAGCAGTTGAACGCCCGACCGAGCGCCCGACTGCAGCGCGTCAGCCGTAGACCGGGAAACGCTGCGTCAACTCCGCGACGCGCCCGCGCACGCGCTCGATCGTCGCCGCATCTTCCGGCGCTTCCAGCACGTCCGCAATCAGGTTGCCGACCAGCTCGGCTTCCGCCGGGCCGAAGCCGCGCGTCGTCATCGCCGGCGAACCCAGACGGATGCCGCTCGTCACGAACGGCTTTTCCGGATCGTTCGGGATCGCGTTCTTGTTCACCGTGATGTGCGCGGCACCCAGCGCCGCTTCCGCTGCCTTGCCGGTGATGTTCTTCGCGCGCAGGTCCACCAGCATCACGTGGCTTTCGGTGCGGCCCGACACGATCCGCAGTCCGCGCTTGACCAGCGTTTCAGCCAGCACGCGCGCGTTCTCGACCACCTTTTCCTGGTACGCCTTGAATTCCGGCGACAGCGCTTCCTTGAACGCCACGGCCTTCGCCGCGATCACGTGCATCAGCG